>Ga0137310_101075_pt1 | contig 17855 bp, 14 predicted proteins | sample NAcewiD2O_June_2_FD_97183 | JGI IMG/M metagenome (GOLD analysis project Ga0137310, IMG submission 97183) | Mouse cecal microbial communities from Vienna, Austria - N-Acetylglucosamine amended D2O_June | ecosystem: Host-associated > Mammals > Digestive system > Large intestine > Cecum | place...
GAGACGTTTTTTCCGCAGAAGTACATTTTTTACTTTTGTAAAGGCGGCGTTACTGGCGGCGGGGCTCAGTTTATGGTTCCTGATTCCTTTTTTGGACTATTCTTTGCATGCGGGCCTGAATGTATTTGATACCGGAAATCCGATTCAGATCCTGGGATTGTATTTGGCACAGCTTTTCTGGTTTTTCCCCTGGAGAGGGTGGTCGTCTTATATGTATGTCTCGGGGATGCAGTACGTCAGGGCTTACGGCATGGGGCTTGCGCTGGCAGTGGTGTTTTTCAGCTTTTTGTATTTCCGTGTAAAGGGAATCGCGGGAAAAAGGATGCAGGATTTTGAAACATATCCGAAAGTGAGGGTTGCGGCGGTAACAGGGATTTTGGCGATGTTTATGAGCCTGAATATCTTCCCGTGGGATGCGATCAGTGAACTCTCCGAGGGACTGAAGAAGGTAGTGTACAGTATTCAGTTTCCGTATCGTTTTCTGGTGATTGTGACAATCTCGCTTACCTTTTTGGGGTGCGGTTTGTTTGCGATGCTCCGGCAGGGAGAAAACGGGAAAAAGGGAACAGGCTTTGCTGTTTCCGTTTTGATATTGACTGTCTGGGGAAGCAGTTTTTATATGAATCATGAAATACAGGGACGGACATGGTCGGATTTCAGGGAAGCGGCGGCAATGGGATCGGCAATGATCGGAAACGGGGAGTATCTTCCTGCCCGGACGGATGTGACGGCACTGCCATATACGGAAGCGGCTGCGGGAGAGGGCGCGGTTTTGCGGGCATATACGAAGAAAGATGATCATGTGGAATTCTGGTGTGAAAATAATGGATCTGCAGAAAGTTTCGTAGAGTGTAACCTTTTATATTATCCCGGTTATCGGGCACTGAAGGGTGATACGAAGGAAGAACTGGCGGTAGTCCCGGGAGAAAATAATGTATTGAGAGTGGAGATACCGCAGGGCTTTCAGGGAAATGTTATCATAGATTTTGTCGGAAAAAGCTACTGGAGGATCGGAAATGCGATTTCAGCAGTTTTGTGGCTGTGGGTGGCCGGATATGGGGCGATTGCTTACTATAAAAGTGTGAAGAGAAAGACCGGACGGTAATAACGGTTTTGAGGAGGCGATAGGGATGAAACAGATAAAAATAGCAAAACGGGATGAGAAAAAAGTGAATATTGTATTGGGCTGCCTTTTACTGACATTTCTGGCATCCCTGCCGCTGTTTACGGATTTTCTGCTTTACGGGGCTGATCTGCAGTTTCAGCTTTTGAGGATAGAAGCGTTGAGAGACGGGCTGAAGGAAGCGGGAATTTTGCTCTGGTCAAAACCGGACTGGATAGAACCGAAGGGATTTTCCTTTGCATTTTTTTACGGGGATACGTTCCTGTACATTCCGGCGTTTTTCCGGATGGCGGGCATCAATGTGCAGATGAGTTATCGGATTTTTCTGGTAATGATCAATGCGGCCACGGCTTTTGGTTCTTTTGCGGCTTTCCGGAAGATATTTCAGGATGACTATACAGGGCTTTTGGGCAGTGCGTTATATACCATGTCGGTTTACCGTGTTTTTCTGCTGTATTCGGAAGCGGAACTGGGAGAGGTGCTGGCACTGATCTTTCTTCCGTTTGTCTTGGCAGGTGCCTGCCTGATTTTCTGCGAGGGACAGAAAGAGCGGAGGTTTGGATGGATATGGCTTTCGCTGGGACTTTCAGGCATGCTGCGAAGTCATATATTCAGTTTTGGGACCGCGGCTATGTTTCTGGTTATTTTTGCTGCCGTACAGTTCAAAAGGCTGAAGGAGGCTGCCGTGTGGAAACAGATCGGATTGAGTGCGGCAGCCGTTCTGCTTTTGAACTGCAATTATCTTTACGCTGTGCTGCAGTATGTGCGGACAGGCGGATTTGTGATAAATCCTGTTTCCGGTGTGCCGATTCAGGATAAGGGAGTCCAGATCATACAGCTCTTTATGGGATTTTATCAGGCAGGCGGCAATCGTGAGTTTGGGGCAGGCGGCGTAGGCGATGCCGCGCCTGTGGGACTGGGCATTGTTTTTCTGCTTGCAATATCTGTATTTTGCTATTTTATTTTCGTGTATGGAGAGGATTTTGAAAAGGAGGAAAAGGGAAAAGGCGCTATGGCGCTTGGAATAGGACTTTTTGCCTGTCTGCTCGGAACGCTTTGCTTCCCCTGGGATTCCGTTTTAAAATGGTCCGGACTTACCTCTTCTCTGGTATCGATGATACAGGCGCCGTGGCATTTTCTGCAGACAGCGCTTCTGGCGTTCACGGTGCTGGGTTGTATTACTTACCGGATGGCAGGAAAGAAATTTGGGGAGTTGTATGGAAAAATATACGGATTGGGACTGGCAGGAGCCGGTATTTTCTCCTCGTCCTATCTGGTCGCAAATTTGTTGTTTTATTCTGACTTTATAAGGGTGAGGGCAGGAGAGGAAATCTGGGTACCGATCGCGGAGGAAGGCGGGGAAGGACTGCCGGTACTGGCGTCCGGCGTGCAGCATTTCGCGGCTGACGGGCTCTGGTATGTTTTTGCGGTGGTAAGTATTTTGACACTTGGCTTGTGTATATTTTATATTATAAAGAAAAAGAAACAGTAATTTGCCGGAACAGGAGATCATTATGAGAAAGATAGCAATTATCACCGCGCGGGGCGGCAGTAAAAGGATACCGAGAAAGAATATCCGTCCTTTTCTGGGAAAGCCCATTATGGCATATTCAATAGAAGCGGCGCTGCAGAGCAATATTTTTGATGAAGTGATGGTGTCTACGGAAGATGAGGAGATCGCGGCGCTGGCAAGGCGGTACGGGGCAAAAGTTCCTTTTTACCGCAGTGAAAAAACATCCGGAGACTTTGCGGGGACAAACGATGTGCTGCTGGAGGTGCTGGAGGAGTATGAGAAGCGGGGAGAGCACTTTGAACTGGGATGTTGTATTTATCCGACGGCTCCCTTTGTGACAGCGGAAAAACTGACAGAGGCAGTGGGAAAGCTGGAGGCGGCGGATGCCGATACATTGATTCCGGTGGTGGAGTTTTCCTATCCGCCGAAGCGTGCCATGGTTATCCGGGACGGCATGCTGCAGTTTGGAGATCTGAGGTATATTGACAGCCGTTCCCAGGACCTGGAAAAAGAGTATCACGATGTGGGGCAGTTTTACTGTTTCAGGACAGAGGCTTTCCGGCAGAACAAAAAGCTGATGCTGGGAAAGATCCTGCCCTATGTGGTCAGTGAGATGGAAGTGCAGGATATTGATAACGAATCGGACTGGCAGATCGCGGAGATCAAGTATCAGGCGATGACGGACAGAGACGGTAAAATGCAGTGAGCGGTTGTGCGGCTGCATGAGAAATAGAGCACGGTAAGCTGCTTCGGCGTGGACGGTCAGGACAGCCGGGTTGTGTTTGTGGAGAGTGTATATGAATTTATTGCTGACATCGATCGGAAAGAGAATAGAGTTGACAGAACATTTAAAAACCCGTTTTCGTGTGGTCGGCGTGGATGCTTCGGCTATGAATCCGGCAAAAATGTTTGTGGATGCTTTTTATCAGGTACCGAAATGCAGGGAAGGCGGTTATGTGGAAACCCTTTTTGAAATCTGCAGGAAAGAGGACATCTCTCTTCTTGTGCCTTTATATGAGCCGGAATTTTTTGTTTTGGATGAGGCAAGGGCGAGGTTTGAGGAGATCGGTGTAAAGCTGGTATTATCGGACAGGCAGATATTGGATGTCTGCAGTGATAAAAGAAAGACGGCGGCTTTTTTTGAAAAATATGGCATTCCCGCGCCCGAAACGCTTCCGGCGAAAGAGGTAGAGGAGATTATTGCCGGAAAAGAGGCGGTGTATCCGTTTATTTTAAAGCCTGCGGGCGGCATGGGAAGCGAAGGGATATTTCGTGCGGGAAACCGGAGGGAACTGGCGTTTTTTTATGAATACGCGGGCAGGGATGTGCTGGTGCAGAGGTGCGCGGCAGGCAGGGAGTATACGATCGATGTCCTTTGTGATTTCTTTGGGGAACCGGTTTATATCGTGCCGCGGATCAGGCTGGAGGTGATTTCCGGGGAGGTTTCAAAGAGCCGGACAGACATGCGGGAGTGTGTAATAAAAGGAACGGAAAAGCTGCTTGCGGCATTGAGGGAAGAAGGCTGCGTCTGCGGTCCGATGACGATACAGTGCTTTTTGGCGGAAGATGATACAAGTATTTCTTTTATTGAGATCAATCCCAGATTCGGCGGCGGCGTGCCGCTTGCCTTTGCGGCGGGAGCCGACTATGCGGAGGCGCTTTTAAAAATGGCGCAGGGCTATGCTGTAAACCGGCCGGAGAGTGCCGCGGAGGCGGCGGGGAAGCCGGACTGGACATCTTTCCGGGAGCGGGAGATCAGGGAATTGACGATGCTGCGGTATTCGTCGGCAGTTTATGAATAAGGACGGGAAAGGCGTTTGCCGCGGTCGGATTCACGGACCTGCCCTGAGTGTCCGCTGAAGTGGGCGGATGGAAGTTTGGAAGGTTTGGATGAAACGCGGCACGGGATATGGAGAAATATGATAAAAGCGGTAATATTTGATTTGGATGATACCTTATATCGGGAGCGGGATTTTGTGGATCAGGCCTTCCGGAGCGTGGCGGAGGTCATGGCGGGGTATCTTGCCAAAAACGGAAAGGCTCCGGAAAAAGAAGAAAGCGGGAATTTGCGCTCTGTAAAGGCGGGAATAAGCCCGGAAGAACTGTTCGAACAGATGATAGAACTGATGGAGCAGGAGGGCAGGGGAGAGATTTTTAACCGCCTCTGCGAGCGGTATGATGTGGATATTCCGGTGCAGGAACTTGTAAGGATATACCGGGAGACAGAGCCCGTGCTTGTTCTTTATCCTGACGGGGAGAAATTTCTGGCGAGGCTGGAAAAAGAACAGATCAAAACAGGACTGATCACGGATGGAAACGTGCAGGTGCAGCATAATAAGATCCGGGCGCTGGGACTTGATCAAAGGCTGGATGTGGTGCTCGCCAGTTACGACCTCGGGCTGAGAAAACCGGATACCGGGGTGTATACGTATTGTCTTGAAAAACTGGGGTGCAGGCCGGAAGAAGCCGTTTATATCGGGGACAACCCGTTGAAGGATTTTATCGGGGCCGGAAAACTGGGCATGAAAACGGTGCGCATCATCAGACCGGAAGGGCTGCATATGTGGAGGACGGCGCAGGAAGGCTATGAGGCGGACCGGACGGTGCATCTGCTGACGGAAGTATCGTTGGAACAGTGGTAGGAAGAGAACGGATTCTGCTTCCGGTATTTTATATCTGCGGCTTTTTTTGCCCGTACCGGATCTGCTGTAACAGAATGGACGGATAAAACCGGGAAAAACAGGATAATAAGACAGGAAAGTAAAACAGCGCGGGAAGGCGGAAGGTAAAAATAACGGCGGCAGGGAGGAAGGTTATGAGGAAAGAAATCGAAATAGCAGGCAGAAAGATCGGAGAGGGGCATCCGGCTTTTATCATTGCGGAGATGTCGGCAAACCATAATATGGATTACGGCAGAGCTGTGGAGATCATCCATCAGGCGAAGGAAGCCGGTGCGGATGCGGTAAAAATACAGACCTATACTGCCGACACGATCACCATTGACAGCGACAGATCATGGTTTCAGATCACGCAGGGGACACTCTGGGACGGAACAACCTTGCATAAGCTCTATGAAAAGGCATATACCCCCTGGGAGTGGCAGCCGAAGTTAAAGGAGGAAGCCGGGAAGGCGGGGCTGGTCTTTTTTTCGGCACCTTTTGATCATACGGCGGTGGACTTTCTGGAAGAGATGCAGGTGCCCTGCTATAAGATCGCATCTTTTGAATTAAACGATATTCCGATGCTCCGTAAAATTGCAAAGCTCGGAAAGCCGATCCTGATGGCAACCGGCGTTTCCTATGAGAAGGATATCCGGCTTGCGGTGGAAACCTGCGAAGAAGAGGGAAACGATCAGGCGATCCTGTTAAAATGTACCTCTGCCTATCCGGCGCCTTATGATGCGGTGAACCTTAAGATGATCCCGGCTATGGCAAAGACTTTTGACTGCCTTACAGGGCTTTCGGATCATACAATGGGATATCAGGCAGCAATCGGCGCGGCAGCGATCGGCGCCTGTGTGATAGAGAAGCATCTGACCTTAAAGCGGGAGGATGGCGGAGCGGACGCGGCTTTTTCCATGGAACCTCAGGAATTCCGGGAGATGTGCGAGGGAGTGCGCATTGTGGAACAGGCGTTGGGAAGAGAGACCTACGATCTGTCGGAAAAGCAAAAAAGAGAGAGGGAACATTCCCGTTCTTTGTTTGTGACAAAAGATATAAAAGCCGGAGAATATTTTACTCCGGAAAATATACGCTCCATCCGCCCCGGTTTCGGACTGCATACGAAGTATTTTGAGGAAATACTGGGAAAACGCGCAGCTCAGGATCTGGAGACGGGAACGCCCATGCATTTTTCTTATGTGAAGGGTATGGAAGATAGAAAAGATGAACTTGGTTTAGACTAGAGAACGTCCGGGTGGCAACTTACCAATAAGGAGATATATGTTTTACATCAGAGCAGACGGAAATGAAAAAATCGGCATGGGGCATATAATGCGCTGCCTGACTGTCGCGGATGCATTGCGAAAGCAGGGAGAGGAAGTGCTGTTTTTGACGGCGGATGAAAAACCGGTAAAATTTATAGAGGAGAGGGGATTTGCAGCGAAGATCCTGTTCACGTATTATGACGAAATGGAGGTGGAACTGCCACAGCTGCTTTCGGTTTTTATGGGAAACAGCGGCAGCGGGCAGCAGGAAAAGCCGAAAATTCTGGTGGACAGCTATTTTGTGACGGAATTTTATCTGAAAAATCTGAGGCTTTCCGCCAAAGTGATCCTGATGGATGATGAAAAAAGAGCGGTGTATCCCTGTGACGGGCTGGTTAATTATAATATATATGGCAAGACTTTAGGATATGAGAAGGATTATCCTTCAGAGACAACGCTGTTTCTCGGCTGCGGCTATATGCCGCTCAGGGAACAGTTCCGGGGCAGAAGTTACGAAGTGCGGGATAAGGCGGAGCATATCCTGCTGACAACGGGAGGCGGGGACAGCTGCCATATGGCGCTTGCAATGTCGAAGCGGCTGCTGCAGTCAGGGCAGGAAAAGACGGGGCCTGTATGGCATATTGTGTGCGGGCCGTACCAGCCGGATACAAAGGAACTGGAAGAACTTGCGCTTGCGGCGGGAGATGGTATGCTGCGGATACATAAAAATGTGACAGACATGTCAGAACTTATGAGAAGCTGTGATATCGCGGTTTCTGCCGCAGGCAGTACGTTATATGAGCTTTGCAGTATCGGTGTGCCGGCGGTGGGGTTCTATTTCGCGGAAAACCAGCGCAGAAATATGGAGTCTTTCGGGAAGCTGACGCCGGTGATGAACGCCGGGGACTTTTCGGTCCGGCCGGAAAAGGTTCTTGATTTTATCGTAAAGGAAGTGGAGGTGCTCTGCCGGGAGAAGGAACTGCGGCAGAAGATCAGCCTTGCCATGCGGAGCATTGTAGACGGAAAAGGCGCGGACAGGCTGGCGGAGGAGCTGCTTGTGATGTGACGGCTGCGGCAATGAGCCGGAAAAGGTTATGGAAAAGAAAAGCTGAGGTGCAGGCAGTCTGCCGCCGGGGGACGCAAAGATATAAAAGAGGAAGATCGTTTGGGCAAAGAAAGTATTTCGGGAAAAAAGGAAACATATAAAAAACTGTCCGGCATAGCGGCAGCGATTGTGATTGCCGGGGCTTTATTGTATTTTGGCTATTGTGATCTCGAGGCGGAGACGGCACGGCAGCCTTACAGGATCGTGGCGCTGGGGGACAGCATTATCGGAAAGGAACGTGACAGCACCTGTATACAGGCGCGTATGGAAGAATACACGGGGGTATCCGTGTTAAGCGGCGCTTTCGGCGGGAATCTTGCCAGCAGGGGGAAGGATGCGGACAGGTTTTCCTGGCATGAGGAATCACTGAACCTGTATTCGCTGGCGGAAGCCCTCTGCCGGAAGGATTTTGGCGTGCAGAAGGCAGATCTGGCGGCGAGCCAGACGAAGGCGTGGTATTTTGAAGAGGCGCTGGAAGGCCTGGAAGGGGCAGATCTGGCGCAGACGGATATCCTGCTGCTGGAGTTTGGCGTGAATGATTACATGGCGGGGAAGGCGCTGGATGATCCGGAGGATCCTCTGGATATCAATACTTACGGAGGGGCGCTGCGGTATTCGATAGAACTGTTTGAGAAGACTTACCCTGATCTGGAGATCGTACTTGTGACGCCTGCATTCTGCCATGTTGTGGATCATGGTTTTTGCACGGATGTGGATTTCGGGGGCGGAACGCTGGAGATTTATGTGGAGCGGGAAAAAGAGATTGCCGGGCAGTACGGGCTCAGGGTGATCGATGTATTCTATGAGTTTGGTATGGATGAGACAAATGTGATGGATCTCACGGAGGACGGGATGCATTTAAATCTTGAGGGGCGGGAAGCCTACGCCCGTTTTCTGGCAGAAAAGCTGGGGCTTGTATAGAGCGGAAACAAAACTGCCGCCTGTGGGGGCGGGATAGGTCCGCGGCGGAAGCAGTAGGCGAAGGCGGGCGTAAAAGAGTCAAGGAGAAGAGCAAATGAGAACACCTGCGGAAATATGGAGTTATCTGAGAGGAAACATACGGAAGGAGTGGAAAACAGCATTCTGGACAGTGTTCATTTTGGGGTTGTTGATACACTTTCCGGTGATTGCCGGGGATTTTCCGAATCACGACGGGCTGGCAAGCATGTATTTTGACCAGAATATGATCACTTCAGGCAGGTGGTTTCTGATGATCGCCTGCGGATTTTCATCCTATTTTGCGCTGCCCTGGGTGATCGGGCTGTTGTCTTTGTTCTTTTTGGGGATCGGCGCGGCGGCGCTTATCGAATTTCTGGAGATAAAGAACGAGCTGAGCGTTATGCTGCTGGCGGGGATTCTGGTCAGTTTTCCGGCGCTTGCCTCTACCTATGCCTATATTTTTACGGCGGACGGTTATATGCTGGCGCTCTGCCTTGCCTTTTTTTCCGTTGCGCTGACAAAAAGACGGGAGTGGGGATTTTTGCCGGGAGGGATCTGTCTGGCATTCAGTATGGGAACTTACCAGTCCTATCTGTCCTTTGCGATTCTGCTGAGTATCTATGGCTGTCTGATGAGCCTGATGAGTGAATGTTCCGCAGAAAAAAAACGAAGGAATATACTGCATTATCTGTACATGGGACTGATCGGTACGGGGCTCTACTATGTGATCTTGCAGATTTTATTAAAGATACAGGGAAAAGAACTGGATACTTATCAGGGGATCAGCGGGATGGCTTCCGGGGGAGGTTTATCTCTTCCGGAGAAACTGAAAAATATCTGTCAGGATTTCCTGGCATTTACAGGAAAAGGGAATGTGTTGTATAATGATATGATATCTTTTGCGGCGGTCGGCCTGATCATGGCGGCTGCACTGACGTTGTTTGTCAGGCTTGTGATCCGCAGAGGGTATTATAAAAAGTGGAATTTTTATCTGATCCTGCTGATCGCGGTACTGCTGATACCGCTTGCCTTTAATGTGATCCTGCTGATATCGCCGGATGTGACGTATCATTTGCTGATGCGGTATCAGTGGTGTCTGCTTCCGATCCTGACGCTTGCCTTTTTGCTGCGCTACGGTTTTTTACAGACGGAACTTTCCGGGCAGTTTTCGCCGCTTCACAGGCGGGAGGCCAAAGTGTTGAAAAAGCCGTCGGTGATCTGCAATATTGTGCTACAGTGGGCAGTGCTTGCCGCGTCTGCGGTATTGATTCTGCACTATGGGGTGGCGGATAATATCGCTTATTCCAATCTGCAGAAAAAGTATGAGAAGACTTATGCCTACTGTCTGCGGCTGACGGACCGGATGGAACAGACCAAAGGGTATTATACCGGGATGCCGGTGGCGATGATCGGGGTGCAGAATAAAGAAAATTTACCGGAGACGGATATCACCGGGGCGGTCACCGGCAATATGATCGGTATGACAGGGGACTATCTGGTTTATACCGATACGAATTATCAGGCATTTATGAAACATTATCTGGGAGTAACGATAAATCTGGTACCGGATGAGGAGATGGAGCGGATCTACGATACGAGAGAGTATCAGGAACTGAACAGTTTTCCGCAGGAAGGCTCCATGAAGGTTGTGGACGGTATTTTGTATATCAAGACCGAGTAAAAGAAAGCCTGCGGACTTGGGATATGAGGAGAGATAAGATGCTGTCGATCATCTTACCGGCATATAACGAAAAACAGAATATAGAGAGAACGGCAAAAACCCTTTCCGGAATACTGGAAAAAGAGGGGATTCCTTTTGAACTGCTTTTTATCAGCGACGGATCCGTGGACGGTACCTATGAGGAGATCTGCCGTCTGGCGGAGTTGGACGGCAGGGTGCGGGGGGCCGAATTTTCCCGGAATTTCGGGAAGGAGGCGGCAATCTTCGCTGGGCTGGAACTGGCGCTGGGGGATGGCTGTATTGTGATGGACTGCGATCTGCAGCATCCGCCGGAGGTGATTCCGGAGATGTACAGGCTGTGGCAGGACGGCTATGAGGTCGTGGAGGGCATTAAAAAAAGCCGTGGGAAAGAGAGCATCTTACATGGCATGTCTGCGGGGCTGTTTTACGGGATCATGAGCAGGATGATGCGGATGGACATGCGTTCCTCCTCGGATTTCAAGCTGCTGGACCGGAAGGTGGTAAATGTACTGCTGGGGCTCGGAGAGCGGAACACCTTTTTCCGGGCGCTGTCTTTCTGGGCGGGGTTTCGTGCGGCAAAAGTGGAGTATGAGGTGCAGGAGAGGGCTTTTGGCAGCAGTAAATGGTCTTTCAGAAGTCTGGTCAGATACGCGGTTTCCAACGTGACTTCCTTCAGTACCATACCGCTACAGATGGTGACGGTGATGGGAATGGTTTCCATCATATTCAGTGTGATCCTTGCCCTTCAGACGCTGGTCAAATATCTGACGGGGACGGCTGTGGAAGGGTTTACGACGGTGATCCTGCTGATTTTGATCATCGGGGGTTTTATCATGATAAGCCTCGGGATCATCGGGCATTATCTGGCACGGATCTATGAGGAAGTGAAGGGGCGGCCGCGATATATTATACGGAGCAGGACGCAGGATGCCGTATCCGGGGATGCGGCAAAATAAGGAGAAATACGAAAGTGCGGGATTCCGGTTTGAGGGGACGCGGATCGTGCGCACGGGAGTTGACGGTAAGTGGTTACTTTTCATGGGGCGGGAATGCGCAATCACTGCGCGTTCCGTGAGGACACGATTTAAATTCGGGGCGGGAAAGGAATGCATGAAAAAAGCGGGACAACATAAAAAGCGCATGGTAAATATTGAGGTGCTGCGCCTTCTGGCAATGATGATGGTGGTTTCCCTTCATTATCTGGCGAAGGGGGAACTTTTGGAAAAGCTGACCGGGCCGCTTTCCGCGAAGGGGCATCTGGCGTGGCTTCTGGAAAGCTTTTCCATTGCGGCGGTGGACGTATATGTGCTGATCAGCGGTTACTTTCTGGTGGAGACGGGATTTCGCTGCAGGCGGGTGATATCTCTTGTACTGCAGGTGATGTTTTATACATGCCTTCTGCCGGTGGTGCTGATCCTGACGGGAATCCTGCCGGTCGGCGAGATCACTTTTTACAATATATTACAATGTATTTTCCCGACCAATATGCTGCATTACTGGTTTGTGTCGGCGTATGTTTTGATGTTTCTGTTTACGCCGGTGCTGAACGCGGCGGTGCATGGAATGAAGAAAAGGCAGCTGCAGACGGCGATCGTGATCCTGCTGATTATGGAATCCTTAAGCAAGACGGTGATCCCGGTGAGGCTGGAACTGGATAATCTGGGATATGACGCCTACTGGTTTATGGTGGTCTATCTGATTGCGGCGTATATCCGGCTGTACGGGATTCCTTTTCTGGAGAAAAAGGGCGGAAGGGCGGCAGCTTGTTACATCGGGGCGTGCCTCGGGATGTACGGGCTGACGATGCTGATCAGGGGGGCTTATCTTCTGACGGGGCAGTTTGAGAATTTTATCGAGTCGGCTTACGGCTACAATCATCTGCTGACGATCGGGGCGGCTACAGCGCTGTTTTATGTATTTAAAAACCGGGAGACGGAAGAAGGGGAGCAGACGCAGAGGAAGGATGCGAAAGTTGGAGAGGCAAAGCAGGTGTCTGTAGAGGCAGGCGCAGCAGGAGGGCCGGCAGGCATTATCTGCAGGATTGCGCCCTGCAGCTTTGGCGTATATTTACTTCACGAGCAGGTCAATGTCCGCTATGTATGGCCCTTCTGGCTGGGGGCGGACAGGTGCGGTTCGGCGTTTTCCCTGTTGTGGCACTGGGCGGCGGCGATATTGACTGTAATGGTCATTGGGCTGGCGGTGGATCATATCAGAAGCCTGTTGTTTCGGGGTGCGGGGAAGCTGTTTGCAGGCGGCAGGCTGGATCAGAGGCTGAGAAAGATAGACGATCTGGTAAACGGGCTTACGCAGTAAATGAAGCTGGCGGAATAATATGAGTTTGGCGGTGAAAGGGACTGGCTGTAAGAGGGCATGAGGCGATGATATTCCGGAAGCGGGGTGGAAGGCATGTTCGATACGGGATCAGACGGTCTTTATGGAAACGGAATTGATATGATAAATGAAAAGCAGAAAATAAGAAAAATTGTATATATCCTTTTTCTGGCCGTTCTGGTGCTTTACCCTCTGCGGCATGTCTGGCTTGGCGTGGAAGTGACGGACGGTGCTTACAGTGCCGGGAATTATCGTTTTCTGGATCATATAAACCCCATGTGGCTTTTCGGAACGTATCTGGCGAATGTGACCGGACACTTTCTGACCGGGCTGCCCGGCGGGGATACGCTCATAGGATTAAATTGTTATACCGCGCTGTTTATCAGTGTGACGGCGGCGGCATTGTATCTGTTTTTAACGAAAGCGGTCCGTATGGAGAGCGCTCTGGTTTTTTTCGGGGAACTTCTGGCGGTCAGCCTATGCTGGTGTCCGACGACGATCCTCTATAATTATATGACCTATTTTTTCTTCAATCTTGGGCTTGTGTTCTTATATCTGGGACTGGTGAAGGAAAAGAGGATGCTGCTTTTTGCGGCGGGCATTCTGCTGGGGATGAACGTGCTGGTCCGGTTTCCCAATCTGACAGAGGCGGCGCTCATCTTATCTTTATGGTATTACGGAGTGCTGCAGAGAAAGCGCATAAAGGATGTGGTACAGGAGACGGGGATCTGCCTGACCGGTTATCTGGCGGGGGCGGGTCTTGTGCTATTGTCTGTTGCGGCGCGGTATGGCCTGGCGGAGTATGCGGCGGGGATCATTAGACTGATGCAGATGCCGGCGGAGGCATCGGATTACACGGCTGTATCCATGGTGCTGACAGTGCTTCTGGATTATAAGTTCAGCGCGAAGTGGCTGATCCATATGATTGTGCTGGCGGGGGCAGGCTGTCTGTTTTCCGTTCTGGTCTGCAGGGCGGGGCGGCGTTTCCGGGTGATCCTGTTGTTCGGGAAAATGATCTTCCTCGGCGGGATACTGGTATTGTTCCGCTGGTGGTACGGGCTGGGCGTTTTCAATATAAAATATTATACGTATGAGAGTATGTTTCAGTGGGTGGCGGTATTTCTGATCCTTGTGATCGCTGCAGGGATCTATGTGCTGTTTTCCGAAAAGTTTACCCGCAACGAAAAACTGCTCTCCTCCATGACGTTGATCCTGATTGCGATGACGCCTCTTGGCAGCAACAACCATCTGTATCCGAATATGAATAATATGTTTCTGGTGTTTCCTTTCGGGTTATCGCTCTTTTGGCGGTTTTTGAAAAATCTGTATAAAGCCGGCAGTGCGCCCGTCGGAAAGGCGCAAACGGAAGTTTCCCTGTTTCCGGTCAGGGCGATGCTGGCGGCTTTTCTGGGAGTGATGAGTCTGCAGTGTCTGTTATTCGGGGCGGTATTTACGTTCCGGGACGGGATGAGCGGGCAGAAGAGGGATACCAGGATAGAAAAGAATGCGGTACTGAGAAAAATGGTGACCAATGCGCCGCTTGCGGAAGCGGTGGAAGGGCTGACTGCGTATATTGAGACGGAAGGGCTTGCTGACAAGAGTGTCATATTGTACGGGCAGATCCCGGGCATCTCCTATATGCTGGATATGCCGCCGGCAATTTCAACTTCATGGCCCGATCTTGCATCTTATCATTATGAAGTGATGGCGGAGGATATGAAAAAATTAAGGGAGCAGACATCGGAGGCGGAGAGGCCGCTGATCATTCTCGGCATCGGTCCTGAGAGGTGGATCCGCGGGGAGGAACTGACGGAGATGGAACTTGCCTCTTATATGATCAATGAGAAATGGCTGATGATCTATGATTATATGGTGGAGCAGGGGTATAAGAAGACCTTTGAGAACGGGATGTTTGCGGTGTACCGGTAGGTGGACGCCGGACTGCGGGTACATTCTGGCGGTGTGCCGGTAGATGGACGCCGGGCTGCGGATGCTTTTGGCATTATTTATCCGGCGATGGGCATTATTGTAGTTTTGGCAGGAAATATTATGCAGAAGAACAGTGGAGGATAAGTATGATTCGATTTAATGTACCGCCCTATACAGGGAAGGAAATGGAGTATATCAGGCAGGCTGTGAAGGCACAGAAGATCTGCGGGGACGGGGAGTTTACAAAAAAGTGCAACGAGTGGATCGAGAAAAGGACGGGGGCGAAGAAGTGTCTGCTGACCACTTCCTGTACCCATGCCACGGAACTGGCGGCGCTGCTCTCGGATATTCAGGAGGGGGATGAGGTGATCATGCCCTCCTATACGTTTGTTTCCACGGCGGACGCTTTTGTACTGCGGGGAGCAAAGGCGGTATTTGTGGATATCAGGCCGGATACAATGAATATTGATGAGACGAAGATAGAGGCGGCAATTACGGAAAAGACAAAGGCGATCGTGCCGGTTCATTATGCGGGAGTTGCCTGTGAGATGGATACGATCATGGATATTGCAGCCCGGCACGGACTGGCGGTGATCGAGGATGCGGCGCAGGGGATTCTGTCCACTTACAGGGGAAGACAGCTTGGGACGATCGGTACCTTTGGCTGTTTCAGTTTCCATGAGACAAAAAATTACAGCATGGGGGAAGGCGGCGCGCTTCTGATCCAAAGGGAGAAGGATATAGAGGAGGCGGAGATCATCCGGGAAAAGGGAACGAACCGGAGCAAGTTCTTCCGGGGACAGATCGATAAGTATACCTGGGTGAATTTCGGTTCCTCTTATCTGCCCAGCGATATGAACGCGGCTTACCTGTATGCGCAGCTGGAACTGGCGGATAAAATTTTTGAAGATCGAATGAACAGTTGGGAACACTATAGGAGAGAGCTGACGCCGCTGCAGGAAAAAGGAAAGATCGAGCTCCCGGTGATCCCGGAAGGGTGTACGCATAATGCGCATATGTTCTATATTAAAGCGAAGGATTTAGAGGAGAGGACGGCGCTGTTATCGTTTTTGAAGGAGAAAGGAATCCTGGCGGTATTCCATTATATTCCGCTGCACAGCGCGCCGGCGGGATTGAAGTTCGGGCGGTTTTTTGGAGAAGATGTCTATACCACAAAGGAAAGCGAGCGGCTGGCGAGGCTGCCGATGTATTACGGGCTGGAAGCGGAGCAGGTGGATTATATCTGCGAGCAGGTGAAAGCGTTTTATGGAGATTGATAGGTGGTGGTCACGGACCATGCCCTGCGATTATGAAGTAAGGAAGAAATAGAGTATGTCAGAATTTCATTTACAGGGAGAGAAAATATATCTTCGTCTGATGACGGTTGAGGATACGGACAGGATCGTGGGGTGGAGAAATAATTCCAGAGTGCGGAGGAACTTTATTTATCAGAAGCCCTTTACAAGGGAGGGGCATCTTGCCTGGATCAGGGATCAGGTGGATACCGGCAAGGTGGTTCAGTTTATCATCTGCGAGAAAGGGACAGACAGGCCTGTGGGCAGTGTCTATTTCCGGGATATCAGCAAGGAGCACCATAAAGCGGAGTACGGTATTTTTATCGGAGAAGATGACGCGGTAGGGAAGGGGATCGGCTCGGAAGTCTGCCGTCTCGCCTGCGGGTACGGATTCAGGGAAAAAAAGTGGCATAAGATCATCCTGCGCGCGTTTTCCGATAATAAGGCGGCGATCAGAAGTTACGAGAAGGCAGGGTTTGAGCAGGAGGCTTATCTGAGAGAGGAGGTCTGCATTGACGGTGTCTACCGGGATGTGGTCCTGATGGGGCTTCTGAATCCGGATCGGGCGGACAAAACGCCGGGATGCAGGTGATGATCTGAAATCATGTAACGGTTCAGCCGTTGGCTTTGCTGTTACGAAATAATATCATAAATCTTCACGAAGGTTTACAGAAAGGCAGCAAATGAAAAAGATCAGTTTTGTAATTCCATGTTATCGTTCCGCTCTTACGATCGGTAAGGTGGTGGAGGAAATTAGAGAAAGTATGTCCGGGCTGGCGGACAGGTACAGCTACGAGATGATCCTGGTGAATGATTTCCCGGCGGACGATACGTTTGAGGTGATCAGAAAGCTGGCAGAGGAAGATTCGCGTATTACCGGCGTGAACCTTGCCAGAAATTTCGGGCAGCATGCGGCGCTGATGGCAGGGTTTCATTATTGCAGCGGCGATATTGCGGTCTGTCTGGATGACGACGGGCAGACTCCGGCGGATGAGGTGGGAAAACTTCTGGATAAACTGGAAGAGGGATATGATGTGGTCTATGCGAAATATAACCATAAGCAGCATTCGGCGTTCCGGAATTTCGGCAGTAAAGTCAACGAACTGATGACCCGTTTTATGCTGGGAAAGCCGAAGGATTTGTATATTTCGAGTTATTTTGCGGCGAGGAAGTTTGTGATAGAGGAGATGACAAAGTACCGGAACAGTTATCCCTATGTGATCGGGCTGGTGCTTCGCACCACGAAAAATGTTGCCAATGTGGAAGTTTCCCACAGGGAGAGGGAGATCGGAACCTCCGGCTATACGCTGGGCAAGCTATTCGGACTCTGGTTTAACGGATTTACGGCATTTTCCATCAAGCCTTTAAGGCTTGCCACGGCATGCGGTGCATTCTGCGCGTTTGCGGGATTTTTATACGGGATCTATACGATCATCAAAAAGCTGATCAATCCGCTGGTACCGATGGGCTGGAGTTCCACGATGGCGGCGATCATGTTTATCGGCGGGATGATGATGCTGATGCTGGGGCTGATCGGGGAATATATCGGCCGTATCTATATCAGCCTGAATGATGCGCCGCAGTACGTGGTGCGTGAGACGACAGGACAGGAAGAATGAGAAGAACGATAACCTGGGTGTTATATATAATAATGGGTGTGCAGATCGTGTTTGGCTGTGCTTACTTTGCGGGTAATTTCTCTGCGGAACAGCAGTTTGCGGAGAGGTATGCGTCTGTTATGCCGATGGGAATAGTTTCTCTGATACAGCTGTTTGCGGCGGCGGTTTCCATATGGTATGTCCTGGGGAAACTGGGATTTGAGGGGAAACGGGAGAAGCGGTTTCTGCGCGGGTACATCTGCGCGTTCCTGCTGACAGTGCCCTGCCTTTTGCAGATGCATACGGCAAGGCTTGTATGGTCGCCTGCGTTATCCTGCTTTTTATGGATGCTCGGGCTGGTCATGGAGACCGCGGTCCGGGGAGTTTCTAAAAAG
>Ga0137310_101088_pt1 | contig 17721 bp, 18 predicted proteins | sample NAcewiD2O_June_2_FD_97183 | JGI IMG/M metagenome (GOLD analysis project Ga0137310, IMG submission 97183) | Mouse cecal microbial communities from Vienna, Austria - N-Acetylglucosamine amended D2O_June | ecosystem: Host-associated > Mammals > Digestive system > Large intestine > Cecum | place...
CTGCTCCTGGATATATCTCTTTATTGCATCTTCGGTTATACTACCGATTGTTGATACATAATATCCTCTTGCCCAGAATGACTTATCCCATTTACTTTGCAGTTCCGGGTGCCTGTCATATATCATCAGCGTGCTTTTGCCTTTTAAATACCCCATAAAACTTGATATACTCAGTTTTGGCGGTATTGCTACGCTTAAATGAATATGATCTCCGCACACTGCTCCATCTATAATCTGTACATCTTTATACCTGCACAGTGTTGAGATGATTTCCCTACATCATTCCTTAATTTTCCATACAGCACTTTCTTCCGATACTTTGGGATGAATACAATATGATTAGCTCCTATTAGGAAAACACACTGTCAAAGGGGTATGTAGCGGGGGTTAGCCCGCTACTGCGGGTTTTGTGGTGTTGATTTCAATGTATTCTGCTATGCGTCTAAATTCATCCGCAAACTTAAATCTCACACTAATGTTTCCATTCTCATAAACCTTGATATGGTCGATCAGCTCAACGAGAAGTTCCCGGGAGAGCTGGTCGATATTTTGATGTTTTGTAAAGGCCACCAATGCGGGATGCTCACTCTTTACACCGTTTGCCAGTTCCGCCCGTTCAGCGTTCAGCCGGGCCAGCACATCCGTAAGAGCGATGGTCTGTCGTTCATAATCGGCTTTCATATCCCGGTAGTCCTGCTGGGTAATTTCCCCGTCTTTCCAGTCTTGATAAAGGGACTGCTTGTAGCGGCTGATTTTTGCCAATTCCCGCTCCTTTGAAGCAATCAATTCTTCCAAACGGATGGACTGGCTCTTTTTGACCGGGGCGGTGTTAATGCGGGCAATCATTTCCGAGTATGAAACAGCCAAATGGACTTGCTGTTGTACCGCAAAGAGAACAGCGGCCTCCAGACGATGCGCTCCAGAAGCTCCTGGGGCGTTGGCTCGTGCAGGCAGGCGGAATATTCGATCCCGTCATCGCAGTCCAGAGAATACTGCGCCTTATGCCGGGAGAGCCGCCGCTGGTAGGCCATTTCGTGCCGGGCATCGGCCACAAATACTTCGGCTATCTCGTCAGAAACCTCGATAAACTGATCCTGTGTGTACCAATAATAAAAATCCTTCAGATTGATTGTAGTCATAAATAAACCTCCGTTTCGGTGTTGGGTGGATGAGTGACCGAAACGGGGCTCGGCGGAGAGCGGCATCCCGGGGAGCCGCCCCGCACCTCGGGACAATTTGTCTCGAAGTACAAAAAAGCGCCTGGGCGACACAAAGCCACACAGACGCATAAAGTTATATATTCATTTATGTACCGTCTAATTTCATATCCATAACCAGACTGCCCCGGAGGGGGAGCTACGCTTTTTTTAGTTGGTGCAGATTATGGGTATTGTGAAAAAAGGCAAAAATAGACACGGCGGCAATCCTCCTATATGCCGCCGTGGATTTACACGGTGTTAGGTCGTCGTTGATTTAGGATAGACGAAAAGGAACGGCGGCTCTGAAAATCAAAGCCGCCGTTTCATAGGCGCGTGAAAATGTGTCTGCTGTACGACGGCTTTTTTTCTTTTGCCGTCGTGCGGCAGCTATATTTTAGGTGATAATCAATTATCTATTCTCTTTATTGCGGTGCTGTATATTCTTTTTGTACGGCTGTGGGAAGCTCGTCATACTGAACTTCAACCCATTCCAGCACTCCACGAATGGGCATTACCGTCAGACGAATAAAGGCGTCCTCTTTCAATTCCCTCGATGTTCCAAAGGTAATGTCCTTTTCGTTTCCGTCCTCGTCATAACAACGCAGCGTGTAGGAGTAGTCCATGCTTCCCCCAAAGTTAATTACACCTCCGGCAGATCCCGTCTGCTCGATCTTGGTGTTGTCGATCTGTGAATAGTAATAGGTGCTGCCTGCACCTGAAAGCAGGAAAATACCAAAACAGATTGCCACGAAAGCACCGGCACCAATCCCAATCAATATTTTTTTCTTCATGTGTAAGTCCTCCTGTTTACCAGCCTTTTTTGAGGGCGGTTTTTTTCGGCTTTTTAACAACTTTTGCGGATGAAACATTTTTTGTTGTAACTACAATAGCCACAGAAATCAATAAGACGACTATCATACTTAGGCTGCATAAGCCTATATTCCAATGAACAGCCGCATCATGGCTTCGGTACTGGATCAGTCCCATACTCGCTGTAATCGGATAGAGATTTGCAAGGGACATATTTCCGGCTGCGAACATTCCCCCGTAGCCATAGACAAATGCAAGAATAACACCTATCATGTGCCCGTTAGGAATACGGGCGGTAAAGGCTATAATCGGAGTTACGGCTATATACAAAAATAAGGTATTAAGGGTGATCTGTATCAAAGCCTGTATTACGGCTGTTACCGAAAATCCCGGAAAGCCAACAAGTAATTCCGCAGCGACAGTAAAAAATGTACTTGCCATACCCAAAAATACGGACAGGAAACCGCAAACAATCAGTTTTCCGCCAATCAACGCAGGGTAGGAAACAGGTATTGTCATAATGCTTTTTAAGGTATCATCTGATTTTTCACGAGCAATGATATATCCTGCAATCAGAGTAATGCACATAGGAAAAATGGTTGTCGTATTATTTTGAATGACGCGTTCGACCAAATGAGGGAAAGTCCAAACTGTACCATCTAATGCAGTAGAAGCAAAAAGAGTAATTCCAACGGAAAGAAGCATTAGCAGAATACCAGCCCAAATGATATGATACCGCTTTAACTTCCATAATTCTGTTTTAATGATCCGATACATTTTATTCCCCCCTTTTCTTGTATAAGAAGTCGATCAATGAGATTGATGCAACAGCCATTATCCCAAGAATGATAACCGTCTGAAAGGTTGAGGGAATAATTGCTTCCAAGGCATTTACATTCAATGGAAACCCATGTTTCACCATATCTCCCGCACCCCAGAGCGTTGTAAGCGGGATAGGCATGAGCCAACATAACCATTTAGGCAATGTTCCGAACAATGTTTCGACGGTAAGGCTCACTACACTGTAAAACACACATAGCAGAATGGAGAAGATGTATGTTTTGCTGAAAAAGACCACAAGTACGATAATCGGCAAAGTTCCCGCTGTAATGAATATTCCAAGTTCAACTGCAACAAGTAGTTTATAGGTAAGACCATGCACTTCCATTGAGAAACTGCCGCAAACAATGGTAGCAAGCATGGAAGCAAGGCAAAAGATAACTCCAAAAATAAATAGCACAATGATCTTTGCCATAATCATCTGTGTACTTGTTACCGGGATTGTGCGTAAATTTTTGAAAGTGTCATTGTCCCGTTCCATAAAAAACAGCATTGCTGCAATGACACCGATGATACACGGCAAGAGAAAAATAACGCCATATCCCATAACCATATTGAACAATCCATCAAAAAGGACTGATTTATTTGGGTACTTCTCCAACATTCTCGGTGTTGCCATCAGAAAGGTAATGGGAATAGGAAATAAAAAAGCGGACAAAAACACAAGCGGGATGATTTTTTTTCTCTTCAATTTCGCGAACTCACATTGAACCAGTTTAAGCAATTCCCTCACCCCCTGTTACTCTCTTGAAATAATCCTCAAGACTTTCTTCACAGGTATGCGCCTCTGATACCTCCAATCCGTTTTCTACAAAGGCAGTTACAATTTTCCCCACAGGTAGATCAAGGTTGTGCAGGCGCAAATTGTGGTCGTCCTGTATGGAGAAATGGTTTTCATGGAAATTGCGTTCCAAAATTCTTGCCGCCTGTGCAGTATCAGAGAGCGTAAACCGGATATGCTTACTGCTTTTTTGCTCCAGCTCAGCAAGGCTTTCTTCTTCCAGCAATGCGCCGTGGTCGATAATCCCAATATCGTCAGCCAGCAGGGAAATCTCCGAAAGAATGTGACTGGAAATCAGAATCGTTTTTCCTCTTGCGTCGCAAAGCTCCCGGATAAAGGAGCGTACTTCTGCAATACCGATGGGATCAAGTCCGTTGATTGGCTCATCCAAAATCAAAAGTTCTGGATCGTGCATCACGGCAAGGGCGATGGCAAGCCGCTGCTTCATACCAAGAGAATACTGAGAAAAGAGCTTTTTATCTTTGTAGGGCAGTCCTACCAGATCCAGAGCATCTTTGATGGCATGATTGTTTGGTACCCCCCCCCCGCAGGGTGGCAAAGATACGCAGGTTCTCTGTGCCGGTCAGATTAGGATAAAAGCCGGGGGACTCAATCAGGCTGCCGATACGGGGCAGCAGCTTCTTTTCATTCCCCTGCAAAGATTTTCCCCAGATTTTTACCTCTCCGGAAGTCGGCTTCGTTAAGCCCAACAGCATTTTCATGGTAGTGGTTTTTCCGGCTCCGTTTCTGCCCAGCAGACCATAAATTCTCCCACGCTTCACATGGATATTTAAGTCAGCCACACTCTTTTGTGAGTCGTATTGCTTCGTCAGATTTTTTGTTTCAATGATGTAATTTGTATCCATATTCAAAACCTCCTGTTCTGTAAGGTATTCTATCACGCCAACCTTGCATTAACCTTGCCACAACCTTGCATTAACCTTGCAATTTGAAATCCGGCAAAATGACAAAGGCTCCCGCCATAAAGACGGGAACGCGCTTAAATCTCCAAAGGAAAAAGCAACATAAATGCAGTTCCTTTTCCCGGAAAACTTTCAACTGTTATGCTTTCCGCACCAGTTAAGACGTCAGCCCTCTGAACTTCAACATTTCGAGGCTCAATCGCATTGCAGCCCTGCTTGCTCGCTGTCTACGCTTCGCACCAGCCATTACTGACTGCCACGCAAGACTCGCTACTGCTGGTTGGCTAGACCTTCGCAGACAGGATTTGCACCTGTTAGGTTAATTGCCCTTTGCTGGGCGCACAACTGGAATTTGCCGCATACTAAAATTCATTTTGAATATTCGGAAAGGCATTAAACCATGCCCGTTCCTCAAAAGTTCGCTTCTTAGGTAAAGTTGGTTCTGTCTCGGCAATACCAACAGGCAAAAAACACACCAACTCAAAGTTATCGGGAACGTTTAAGATTTGAGCCATTTGATAACCAATTTTATCTTCATCAGTAATGTGTCCTTCATACCAACAGCTCTGATATCCAAGTTCAACTATAGCTAACAACATATTTTCGATTGCGGCGGAATAATCTTGAACCGCAAAGCACTTTTCCCTGTATGCAGGTATTCTTTGTGTTAAAACGCATATCATAGCAGGAGCCGTTTCTCCAACTGGTGGGCTTATGACGTTATGTAGTTTTTTCAGTACATCTTTATCATCAACTGCTATTAGACTTGTTGTTTGTTTATTACAGCCTGACGGAGCGTTCAGCCCCGCCTTCATTATTGTTATTAAATCTTCTCTGGGAACAGTATCAGATTTATACTTACCTCTGTAACTATGCCTTTTGTTAATTGTTTCTATGACATTCAATTCTATTACCTCCGCGAATACCAATTTATCGGTTTGTACTGGGGAAAATTATACCATACCCAATTACGAAAAGCAATCTGCGCTGCGGCGGCGGCTGTCGTTAGGTTTCGCGTTGGCTCTGCCCCCCGTGCGAAGGTTTACTTTGAAAGTCCGCCGCCGAAGGCGGCATGAATTCAGGTATGCCAAATGCGCCCGCCAGACTTTCATGGGTGGTGGCGCATCCGCAGCCGGGCGCATGTAGGTTTACTTTGTTACTTTTTCTCCTGGATGACCCCATTCCCGTCAATGACCGCGTTCGCGGAGACGCTCTGGAGAAACTGGAACATCTGCTGCCGCTTTGTCCCGTCTGTCACCAGGGTGGTCCGGCATCCCGACTGAAGACAGGGCACGAACCGGAATTCCAGGATCCCATCCTTTGAGATATCCGCCTCCACAAGGCCTGTATCCCTGGTCTTGCTGTTGAACCAGAAGTTGCCCAGGCTGTAGAAAATGGGAACCCCCTTATAGTACTCGATCCCCTGGAGACAGTGGGGGTGGTCGCCGATGACCAGGTCCGCCCCAGCGTCAATATACTGGTGCCCCAGGCTCTGCTGGTCCGCCTCAAACCGGCTGACCCCCTCGGTCCCCCAGTGGACATAGACCACCACAAAGTCGCTGCTGGCCTTTGCCTTCTTAATGACTTCCAAAAATACCCCTGGATCGTAAGTCCTCAATACTCCCGGGGTTGTGGCTGTGGCCTCTTTGGTGTACACATAGGATCTTTCCACCTGGGTGGCGCTGACATAGGCTATTTTCAGATCCCCTGCCTGAAAATAGACGATCTCTTTCGCCTCTTCCAGATTCCGCCCCGCCCCCACATATGGGATCTTGTTCTTCTTCAGGGTATCCATGGTGTCTAAAAGCGCTGTCTCTCCGTAATCGTAGACATGATTGTTTGCCAGGGACACAATGTCCGCGGACAATATGGACAGGTTGGCCGCTGTCTCCGGCTTTGCCCGGAAGGTAAAGGTCTTTCCGGAAAGAGGAGTTCCCCTGGTGCTGTAGGTAAACTCGTTGTTGATCATCATGATATCCGCAGCATCCATGCGGGCGATGACCTCCGGGGCAATGCATCTGGTGATATCATCCCCATTGCTGTGATAGTATACCATGTTGGCGTAACCCTCCGCGAAGCTGATATCTCCCGCGAAGGACAGGGTCACCTTGTCCGGGGATTTTGGCTTTCTGACGTAGATCTGCTCCTCTGACTCCCGGCCCTGGGATATATCCTGTTTCATCCACAGATGGTTCGGGCTTGTGGAGGCCCTGGCTGTCAGCGCCGGGATACCGACTGCCGCCAGAACCGCGGCCGCGGCCACAGCCGCTATATGGTGCTTTCTCATAAGTGTATTTCTCCCTCCCAAAAGATTATCGTTACCTGTCTGGATACTCCTCTTTCACAAATCTCTCCAGCACAGGGATGGATCTCTTCACCTTCTCCGTGTCAATGCAGTAAGCCATGCGGAAATATCCGGGCACACCGAAGTTATCCGAAGGAACCAGGATCAGGTCGTATTTTTTCGCCTTCACGCAGAAAGCGCTGGCAGAATCCTCCAGGGCTTTAGGGAAGATATAGAAGGTCCCCCCCGGCTTCACCACCTGAAAGCCCAGCCTTACCAGGGCGTCATAGAGCAGGTTCATGTTGGTCTCATACACCGACAAGTCGCTGGTCTGGCCAAGAACCTTGGACACTGCCAGCTGCACGCTGGATGGGGGGCAGTTGTGTCCGATCCCACGGCTGATCTGGCCGCACATCACAGCCAGCACATCCCCGTCCGTGCATCTGGGGTTTACGGCCACATATCCGATCCTCTCTCCCGGCAGGCTTAAGCTCTTGGAGTAAGAGTAACAGGAGATGGAGTTGTCATAGAACCTGGACACATAAGGGCTGTCCGCGCCCTTAAACACGATCTCCCTGTAAGGCTCATCGCTGATAAGGAAGATGTCGTGTCCGTACTCCTTCTGTTTTGTCTCAAGAAAATCCGCCAGCTTTTCTATGGTCTCTGTGCTGTAGACGATACCTGACGGGTTGTTGGGAGTGTTGATCAGCACCGCCATGACCTTTTCGTTCATCACCTGCTCCAGGGCCTGAAAATTCACCTGAAAATCCTCTGTGCTGGCAGGCACCACCCTAAGGACCGCTCCGGACAGATTCACATAAGGGCCGTACTCCGGAAAATAGGGGGCAAAGGTGAGGATCTCATCTCCCGGGCTGGTGACACACCGGAAAGCGTGGGCCAGAGCCCCCGCGGCACCGGAGGCCATAAAAATGTGCTTTGCCTCATAATCCATGCCGAACCGCTGGTTTAAGCTGTCAGCCACTGCCTTCCTCACGCTCTCAATCCCCAGGGACGGGCTGTAGCCGTGGATGTCCATGGGATCCCCGGTCTTAAGAAGCTCCGCCATAGCGTCCGTGTAAGCCTGGGGACAGGGCACACTGGGATTACCTAAACTGTAGTCAAACACATTGTCATAGCCGATCTCCTGGCCCCTGGCCGAGGCGTACTCGCTCAGTTCCCGTATAATGGATTTGCCCTGAAGCATCTTTTTGTAGGTTTCATTTATCATGGGTTTGTCCTTCCTTTCCGCTCTGTGTCTTTCATTGTACTATGTTTTTTCCGTTCCATCCATACCTTTTACCTTGAAAGTCCATCGCCGCAGGCGATCTGAATTCAGGGATACCAAACGCGCCCGCCACATACTTTCGTGTGCGGTGGCGCATCCGCTGCCGGGCGCATGAAGGTTTACCTTGAAAGTCCATCGCCCCAGGCGTCTGAATTCAGGTATGCCAAGCGCCCGAAGGTTCACAGACAAAAACGGCAGAAGACAAGCCGCCTGTCCTCTGCCGATACCCGTTTTTTAAAACAGCAGTGCCCCGCCGTAATACACAAACAGGAGATACCCTAAAGTTACACACAAACCAATACAAAACAGCATCAGGCCGAAAGAAAAGCTCTGTTCCACCAGGTTTCCGATGTGCTTAAACCGCTTTTCTTTCTCAATCAGATGGTGTACCGCGGATACCCGCACCCTGCCCGAATCCTTTTCCCCAAACAGACGTTTTCTCATCCTGGCCCACCCGTCCGCGAAACTGCCCAGGACATGGGCCAGCCAGTTGCCTTCGGGATGAGATTTGGGCTCCGGAAGCTGGCGGCACAGGGTCCTTCGGGCCAGCGCCACAATGTCATCAGTGAAATGATCCATGACTCTGCACACAATGGTAAACACTGTCGGGAGTACTGCCTGAAGGAGGGGACGGTAGATCAGGTTTTCAAGGTCAAGCCATGCGGGCCAGCGGTCCACATAGCGTCTGCCCCTGCTCTCTTTTCCCTCTGGCACCTGACCTGCTTCCGGCTCCATCAAAAGAGTCCGGACGACCCCCGCGTACAATAACACCCCGATCCCTATGGAGATCAGGCCGCCTTTTAAGTTGGCAAAGGAGAAATAGCTGACTTCATGGACATGGCCGCTGCCTCCAAAAAACTCCTGCCCCATGTCCCCGATCCGGTTCATGGTCATATAAGGCACCATGCCCAGCACCGGCAGGATCGCGGCCGCCCCCACCAGAACGGCCCGGCTTAAGGGGGTCATATACCGGGAGGACATCTGGTCGAACTCGGCCTGCCTCTTTGGATGCCGGTCCACAAACAGAGCCACAAACAGCTTCAGCATGTAAGCCACCGTCATACCTCCGGTAAACAAAAATACCCACTCCGCGCCTTTCCAGAAATCATGGCTGATCATGGTATCAAGCAGAGCCGGACTGGCCCCCCGGGCACCTTCCGCCAGAATCCTTCCTTCCTCCAAAAGCTTCCCGTACTCCACAATGCTCTCATGGAGCAAGGTCTTGCTGACATAGCCGTTCCACAGGGGGATGCCTCCGATACCCAGGGCTCCCATCGCGAAACAGAAGCACAGGGCTGGTTTCTTTCGTCCGAATCCCCGTATATCGTTGAGCTCCAGCTGATGGATGTTCATAAACACGGCTCCCGCGCACAGAAACAGCACCAGCTTTATAAGAGAGTGATTCACCATGTGGAGAAACGCCCCTCTCACCGCCAGAAGGTTGCCCTCCCCTGCCCAGGATAAAAGGCAGGACATGCCAATGCCTGTCATGATAAATCCGATCTGGGACACAGAGGAACAGGCCAGGGTCCGTTTCAGGTTCACGGAAAATACCGCCAAAAGGGCTCCTAAAAACATGGTCACAAGGCCCAGGATGGCTATGAGCAGTCCCCAGTTCCCGTCACCCGCGAACATAACGCAGGACAAAATAATGATTCCAAAAACCCCCGCCTTGGTGAGGATTCCCGACAGCAGGGCACTGGCCGGAGCCGGAGCCACGGGATGGGCTTTGGGGAGCCAGATGTGCAAAGGAAAACATCCGGCCTTGGCTCCAAAGCCGAAGAGCATCAGAAGTCCGGCTGTGTAGAGCTGTGCCTTGGCGGAGGCAAAACCGCCGGCCACATGGATGACAGCCCCGCCTGACAGAGTCGCCTCCCCGGCCAGGACCCGCCAGGCCTCCACACCGATCTGATCCATATCCAGGGTTCCAAGGACATCGCGGAGCAAAAACAGCCCCATAAGCATCACCATGCCTCCCATAACGGCCACTGCCAGATAGGTCTGGCCTGCCCTTAAGCTCTCCTCCTTCTCGTCAAAAGCCACCCACACATAGGAGGTAAAGGACATGATCTCAAAAAAGATAAAGGTTGTATACAGATCCGCCGACAAAAACACACCCACCGTGGCCGCGAAGGTGGCCCAGAAAAACCAATAATATCTGGACTTCTTCTCATAGTGGGCCATATACTGTTTGGAAAACGCGCCGCTGACCCCCCACATCAATACCGCGATCACAGTGTACACCAGCCGGAATCCATCCAGCTTAAAGCCCAGCCCCATGCCGCAGATTCCGGGGATCATCAGTTCCATCGCTTCTCTCATCCTGCCTCACCTCCAATCATGGTCAAAAGCCTCATGAGCGGTGCCGGGTGAAGTCCAATGAGGAGAATGGCTGCCGCGAAAATCACAAGAGGCACTGTCATCTTCCAGCTTGGATCCGTCACCTTGTGGGCCGCCTTCTTTCCTTTCCTGGCCCTGGGCTTTTTCTCCGCGGACGACCCCGGGCTTTCTGCCCCGGTCTGATCCCGATGGGGCCCGCCGGCATTTTCAGCCGCCTCCACCATAAGCCCTCCAAGACTTGGGAAATAAGCCCTGACCATGACAGTCATCATGTAGATCCCGGTCATAAGAGCTGAGTACAGGATCACCACCACCCCTGTATACGCCAGAGGAGCGTTGCTGTCAAAGGCCGCCTGGGCTAAATTCCATTTGCTGATAAATCCGGCGAACAGCGGGATCCCCATAAGGGACAGGCTGGACACCAGAAGGCAGCCAAAGGTTATGGGCATCTTCTTCCCCATGCCGTCAAGCTCATAGATATAGGTCTTTCCAGACTGATGCATCACCGCTCCCGCGCAGAAGAAAGCGCAGATCTTCATAAAGGCGTGGATCACCAGGTGGCTTAAGGCCGCCGCCAGCCCAAAAGGAGTCATGAGAGTTGCCCCAAAAAGGATGTAGGACAGGTTGCTCACCGTAGAATAAGCAAGCCTCCGTTTCCAATGAACCTCCTTAACCGCCATGGTGGACCCGAACCCGATGGTCACCAGAGCCGCCGCCATTACTACCCACTGGGCCCAGGTTCCCCTTAAAAACTGGGTGCCGAAGCTGAAATAGGTGAGCCGCAAAATAGCGAAAGCGCCTGACTTTACCACTGCCACCGCGTGAAGCAGGGCTGTCACAGGGGTCGGCGCGACAGCGGCTTTGGGCAGCCACCGGTAGCAGGGAAACAGAGCCGCTTTCACCCCAAAGCCGAAAAAGGCCAGCACGTAGGCGATCAACAAAACATCCTTCCTCTCCCCTGCCCTCACAAGGTTCAGCATCCCTCCTGCCACAAACTCCGTTGTCCCCACTGCCGAAAATCCCAGCACAAACACCAGGCCCACAAAGGCAAAGGCCGCGCCGCCTATGGAATAATACAGATAGGTCCGGCCTGCCCGCACCGCCTCGGTGGTGAGAGGAAACAGCACAAGGGGCAGGGTAACCAGGGTCAGCATCTCATAAAACAGATACAAGGTTACAAGGTTGCCTGCCAGGGCAATGCCCATGGTAATGCCGTAAGTTATGGTATAAAAGGCGAAAAAGGTACTTTTCCGCTCCTCATGTTTCATATATTCAAACGCGTATAATGTGGCCAGGGGCCACAAAAAAGCCACAAGCCCGGCAAACACGCTTCCCATACGGTCCAGCTTGAACATGATGGTCAGCTCAGAGTACAGCCGAAACAGCACAAGCCGCCTGTCTCCGTCCACACCTCCCGCGATGGCCGCTGCCACCAGAAGGCTGTTTGCCGTCACCAGACTTTCGATGAAAAGCTCTCTTTTCCGGCTCCATTCCTCTTTTCCCAAACCCCGAAGCAGCATCGCCACACCGCTTAGGATGGGAAAAAACACCGGAAGAGCCAGTATGATCTCGCTCATATTTATCCCTCCATCAAAGCACAACCGCTGCTATGGACCGCAGCATGGATATCAGACCTTCCGGGAAACACCCAAAGAGAAGAGCGGCCCCGGCCAGAATCCCGATCGGTGCCAGCATCCACAGAGACGGCTCCTTTCCCGCCAGGTTTCTCTTTTGGATCTCCTCCCCCTTAAAGTCATGTCCCGGGAAAAAACCCCGGATCGTCAGAGGCAGCAGATATCCTGCTGTCAAAAGCGCGCTGACCAACAGCACCGCCGGTCCCACCCAGGACCACACTCCGGCGCCTGAGGAAAGAGCTCCCAAAGCCAGATACCACTTGCTCACAAATCCGCTCGCGGGCGGAATTCCCACCAGGGCCAGGGCCGCTATGGTATAGCAGACCAGGGTTTTGGGCATCACCTTCCCCAGACCTCTCATCTGGTCCACCCGGGTCCAGCCTGTGGTCACGATGATGGCTCCTGCCGTCAAAAACAGGGCGTGCTTGATCACAGAGTGGAACACCACATGGGAGAGGGCTCCCACAAAGGCGGTCTGATTCAGAAGGCTTAAACCGAACAGCACATAGCTGACCTGGCTGACCGTGGAGTAAGCCAGACGTTTCTTCATCACAGGCTCTTTATAAGCCAGCATGGAACCCATGAACACGGTGAGAAGGGTCAAACAGATCCACGCATCCTGAACCCATGTGCCCCGAAGACGGTCCGGCCCGATGATATAATATACCACCCGGATGATGGCCAGAACTCCCGCCTTGGTGATCAGGCCTGACAGCACCGCGCTGGCAGAGGCCGGGGCCACGGGGTGGGCCGTGGGAAGCCACCCGTGAAGAGGGAACATCCCCGCTTTGGTGCCGAATCCCACAACCATGCAGAAGGCGGACACCAGCAAAAGCCCTTCTTTGCCTGCCAGAGCCCCATCGCTTAACACACCTCCCGGGGTGAAGGTCAGGCTTGTTGACACTCCCGCCAGAAAGAAGATCCCAAACAGCGCCAGGAACGCGCCTGCCACTGAGTAAAACAGGTATTTGAGACCTGCCCGCACGGCTTCCCTGCTCCGCTCGTGGAGCACTAAGGGCAGGGAAGTCAGGGTCATAAGCTCATAAAATACATACAATGTAATCAGATTTGCTGAAAAATTCAGCCCCATCAACACTCCCACCACGATCAGATAGTACCCAAAAAACCGGTGCTCCTCCTCCTCGTGGGACATGTAAGCCACAGAATAGATGCCCACCAGCAGCCACACCGCTGCCGTGAGAGCCGCGAACAGACGACCCACCTCATCCGCGCCCAGCTCCAGGGTAATCTGTTCGGTCACTCTCAGCATGGTCAAAGAACTCCCGCCTGACAAGAGAGCCCCCACAGTGAGGACAAGCTCCAGCACAAGGACCGCCGCGGACAGACCCACCAGATATTTCCGGTTTTTCCGAAACACCTTGCCCGCCAGCACCCCGATCCCTGCCGCGATGGGACAGACCACGGGAAACAGCAACATCATATTTCCTTCCATAATCGTTCTCTCCTAATATTTTCCGCTATTTATCCGAACACGGCCAGGCCGTCTGTAATGGCCCGCACAATAGGCTGAGATGCCAGGCCCAGCACCAGGTTCACTCCTATAAAGCACAGGATCGCCAGCTTTAACTGCCAGGAGCCCCGGGGAGCGGTCTCTGGTACAGGGGCGTCTCCAGGCCTGCGCCTGGAGTACAAGGTGATCACAAGCCGCAGGAAATAGACTGCGTTCAAGGTAGTGCTGACAGCCAGCACGATCAGGGTGGGCAGCATCTTGTGGGGACTCTCAAGAGCCGACGTGGCAAATAAGAGCTTTGAGATAAATCCCGACAGCATGGGAAAGCCCACCATGGACAGGGAACCTACGGTAAAGCCGATCCCTGCCAGAGGATTCCGATAGCCGGCCCCTCTCAGGCTTATATAGTCTTTCTTGTCCCCGGACACCTCATAAAGCCCCACCGCGCTGATGAACAGAAGGGCTTTTGTGGCAGAGTGGGTAAAGATATGGAATATGGCAGCCACCATGCCGTGGGAGGTTCCAAGGCCAATGCCCATAAAAATATATCCGATCTGGGCCACAGAGGAGTAGGCTGTCATCCTTCTGGTATCTGTCTCATAGATGGCGTGGACCGATCCCATGACCATCCCGGTGATGCCGAACACGTACAGCACATTTGCCATCTGGCTGGACACCAGGTTCTCATATCCCAGAACCCTGTAAAAAATCTTTATCAGCAGAAAGATATACCCCTTGGACACCAAACCGGAAAGAACCGCGCTGGCCGTGGGGGTGGCGTACCCGTAAGTATCGGGAATCCAGTAGTGGAATGGATACAATCCGCTTTTGATGGCCAGGCCTACGCCGATAACCGCCATGATCACCAGCATGGGGATCCGGTAGCTTCCCGCCGCCACCAGCATGTTCACCGACTCCTTGGCCGGGCTCATAAGCAGATGGCCGGTAACGTCATAGAGTAGACTGAGGCCGATGAGAAACAGACCAGAGCCTAACTGGCTCATGATCATATAGCGGATGGCCGCGGACATGCTGCGTCCCTTCTGACGGATCATGATCAGGCCGCATCCCGCGATGGTGTTGATCTCCACAAACACATACGCCGTAAACAGGTCATTGGTGTACACCAATGCCAGAAGGGAGCTTAACATTAAGTCGATCATGATATAAAACAGGTTTAATTTTTTCTCCTCCACATCCTCCGCGGTGTGCTTCAGGCCGCCTATGACTGCCAGGAACATGACTACCCCGAAAAACACGGCAGTCACTCCCTCCAGGATTCCCGCCCGGATCTCATTGCCCCACGGTGCCGGAAAATGTCCCATCATGAAGGTGTAGCTCTCTCCTGTTCCCAGACAGAAGATCAGTGTGCCCGCGGACAGGGCCGTGGTGACGGCAATCATCCCGAGACTTAGGTTTCTGGCCTTCTTCCCATCCAGCACCGAAGACACAATGCCGGAAAACATGGCAATGATGATGGAGAAAAAGGGGAAATTCTGTACAAAACTCATGTCTGTTCCTCCTCCTTTGCCATGATCAGAATCTCGTCAAGATCCAGAGAATGATACCTCTCATAGAGACGGATGGTCAGAGACAGCATAAGCGCCGTGGTGCTGACGCTGACCACGATTCCCGTAAGCACAAGGCCGCTGGGCACCGGGTTGATGTAAGCCTCCACCTCCTGGACCCCGTCCACCACGATAGGAACCGCCCTGCCTGTGATATAGCCTTTTGAGGCCAGGAACAGATAGGTCGCGGTGTCCATGATATTCATCCCCATGATTTTTTTTATCAGATTCCGGTGAAGGAGAAGTATGGTAAATCCCACGCCGAACAAAATCACGGCAGCTGTCTCTTCTATATTCAGCAACAGATGCTGTATCATCTCACATGCCCCCTTTCCGGAACAGGGTATAGAACACATACATGGTGCAGGCCACCACCAGCCCCACGCAGATATTGAGAGGTAGGATGAGGCCGCTGCTCAAAATAGCCCCCGGAGTCCCCACAGGGATCCCGCTCTCCAAATGATTGGCCCCGGTAAAGAACGAGTAGCTTTTGGCCAGACAGTAGAAGGTCAGGGCGCAGAGAGTGGTGCGCCGGTACACCTTTTCCGTAAACAGGCGGCTCATCTTCTCATACCCATAAGCGTTTAAGTACAGGATCAGTCCGGAGCCCAGGACCGCGCCGCCGGAAAAACCGCCGCCAGGGGACAGATGACCGTTAAGTATAATGTAGATCCCAAAGATCATGATCACCGGCACCAGAACGCACGCGCATTTCTGGAGAATAATGTCGTCTTTGGGCTCAAAGTGGCGGTCATCGCTCTCCGCTATCATCTTCCTTATGCTCTCATTTTTACTGTCCGCGTCCAGGCGCAGCAGCACCAGAACACAGCAGGAGGCGATAAACAATACACAGGACTCGCCGAAGGTGTCAAAGGCCCGGTAATCCAAGATCATGCCTGTGACAATGTTCACGGCTCCTGTCTCCTGAAGGCCTTTCTCAATATACCTGGCAGCCACCTCGTTGTTGGCCGGATTGCCGGCACCTCCTGTCACAGGCAGGGCGGCCACTGTCCACAAAAGCACCAGGATGATCCCAAGACACAAAATCACGGACATGATCTTGTAAAATTTCTGAAAATACCGGATACCCCTGGCTTTCATGATCTCGGTCTTGCCCGCGCTGCTGACCCGGATCCGGGACAGCTCCTCGTCATAAGCCTTTCTTCTGGCAAAGTCCTTCCGCCGTTCCCTCATCTTCTCTTCCGGTATCACCTCTATGGGGTCCATACCCACACTTAAGGGGTCTGTCTCCCCGTCCATCCATCTTTTAAATTTCAGCCAGCGGCTGGTCTCATAATTATCCTTCCTCCTGCTCATCCTGCCCCTCCTTCCTGATGGCCCTGATCTTCTTCAATGTCAGGAAGAACAGGATACTGGTTACTCCCGCGCCTACCGCGGCCTCTGTGATGGCCAGGTCAGGAGACTGGAGGATCATCCAGATCAGACACATGATCAGACTGTAAGACATAAATATAATGATCGAGGTCAGCAGATCTTTGGTAAAGGCCACTGACAACGCGCACACCACCAGGCACAGCAAAAGAATACATTCAAACAGTCTCATCTGCCATTCCCTCCCTTTTTCCATTCCTCATCCAGATCCTGAATCTTGCTGTCCCTGTCCTCCATGATCACCCGGATGCCGTTGTTCTTCTCCAACACGGAGATCTCTCCCAACCGCTCGTCTGTCATGGCTTCCAGGCGGCTGATCATGTGCCCGGACACCGGCGAGGCGATCCAAAAGAACAGGATCACTATGGAAAGCTTCAGGGAATCCATGGAAAAGCCTTTCATGACAATCAGGCTCAGGATCACAAACAAAATCCCCAGAGTATCCCCCAGGGCCGCCGCGTGCATACGGTTCAGCGCGTGGCGGAACCGGTTGACTCCAAAAACCGCTGATATCATGAATACCAGCCCCAGCACCATGCAGGCAGCGGCGATCAAAAACCGAAACCACTCTCCTATCATGGCTTCACCTCCTCTTCCTCGCGGATCTCCACACCCTGCTTGCTCAGGTTGTCCTCAATGGCTCCCAGATCCGCTTTCATGTGCTTCCGCTGGAGATACACGCCAGTGTACACCTTGCACAGCACCACCACTCCCAGAAAGCTGATCATGGCATAGATCAAGCACACATCCACCAGATAATTCTCATTAAGCCACACTGAAAAAATGGCAGTGACCATGATCACCATGGTTCCGATCATATTGACCGCGATGATCCGGTCCGAGATGCCCGGTCCCAGGATGGAACGGATGATACTCAGGATGATCATCACAGCCAGCACCACCACTGCCGCTGTCATCAGAAATTCGTAGGCCTGCTGTATCAGCTCCATTTTTCTTTTTCCGCCTCCATTTCCTTAAGCAATTCCACAAACACCGAATCCTCGACTCCCTCAGCCAGCTCCTGGTCCAGACAATGGACACAGAACCGGTCTCCCTCCACTGACACCGTAATCGTCCCGGGTGTCAGGGTGATGGAGTTGGCAAGGAGCATCTTTGCCATCCCTGTGCTGAAATCCGTGTCAAAATACACAAATCCCGGCTCCGGCTGCAGTTCCGGAGAAAATATGATCTTTA
>Ga0137310_101090_pt1 | contig 17713 bp, 18 predicted proteins | sample NAcewiD2O_June_2_FD_97183 | JGI IMG/M metagenome (GOLD analysis project Ga0137310, IMG submission 97183) | Mouse cecal microbial communities from Vienna, Austria - N-Acetylglucosamine amended D2O_June | ecosystem: Host-associated > Mammals > Digestive system > Large intestine > Cecum | place...
TCAAGTGAGTACCGCCGTTTCCTATTCGGAAATAGTAGCCCATATCAATGCGGCTCCACTGAAAAAAAGTCAATCCCACCGCCTTAACGACCAGATTGCCGCAAAGGAAAAGGAATTGACGAAAATCACCCGCTACAAGCAGTCACTGTATCAAGACTGGAAAGACGGGGAAATCTCCCAGCAGGAATACCGGGAAATGAAAGCCGATTATGAACGGCAGGCCGCCGGGCTCTCGGATTTGCTGGCCCGGCTGACGGCTGAACGGAAACAGCTTTCAAACGGCGTTGACCAGCAGCATCCCGCACTGGTAGCTTTTGCAAAATATCAGAACATCGAAAAGCTGACCCGCGAAATCCTGATTGAACTGGTAGACCATATCAAGGTTTACGAAAACGGCAATATCAGCGTTCATTTTAAGTTTGCGGACGAGTTCCGCCGGATTGCCGAGTACATTGAAATCAATACCACTGACACCGCCGAGGCGGGCTGACCCCCGCCAAAGCATGAAATCCTTTTGACAGTGTGTTTTCCTAATAAAACGCAATCTTAAGGAATATGGAACTAGAAAAATTATAAGGAAGCCTGGAGCAGGTAGAAGACCTGCGGCGGCGGGAGTATCGCTTACTGACTGCCCTGCCCTGGCTACCGCAGTGGGCGGAATGGGATGGACTGCAAGCTGCCGGCATGGTGACTGCCACGATCAGCAGGGGCGATAAAACTACAACAGATACCCGATATTTTCTCTCTTCTGTCACCGACGTGGAACGTTTTGCCTATGCGGTACACAAGCATTGGCCTGTAGAGAACCAGCTGCACTGGTGTCTGGATGTCATCTTTAACGAGGATGCCTTCAGGGCCTGTAAAGATATGTACCCGCTCAACTTGAATGTTCTGCGTAAAACTGCTCTGGCTCGCTGCAAAAATGCTGGCTTTGGCCGCAGGGTCAGCATCTAGAAAAAGCGCTTTGCTGCCGCCCTGAATCCTCAACGTCTTCTTGATATCCTTTTCGCCTAATTTCAAATGCTGTTGCCCTGAGGCACTTGCAATCCTTCTGGAATTTGTTATAATATAGTGCATGGAATGAGAGGGCCGCCCCGCGGCGGCTCCGCCCGGAAGCTTATATGATTTACAATATTCAGGAAGGCGGATGCGTGATGGACCTGTACAGCATTGGAGAGCTCGTAATCGACTTTACCCCCGGCAGTGAGCCGGCCAGCTATATCCGCAATCCCGGCGGCGCGCCGGGCAACGCGGCGATCGTCGCCGCCCGCAGCGGGCTGTCTGTGGGGGTGTGCAGCAGTGTGGGCGACGACGATTTCGGCCGCTTTCTGGTGCAGACGATGGAGGAAAACGGCGTGCGGGTCATCAACCCGAATCTGTGCGCCAAAGCCATTACCACCTTGGCCTTTGTTACCCTGGCCCCGGACGGTAACCGCAGCTTTACCTTTGCCCGCAAGCCGGGGGCCGACATGTTCCTGGAGGAGCGGGCGGTGAAGGAGGAGGATATCCGGAACAGCGCCATTGTCCACGCCGGCTCCTGTTCCCTGTCTGCCTCCCCGGCGGCGGAGGCCACCGCCAGGGCGCTGCGCCTGGGCCATGAGCTGGGTAAGCTGGTCAGCTTTGATGTGAACTACCGCAATGTGATGTGGAACGACAATCAGGCAGCCTGCGCCGCCAAGGTGCGGGAGATTCTGCCCTATGTGGACCTGCTGAAGGTGTCCGACGAGGAGGTGGGCATGGTCGGGGGCGAGGAGGCCCTGCCCGGCCTGATGGAGGAGTACGGCATTGCCGTGGTGGTGGAGACCCTGGGCGGCGCGGGAGCCCGGGGCTTCTTTGGCGGAAAGTGCTGGGACGTGGCCGGACGGAAGGTGCCCTGCGTGGACACCAACGGTGCGGGGGACGCCTTCTGGGGGGCGTTCCTGTCCAGCCTGCGCATCCAGGGGGTGGAAAAGGCCAGCCAGCTGACGGAGGATATCGTCCGCCGGGCCATGGAGTATGGCAACGCCGCCGGCGGCCTGACGGTGCAGAAGAAGGGGGCCATCCCCGCCCTGCCCACCCGGGAGCAGATCGAGGCCTTTCTGGCCTCCTGAACAGGACAGTCTGAACCGCCCGAAAAGGGGAGGTATTCCTTCTTTACAGCAATCCGGTTTGAAAAGCGGCCTCCTGAGGACGGCCGCTTTTCTGTGTCTGTAAACAATTTTTGAACTTCACAAAAACCGCTTGACAATTTTTCCGTCCGGAGTAAAATGATTAACGCATTAATCATTAACCGGTTAATGATTTTTTTGAAAGGAGGTTTTTCTCGTGGAAGACCTGTTTCACGAGATGGATTTACTATCCCGCCAGTTCAACCAGGCCCATCGGGCCGCTGTTCAGGCGGAGCTGAATGCCGCCGGGCTGGGCGAGGTGGGACACCCTATGCTGGTGTCCATCCTCCAGTCCGCCGGGGAGGACCCAGACGGCCAATGCCAGGCCCAGCGAGAGCTGGCCAGCCTGCTCCATGTCTCCCCCGCCGCCGTGGCCAACTCGCTGAAATGCCTGGAGCGGGACGGCTATATCCGCCGGGAGCCCTGGCAGAGGGATGCCCGGCGCAATCGGGTATTCCTCACGGAGAAGGGGGCCGCTGCTGTGGAGGGCTGCCGGAATGTGTTTCGCCGGGTATCCGCACGCATGATGGCCGGGTTTTCTCTGGAGGAGTGCAGCCAGCTGATGGGCTTTCAGCGCCGGATGCTGGACAATCTGACCCACCCGGATTCCCACGAAAAGGAGTGATTTTACTTTGCTTTCCCTGTTCCTGACCCATTTGGAGGGTTACAAAAAAGACGCTATAAAATCCCCTGTCCTCATTATCCTGGAGGTCATCTGCGAGCTGCTCCTTCCCCTGGTCATGGCGGAGATTGTGGACGTGGCCATCCCCTCGGGGGACACCGGCTATATCTTCACCCTGGGGGCGACTATGCTTGTTCTGGCCGCCGTCTCCATGGCCTGCGGCGTGCTGGCCGCCAAATACGCCGCCTTCGCCAGCCAGGGCTTTGGCGGCAACCTGCGCCAGTGCCTGTTCAACAAGGTGCAGGACTTCTCCTTTGCCGACATCGACCGCTTCTCCTCCGCCTCCCTCATCACCCGCATGACCAACGACGTGAACGCCATGACCATGATGTTGGCCATGGGCCTGCGGATGCTGGTCCGGGCTCCGGTGATGCTCATTGCCGCCCTGGGGGTCAGCCTGTACCTCAACGCCCGGCTGGCCGTGATTCTTCTGGTCGTCATCCCCCTGATGGTGCTGGCTATCGCCGTGCTCATGAAGGTGTGCACCAGGCTCTTCGATGCCATGCAGAAGAAGATCGACGGACTGAATAACGTGCTCCAGGAGAATCTGGTGGCCATCCGGGTGGTAAAAGCCTTTGTCCGGGAGGACCACGAGCGGAAGAAGTTCAACCGCGCCAGCGACGAGCTGATGACCGCCGGGCTCACCGTGGGTATGCGGATTATCGCCATTATGCCCATCATGATGCTGTGCCTGAACGGAGCCACCCTGGCCGTCCTCTACTTCGGCGGACGGATGGTTATGGGGGCCGACTTCCTGCTGGGCGACCTGAACGCCTTCCTCAGCTACATCATGCAGGTGCTGATGAGCGTGATGATGGTGGCTATGTCCCTCCTCCAACTGTCCCGGGCCCAGGCCTGTGCCCGGCGTATTAACGAGGTGCTGGAGGCCGTTCCCTCCGTTCAAAACAAAGAGGAAACTTCCCTCCTTCCCGCCCCCAGGGGTATGGTGGAGTTTAAGGATGTCTCCTTCAAGTACGCCGCCTCCGGCACAGGGGACGACGTGCTGTCCCACATCAGCTTTACCGTGGAGCCGGGCCAGTTTGTGGCCATTGTGGGGGGTACCGGTACAGGAAAATCCTCTCTGGTCAACCTGATCCCCCGGTTTTACGACATCACCGGCGGCTCTGTGCTGGTGGACGGGGTGGACGTGCGGGACTACCCCCTGGAGGAGCTGCGGGGCCGTATCGGCATGGTGCTCCAGACCAATATCCTCTTTACCGGCACCATTCGGGAAAACCTGCTGTGGGGCAAGCCGGACGCCACCGAGGAGGAGATCGTCCAGGCCGCCAAGGACGCCCAGGCCTACGACTTCATCATGGGTCTGCCCGACGGCTTCGACACCCGGCTGACCCAGGGGGGCACCAATGTCTCCGGCGGGCAGAAGCAGCGGCTGTGCATCGCCCGGGCCATGCTCCGCAAGCCGGCCATCCTCATTCTGGACGACTCCACCTCCGCCGTGGACTCGGCCACTGAGGCAGCCATCCGGGAATCCTTCCACAAGAATCTCAAGGACACTACCGTTATTATCATCGCTCAGCGCATCTCCTCCGTGCAGTACGCTGACGAAATTCTCATTCTGGACGACGACCACATCGCCGGCCAGGGTACCCATGAGGAACTGATGAAAACCAACAAAATCTATCAGGAGATCTACCAATCTCAGCAAGAGGGGGTGGGCGGATAATGCCAGGACCTCATCAAGCCCCAAAGGGGGGCTATGTCAAGCCTAAAAATCTGAAACGGACCATGGGCCGCCTGGTGGGCTACCTCACCAAAAGCAAGCTGCCTCTGCTGTTCGTGCTGTTCTGCCTTCTGGTCTCGGTGGGGACCAATCTGGGCGGGTCGTATCTGATGCGGCCCATCATCAATAACTTTATCTGGTCGGGCTGCACCGACTTCGCCGGACTGGGCCTGGCCATCCTCCAGCTGGCGGGGGTCTACCTTCTGGGCTGTCTGGCCACCTACGGCCAATCCGCCGCCATGGTCCGGCTGGCGGAGAAGGGGGTCAACCGGCTGCGCAAGGACCTGTTCGACGCCCTGCAAAAGCTCCCCCTCTCCTACTTCGACCAGCACCCCCACGGCGAACTCATGAGCCGGTTCACCAACGACGCGGACAACGTGCAGATGGCCCTTCAGCAGAGCATGGTCTCCCTGTTCTCCAGCTGTCTGATGTTTGCGGGGCTGGTGGTGCTGATGCTGGTCATCAACTGGAAGCTGTTCCTTGCCACCGCCCTGGTGCTGGCCCTTACCATGTTTTTCTTCAAGCAGCTGGGGGGGCGCAGCCGGAAGTTTTATCAGAAACAGCAGGCCGCCCTGGGGGCGGTCAACGGGGAAATCCAGGAGACCATTGAGGGGCTGAAGGTGGTAAAGGCCTTCACCCATGAGGCCCAGGCCAAGGCCAAGTTCAAGGAGCTGAACGATGCCTACCGCAATGCCGCCCAGCGGGCCAACTTCTACTCCACCATGATTATGCCGGTGGCGGGCAACCTGATGAACATAAGCTACGCCCTCACCGCCGCCTTTGGCGGACTGCTCTCTGTCCTCCAGGGCTTCGACCTGGGCGGGCTGGCCATCTACCTCAACTACTCCCGGCAGGTGGGCCAGCCCCTGAACCAGATTTCCCAGCAGATGACCACCCTGCTGTCCGCCATGGCCGGCGCGGAGCGCATCTTTGAGGTGATGGATACCGCCGCTGAAATCAACGAGGGCTCAGTCACCCTGGTGGCGGCGGAAAAGGACGCCAACGGCACCCTCTCCCTGTTCGCCGGCGAGGGCCGGCCCCGGACCTGGGCCTGGAAGGTCCCCCGGGGCAACGGCATGGAGCTGGTTCCGGTGTTTGTGGGCGAGGACGAGGCCCTCACCGAGATTACCGACCCGGAGGCCGTTCCGGACCCGGCTATGCTGGCCGACCACGGCTGGGCCTGGAAGTATCCCGGCCCTGACGGAACGGTGGGCCTCCATCTCATCCGGGGCACCGTGCGCAACGTCCCCGGGGAGGACTACTGTCTCACCGAGCTGCGGGGGGCGGTGCGGTTCAGCCATGTGGACTTCTCCTATGTCCCCGGCAAGCGGATTTTGAAGGATGTGTCGGTCTACGCCGACCCAGGCCAGAAAATCGCCTTTGTGGGCTCCACCGGCGCGGGCAAGACCACCATTACCAACCTGATTAACCGGTTCTATGAGATTGAGGGGGGCATGATTACCTACGACGGCATCCGGGTGAAGGCCATCCGCAAGGAGGATCTGCGCCGGTCCCTGGGGGCGGTTCTTCAGGACATCCACCTGTTTACGGGGACCATCATGGACAACATCCGGTATGGCCGTCTGGACGCCACTGATGAGGAGTGCGTCGCCGCCGCCAAGAGCGCCAACGCCCACTCCTTCATCCGCCGCCTGCCCGAGGGATACCAGACCATGGTCACCGGCGACGGGGCCAACCTGTCCCAGGGCCAGCGGCAGCTGCTGGCCATCGCAAGGGCCGCCGTAGCCGACCCGCCGGTGATGATTCTGGACGAGGCCACCTCCTCCATCGATACCCGCACCGAGGCCCTGATTCAAAAGGGCATGGACACCCTTATGGAGGGGAGGACGGTGTTTGTCATCGCCCACCGGCTGTCCACTGTGCGCAACTCCAACTGCATTGTGGTCATTGAGCACGGCGAGATTGAGGAAAAGGGCAGCCATGAGCGCCTTCTGGAGGAAAAAGGCCGGTACTACCGGCTGTACACCGGACAGTTCCAGCTGTCCTGACACGAAAGGGCCCCGCCGACCGGCGGGGCCCCTTTGCTATACCGTCACATATTTCTCCAGCGACTGTTCCACTAAGCTGTTCAGCGACATATTGCGGGCGGCGGCGCAGATGGCCGCTCTCCGGTGCAGCTCCGGAGAAATACGAACGTTAAAGCTGCCCTTGTAGGCCCGCTCCGGCTCGATCCCCTGGGCCTGGCACAGCTCCAGATAGTCTTCCACCGCGCCGTGGAAGTCCTCCAGCAGTTCCTGGGCGGTCGTCCCCTCGTAGGAAATCAGACTCCGAATGCCCATCACCTGCCCAAACAGCACCTTGTCCTCCTCGGAAAATTCCACGCTGCCCACGTAGCCCTTATATTCCATCGTATTTTTCACAGCAATCCCTCCTGTTCCAAAACCTCCAGCAGCTGCTTGACCTGATACTCCAAAAGCTCTTTTCTTGGGTGGGGCTTGTGCAGCAAAATCGGTGCACGACCCTCGCTGTAAAACAGCACGCGGGAACCACTGGTCTTTCCCTTATTGAATCGCTGATAGGTCAAATAGCCCAACAGGGTCTCAGCCTCTTGGAAAGTAAAGTCCCGTGGCTTTGATTTCAGTCTTCGAATTAGCTTTTCCTTTTGCCCCATCGTATATCCCCTCACTGGATTTATTATACACGCTCAAAAGCAGTTATGCAACTATTTTTAGTTGCAAGGGCCCCGCCGGCGGGGCCTTCCCTATTCTTTCTGCTTTCCTCCTCTGAGCCACAGCCCAGCGGCGAAGCCGGCCATCATCAGCACATGGGTCCCCGCTGCCGCCAGGGGTCTGAGGGTAAAAAGGACATAGGCGGACTTAGGGCCGTCAAAGAGGGGATAAAACCAGGCCAGCCGGGCCAGCAGCTGGGGGTACAGAACCATCCGCAGGATGTTCGGTCCGCCCCGGACGGCCCAGACACACAGAGCGGCGGGCAAAACCGTCCAAACAATCAGAAAACACCCCGTCTGCCGGCGGCCCAAAGGCCGGCATTTGAGCCAGTATCCTCCCAACCCCCACAAAAACGGGAGCAAAATGCCCAGCCCATAGATCATCCACTCAATACGGAAGTCTCTCCCAAACACATAGTTTACCACAACAAAGCACGTCAAACAGGACAGCGTCTGCACCGCCGCCAGCCAGAGGGTGCTGATCCCCAGTCGTTTCAGCATATCTGCGGCGCCTCCTCTCCTCAATACAGTGGGATGAAAAACAGCCAGGGAGCGGTGATCATTGCCATTGCCAGGGCGATTTTATGCCGCTCCCCCTCACTGAGCAGAACACAGCTTTTCATAGCCCATTTGTCAAAGCGGTAGATACAGTACCCGGCCAGAGTGACCCCCGCCAGCGTCCAGAGAAAGGCTACGGGGTGGCCGAAGGGGTTGTGCATCGCGTAGGACAGGGACTCATACCACCAGGAGTTGGCCTCTGCGTTTGATACAATCGAGGGGGCCACCACCATCCACAGCACCCCCACAAAGTCAGCCAGAAAGCCCAGCAGCCAGAATTTCCACCACAGTTTCCTGACCACCGCCCATTTGTTCCGATGCTTTAAGACAAACAGCGCCCCGGTGAGCACCAGGCAGTCGATGAGCAGGTTCCCCGGCAGGATTACCAGCCACACCTGGGGGAATATCCACAGCAGCCAGACAGGCAGCAGGACATTATACAGGCGCACCTCTTTTTTCACACTGTTCCCCTCCCCTCCTTCGGCACCGCCCGGCGGTAGGCCCAGCCCAGCATGTTGCCCGCCAGGGCAGGGACGGCAATCATAAAGCAGTGGAACAGGGCGGTGTAGTTATACACCAGATAGACCATGGGCAGGTAGCACACGAAGCAGGCCACGGGGTACAGGGGGCACACCCCCTGCCGCTTGCCCAGGGACAGTCCAGAGCAGAAGCCGGCCACAGGGAGCATCAGGTAGGGCAGGAGCAGGCCGGACAGGACGGGCACGTCGGCCACCGCTGCGTGGTCGATCCAGTTCAGCACCGGGGGCAGGACATCGCACAGCAGCAGGACCGGGGGCAGATGGGGCGGGGTCTCCCGCCACTTCAGGGGGGACGGCCCCGGGGCCAGCCCCAGCAGGGTGCGCAGCTGCATCACCTCCACATACCAGCCGATCCACCGCCCCAGCCAGATCACGGCGTAAAACAGCACCAGCATCCCCATCCACAGCGCCCAGGCCCGGCCGTCCCGCAGGTCCACGCACAGCCACAGGACCAGCGCCACCTCCAGCGCGGTGACCCCCAGGTGGAGCAGCGACCGGCGGACCAGGGTGGGACCGTCGTCGGCAAAGGGCAGGGTGGCCGCCCCCAGCGTGGCCCCCAGGGCGGTACACAGCAGGCAGGCCGCCAGGGAGGGGCTCCGGGCGTTGGTAAGATAGGGCACCAGGGCCACACTGGCCACCAGTCCCAAAATGCCCCCCATTATGATCCGGGCCAGACAGGCCCTGTCAAGCTTTTTCATGTCCGTTCCTCCTCCCCAGATTCAGTGTCTCCTTGATTTTCTTCACATACCGCCGGGACACATAGGCCTTTACCATTCCATCCAGGGTCATGCAGATGGTGCCCGACAGCGACAAGTCCACCGCCGTAACCCGGTTCAGGCTGATGATCTCACTGTTGGAGATGCGGACAAACCGGGTTGGGTCCAGCCGCTCCTCCAGCTCGTAGAGCCGCAGGCGGACGGTGAAGGTCTCTGACTCCGTCTGGGCAGATACACCCTTGCCGTTGGCGTAAAACCGGAGGAAGTCCCCCTGGGGCAGGAGCAGCTTCTCCTCCCCCCGGCTCACAGGGATGGGACCCAGGGCCAGTTTGGACAGGCTGTCCGCCAGACGGCGCAGCTCCTCGCTCTCCTCCCCGGCCAGAATTACGATTTTGGGCTCCTGACGGCCCGGTTCGGTCCTGATCTCTACCTCCATGGGTCTCCCCCCTCTCTCGTCTTCAGTATAGCCCCTCTCCCCCGCCCTGTCTACCGCTTTGGGATAGTCGGTTATTTTTCCGGGATGGTCGGTCGTTTTTTCGTTGACAGATGGACCAAGTTAGGCTAAAATAGCATAGGCGCTTGTTCAATTTCATATGTCCGCGCAGCTCAGTTGGATAGAGCGGCCGCCTCCTAAGCACACATAGGTTCACCCGCTTTTTCCCCTGATGTGGATTGCGCCGGTTCAAGTTACCTTGTACAAGTCAATAAGCCCCGATAGCTCAGCAGGATAGAGCGGTCGCCTCCTAAGCGACAGGCCGCTGGTTCGAATCCAGTTCGGGGTGCCAAAACGCCGGATATAGCGAAATATCCGGCGTTTTTATAATTTTTTCGGACGATCTTGCCTACAAACTCATTCCTCTTTTTATTCATTTGCTCTGAATATGTTGCCTACAAATTCTCAGCGTTTTGGAACTGAAAATCGCTGTTTTGCCTACAGTTGCCTACATTTAGCCGTTTTTACCCCTTCATTTCTGCTCCCCGTTGGCTTCTTTCAGCAATTCAGTCAATAGCTCCGGGTGCTGCCGTACCAACTGCTTTAGGAGGTCTACGGTGGCGCTGTCGGCCTCTGCTGGCTTCTGGTCGCCTCCTACCTTGGAGAAGAATCCACTGTCCATCTCCTGGGCTATCAGCTTGCGGTCAGCGTCAAAGCCGTGAGCGTAGGTGTCTGTGACCATCCGGGCCTCGGCATGGCCTGTATCGCCTTGGACTGCCTTGATATCACCCTGAGTTGCCTTAATATCTCCATGGTTCAATTTCAGCTTGTAGGTTGTACTGCTATGGCGCAGAGAGTGAAAAACTACATTGGGCAAGCTTGCAGACTTTTTCAGGCGCTCAAACTGATTCCCGATAACCCTGTCCTCACAGGGACGGCCAGTTTCCAGTGCCAGGACTAAATTGTAGTCTACATATTCGTCTCCCATGAACTCCTTCAGCTTCTCCTGACGCTCTTTCCAGTCACGGAGAATATATGCGAGGGGTTTGGGAAGCCAGATTTTTCGGATGCTGGTTTCTGTCTTTGGCTTCTTCAATACGAGACGAGTGGTAGATTTGCCTTTGATCATACGCGGGAATATGAAAAGGATGTCCTTTTCTCCCAGCGCAGCGGTTGCCTTTTGGTCAACTCGGGCAAGTTCTTTGTTTGCGATAATATACGCATCGTCTTACGCAATATCCTGGTCAGTGATATGAACACAATCCCAGGTCAGCCCTGTAATCTCACCCATTCGCAAGGAGCAGGCAAACGCAAGATTGATTGCGATAAACAGCTTTCCGTCGGAGCAGTTGTCCAGAGCCTGCCGGATAATATCTACTGTTCAGATTGCCCGTACCTTCTTTTCCCTTTTAGGCAGCAGCACATCATCAAAAGGATTTTTGGGAATCATATCCCAGCGAACCGCCTGCCGGAAGGCACAGTGCATGACTTTACAGATCTTCTCAATCGTACAGGGCGGCAAAGTTTCTGTCCGAGCCTTGCGGAATTGCGTATTGACTGGCGCCGTTTTCTGGAGTTCCAGAATAAAGTGATCCACAACCCGGCGATTGATGTCCTGGATGTTATACTCACCCAAGATTGGATTGATATAGTTGTCAATTAAGCCTGTATTCCCGGAATACGCGGACAACCCCCACCGCTTAGAGCCATAGAGTTCCACAAAGTCTTTCAGGAACTCAGCAACAGTTACATTGGACGGCGGAATGAAGGTGCCATTGTTAATTTCATTTTCTACCTGTGCCTTTCGAGCAAGAGCCTCTTTTTTGGTAGTAAAGGACTCCCACTTTTGGCGTTTGGCCTGTGTACTGTCCTCATAGGTGTAAATGACAGCATACTTTTTCCCACGCTTTTGGATGGATGCCATAATTCTGTGGACTCCTTTCAAGAATTATTTTCACCATCAAGCCACTCGTCAAAAGCCTTTTTCGAGATTCTGAGTTTCGTCCCAATCCTTACGCTCTTAATCACACCGGCAGAGCAAAGATTGTATACAGACCGCTTGCTTACACCCAAAATCTCCGCAATTTCAGCAACAGAATAACTCCGTTTTTCAGGAACAGCTTCTTGGTGAATCAATGTTGTATCAGCAATGTTCGAGGCTACACCTGGCAGGGGCAGAGCTCCCGCGCCAGCAGCGCCAGCGCCCAATACATATAGTCGGCGCACTGGCCGCGCGGGTACAGATACCCGGCGGCGCACAGCGTATCCCAGGGCAGGCCGGAGATTCCGTGGGCGGCAAGCATATCCTTGTACTCCGGCGACAGCCTGCCGTGGCACGCCTGCCGCATGACATGGAAAGCGTCGTCCCCGCCGACCCCATGCCGCACGCACAGGTCGTACACGTCCTCCCGCGTCCCAATCAGGCGCTGGAAGCGGTCGGGTTGGCCCATGAGGCGCTCCGCCTGGAACCAGACCTCCGGGGCAAGGCACAGCCCCATGATCTTCACCAGGTCGGAGAAACTCTCCGGCTCCAGCTGGCGGGCAAGGTCCTGGAAGCCCTCCAGGTCGCCCAGCACGGGGATACCAGCCACATCGTCCCGATAGGCCCTGGCAATCAGGTTCCCGTCGGAGAGCAGGTCCCCGACAGTTAGGGCGCTCCCGCCCCGCCGCGCCTCCCATATACGGTCCATCAGGGCGTGCGGGCACAGCCTGATGGCGGGGTGCTCGCCGCTGGGGTCGTACCCTGGGAGAAGCTCGCCCAGGTACGCCGCCATGTCCTCCAGCAGCCCGCCCGCAACGTTCAGGGTAAATTGCGGTGTACGCGTCCCATCCAGGCCCAGGCAGCCCTCCCAGCGGAGCCCCAGCTCCATGGGATCGACGGCGGCGAGGCCCAGAAGGTACGACAGGTACAGGTTGCCGGTGAGCCCCCGGAACCCAACGGGGCAGCCCCGGCTTTCGGAAAACTCCGCCAACTTGGCGGCGACGGCCAGGAGCGTGCCATGGCCGCTGCCGAAGATATGTTGCTTCTCCGTAGTGATGCGCTCTTGGACATCTGCGGGGACCGCCCCGCCGTGCCGCTCGTTCGCGGCCGCGTCGATTTTGCTGTGCAGCTCCTGTTCCATCTGGCTGTCGCGATATAAAGAAGTTGACATTGGTTTTTGTCCTCCTGTTCCAAATTTTGCCTATTTTCATTACTTATATCATACAGTGTTTGTCCTAAGATCGCAAGGATCAAAGCTGGCAAATCATCCCATTCCCTTTGCTGGATTTACACAACGATTGAAAGCCGTACAGCGGCTTGCGAAAGGGCCGCTCCTGGTAAATCCGGAGCGGCCCTTGCAAATATCATTTCCCTTACGAAGGGTATAGGGGCTTCTTGCACGTCGCTTGGTTCGGCGTCAAATCATCCCGAAGTGCTGGAACGCCTCGATGACGAGGGCTTCCCGGTCGGGGCGCTTCTTCTCCGGCTTGTACCCGGGCGACGCCGCGCGGTCCAGCTCCATGTGGGCCAGGCCGCAGCGCTGCTTGGCGCGGGAGATGTCGATGTTCTTGACGTGGACGCCGTATGTCTCCTTCACCCAGCGGACGATATCCCTGTAAGTGGCCTTGCGGGTGACCACGCTCTGATGGTCGCCGTAGTCATCCAGGAACGCCAGGACGCAGAACGTCCCGTCGTCCAGCGGGATAACGGGATAAGCGAAGCGAAGGTACGAACCCCTGCCTAGACAGGGGTTCGTACCTTCGCAGTTTGGTGGAGGTGAGGGGAGTCGAACCCCTGTCCGAAAACAATTTCACGAGATATTCTCCGGGCGCAGACGGTTATTTCAGGCGGCGTTACCGCCCTGTTCCCCTTCTAGCAGGCAAGCCGTCACGCCTGCCAGTTGGGTAAGAGTCATAATTCATGGCCCGGTCAACTCTTTCCGTGCGCACGTTCACTGCGAATACGACGCCCTAGCTAAGCCGCAGTCCTCTTAGGTCGGACGGCTGCCGTTAATCAGGCAGCGAGAAGAACAGGTTCGTTGTTCTTTAATTTATAAAGTTGCCCATTATTAAGGTGGCCGGGCACCACCGCCCGCTGATCCCGCTTCCTCATCCCCGTCGAAACCGGTACACCCCCGCAGATACTGGTATTATACCATACCTCGCGGGAAAATGCAACCGAAATTTGTCGGGGTACAGGACAAACGCATGAACGAGTGAGAGGGGCAAAAGAAGGGAACAAAGCGAGGACCTGGTCTAAAAAGGCGGGAGGCCCCATGCTGATAGTGAAGCAGGGCCAGATCCGACAATTCCGCCGAGAACTTGAAAGTTCTTTGGCACTTGGCTTATAACATCCTGAAAGCTGAGACCTCCCTGCGCGGCAGCTTTTCTGACAAGCAATTCAAAATAAAATTGTCCGTTCTGTCTGCTGTTCTTAATTTCTTTCCCCATTCAATTACCGTGCAGGATCACCCCTCGGCCTTGACAGCGAAGTCGCCGTCCTGGAAGATGATGACTTCCTCCCCGTCCTCTGTCGTACCCACGATCTTCAGGTCCGGGGTGCCGATCATGAAGTCGATATGGATGGTGGAGTCGTTAAAGCGCTCTTTAGCCTCCGGGTGGCTGGTGTTGAGTCCCCGGCCCAGCGCCAAGTGGCAGCTTGCATTCTCGTCGATCAGGGTGGTGAAGTAGACCACACCGCTCATGCTGATGGGGGAGTGGTACTCCACCAGAGCGGCCTCGCCCAGGTAGCAGGCATTCTCGTCGGTAGCCACCAGGGCCTCCAGCATCTCCCTGCCCTCCTTGGCCAGGACCTCCACCACCTTGCCGTTTTCAAAGCGGAAGCCGAAGTTCTCCACCTTCTTCCCGCCCAGAACCAGGGGCCGGGAGGCGTAGACCACGCCGCTGGTGACAAACTTGTCCGGGGTGGTACAGATCTCCTCGGAGGGAATATTGGGGTGGAAGGGCGTAAAATTGGCCGGACGCTTCCGGTCCCCGTGGCCGAACTTAGACCAGGGAGTGAGACCAACGACCAGGTCCGTACCGTTGGAGGCGGTGTAGTGGAGCTTAGTCAAGTGGAGGGCGTCCACCGCATTGCCCCGGGCGGCGGTGAGCTTGTCCTTCTCCTCCCAGGCCTGGACTACATCGTTGTCCTCCGTGATGTAGCAGAGCTTGAAGAGCAGCTCCCAGTAGGCGTCCTCGGCCTCCCCGCCCTTCTTGTCCAGGATATACTCCGCCCAGCGCTCAGTGGGCACCACGGCGATGAGCCACTGGCAGTGCTTCTCCCGGCTGGCCCGGCGCATGATATTGCGCACGGTGTCCACATGGGCAAAGATAGCGTTGGAGTGCTTCTCGCTGATGTCCTCCATCAGAAGCGGGTCCTCGCTCTCCAGCCGGACGTAGCAGGCCCCTTGGTCCAGGTACATCTGGTGCATCTCCCGCTCCCAGTCCTCCACGCGGCGCATGTCCTCGTCACTGCGGTAGCGGGCGGCCACCTTCATATTGGGCAGGTCCAGGTAGTGGACCACCACGTTGCCTGCGCCCAGCTTGTAGCACTCCTCGGCAAAAATAGGAACAAAGGCGTGCCCGGCGACGCTGGCCTCCACCAGCACGGTCTGTCCCTTCTGGACGTTGAGCCCCACCCGGGCCAAGGTATAGGCGTACTTGCGCTTCATTTCCTCTAAAGTCATGGAAGCATCCTCCTCATTATGACGTTGCTCACCCTGTCCTGACGCGGACCGGCGGCTGTGTTCTGCTGCTTAACAGTGTAAGCACTGCGGGCCTGTTTGTCAAGAGCGGTGTTCCGGAATCCACGCCTGTCTCATAAACTGAGAAATTGCGGGAGCCTGTAGGGGCGAATATTATCTGCCCGCACGATACCGCAAAGGGTCTTGATACGGAAGGATTTGATCTCCTTCAGCAGTTTGTTGTCTGCGGCAATCTGGCGGTTAATATCTCCCTTCTCCGTCTGGATGCCTCGCCGTTCCATCTGACTGGCGGCAACGCCCATGTGGATGGAGGGGATTTTCTCAATGCCCTGCCGCTTATAGCTACGGTGGTCGATGCGCTCTGGTCGGTCTGCGGCTTCTAACGCTCGGTTCGCGTAAGCGGCCCACGCCGCCCGCCATTTCTCGGCGTTCTCCCGGTTGTTCCAATCGGTGGTGTCCTCCCGGTGATTTTTCCAGCCGCCTTTGCCGTCCGGGATGCGGTTGCCCTGGCTGTCCAAGTCGTAAACCTTCCGGCATTTCGGCCCCCAGCGTCCATCTGGTTTTAACGGGCGAATGGTCAGCATGATGTGAGTGTGAGGATTGCCGTCACCCTTGTCGTGGAGTGCAAAATCGGCGCACATCCCAGCGTCAACAAAATTGTCTTTGACGAATGATCAGACAAGTGCCAACTGCTCCGCTCTGGACAATTCCACGGGAAGGGCAACTTCGATTTCACGGGCAAGCTGGGCAACGCCGGGCTTGTGCGTGTAGTCGTGGGTCTTGCCGTCCCACTCATTTGTCAGCTTCTCGCCGCTCCGGTAGGCGGCGGCAGCGACAGCCGAACGGCCTACGCTCCGCTTGATGATTTGAATGGGACAGTGAAAAATCGCTATGTGGTTTTCCTCCTTCCTCCGCAGTCAGTGGCGGGGAGATAAAGGCCAGCGGAAACGGAACAGACGCAAAGCGGATGTTTCGTTTTTGCTGGCGCACATGGGGTTTGGGGAAGGTACTTCCCCATCGCGTCCGCAGGACGCAACAGCCCCCGGCAGGGCGCACGGCACCGGACACGGTGTATAAGTGCGCCGTTCTCCGAACGGACTATCCCTCGTCCCCGATGTTCAGCATTTTTTCCGCCAGTTCCTTCACTCCCGGCAGGAGGGAAACTTCAATCAGAAATTCCTTGATTGCTTCGCCATCCGTGCTGACGGTGGCAGGGAATACGCCCTCTAAAATGGCACCATGCTTGCACAGGCGGCTGGTGCGGGCATTGCGTTCTGCGTTCCGCTGCTTGTTCAGCAAAATCTTCACCTGGTTCTCATACTGGTGAGCTTTCTTTTTGGCTTCGGCCTTCTGCGCTGATAGGGATTCTTTTTTGTCCATGGTCGGATAGACCTCCTTTCTGCCAGGGGACAAGCAAAGACTTGTCCCCTGGCGGTGATGGAGCAAATGCCCCTCACTGGGTAAGCCACTTAGGAGGCTAAATGATAGGGTGGTCAGAGAAGAATTTTAGAAATTTTTTCCGAACAGCTTCGATGCTCTCACGGGCTGATACTTTGGAGCATCCGCAGTAACGGCCCACTTCGCTATAATTGAGATCGTAGAGTGCATAAAGCAAAAACCGCTCCCGTTGAATTGCTGTGCAGCTATCCAGAATGGACAGCAGCAGAGCCAGGGTTTCCCGCTGGCAAACGATGTCCTCCGGGGTTGGCTGATAGGGAAGTAAACCCTCGGCAGCGACTATGTACTCGTCAAACTCCCGGTCATCCCAATGCCGCCGCTTTTCGTGGGAAAGATTCTCGACTTTGTGCCGTCCAGCGTCCATGAAATCTGCTACCTCGGCGCTGACTTCAACAGACACCATGCGTCCATTGATTTTGATGGTGATCTCCATCGTAATTTCCTCCGTTCAGATTTTTGGGATATTGCGATCTGAACGGAGAAGGCGGAGAGCGGCACCGGGGCTGAATGTCCCTTGATTGGTAAATAAGAAAATCCGCATGGCGCAAAACCATACGGATAGATAGAATGTAATATTCTGTTACATAAGAAAATACTGTACCCTCGAAGGTGGACTGTGCTGCTGCAAGGCCAGTAATTTTTTTGATAGGCTATGCAGGCCAATGATAAAAAAGGACACAGCGATACCTCCCGGATACCGCCGTGTCCTTAAAAATGGGCGACTTTAACACACCCTCCGTTTTTCAATTTTTCAAAGAAAACGGCGGCTTGATATTTCACAACCGCCGTTTTGGGCTTGCATATTGCCGTTTCACAACGGTTCTATTTTAGCCGGAAGCAAAAAGTTCACTCCCACTTAAAACATTTCACGGCTATTCCTGAACAAACAAGGGTTACGCATACCATCACGATGATGGGGAGCTCCATTTGATCGACTGTTAATCCGAGGAATGTCGCTTTCAATAGCTGAATGCCTTGCGTCAGAGGAAATACGCTGATAACCTTTTGCATGATCTCTGGCATAACTTCAAAGGGTAGCGTTGCGCCAGAAAAAATTAACATA
>Ga0137310_101117_pt1 | contig 17481 bp, 14 predicted proteins | sample NAcewiD2O_June_2_FD_97183 | JGI IMG/M metagenome (GOLD analysis project Ga0137310, IMG submission 97183) | Mouse cecal microbial communities from Vienna, Austria - N-Acetylglucosamine amended D2O_June | ecosystem: Host-associated > Mammals > Digestive system > Large intestine > Cecum | place...
AAGATCACCATCGAAACATTTTCCTGGAATGACTTTTACACCAAATGGACCACCGGTCTTGCGTCAGGAAACGTGCCGGATATGAGCACGGCACTTCCGGCCCAGGTGGCGGAGATGATCAACGCGGACGCGCTGACACCCATCAATGACCTGATTGACGACATCGGCAGGGATCGGTTTGCCGAGACAGCCATTGCCGAGGGTTCCATGGACGACAATAATTATTCCGTGCCTCTTTACCGCCATGCCCATGTGATGTGGATCCGGAAAGATCTTCTGGAGCAGAACGGCCTGGAAGTGCCAAAGACCTGGGATGAGCTTTATGAGACAGCCAAGACCCTGACAAAAGACGGGATGTACGGATTGTCCTTCCCCTGCGGCACAAATGATTTCCAGGCAACCTTTTTCCTGGACTTCTATGTGCGCAGCGGCGGCAAAAGCCTTTTGACCGATGACTTAAAGGCAGACCTTACCAGCGACCTTGCCATTGAGGGGATCAAGTACTGGGTGAAAGTGTACAATGACTGCTCGCCCAAGGATTCCATCAACTTTGACGTGCTGGATCAGGCTACCCTTTACTATCAGGGCAAGACCGCGTTTGACTTTAACTCCGGGTTCCAGATCTCAGGAGTTGCGGCCAACTCCCCGGATCTGCTCCAGTATGTGGACTGCTACCCAATCCCCAAGATCGACCCGGGCAGTGAGACCCAGGGGATCATGACCACCAACACGCCCATGGTAGTGTGGAAGGCATCGAAGCATCCGGAGATCTGCAAGGCATTTATGAAGACCTTGTATGACGAGGAGACGTATGTGGAGTTCCTTCACGCCACGCCGGTGGGGATGCTTCCGGCCATTAAGGGGATCGCGGACACGGATGCTTACAAAAATGATGAAACCATTAAACAGTTTGCCCATGCAGAGGAAGTGCTGACAGAGGCTGCGGACATCGGAACCGCCTTTGGATATGAGCACGGCCCCAATGTGCAGGCAGGCATCATGCAGAACAACCATGTGATCGAGGAGATGTTCCAGGATATTATCACCAATGGGACGGATGTGGAGACTGCCGCAAAGGCAGCGGAAGACAAATTAAACGCGCTATTTGAAACAGCCCAGTAGGCGGCTGCCCAGGCATTTTTATTATGAAATGTAGAAAGCAGGATAGCCTTTATATTATCCTGCTTTTTTGTTTGCCCCAATTTGCTGCCGGGAAGGGTTGCAAAGACTTACCGGCAGCAGCGAAGAGCAGTTAAGAGTACGATTTACGAGAAAAGGAGGAGAAGATTTGGGAAAGAAAAGTTATACCAGATGGCTGTTTGTGCTGCCCGCCATCATCATCGTGATCGCGCTGTTCATTTATCCCATCTGTTCCAGTGTTGTATACAGCTTTACCAACAAAAACCTGATCAAACCCGCGTACAAATTTATAGGCTTTAAAAACTATGTGGAGGTGCTTAAGGACAGCGGGTTCTGGCTTTCATTCTTCCACTCCCTGAAATGGACGGTTTTGTCTTTGATCGGACAGATCGTGGTTGGATTTACGGCTGCCCTGGCTTTGAAGCGGATCAAAGTCTGCAAAGGCGTTTATAAGACGCTGCTGATCATCCCGTGGGCATTTCCCTCCATTGTCATCGCGTTTTCATGGAAATGGATCCTCAACGGAGTGTACGGATTTCTGCCTAATGTGCTTGTAAAACTTGGGCTGTGCCAGACTGCGCCCCAGTTCCTCACCAGCGGAACCATGGCGTTTATCACTCTGGTGATGATCAATATATGGTTCGGCGCGCCTATGATCATGGTGAATGTGCTTTCCGCCCTGGAGACGGTGCCAAGAGATCAGTACGAGGCGGCCCAGATCGACGGCGCAAAGCCGTGGCAGTCATTTTACTATGTGACAGTGCCTCATATTAAGATGGTGGTAGGGCTTTTGGTGGTCCTTAGGACGGTGTGGATATTCAATAATTTTGATCTGATCTACCTGATTACAGGGGGCGGGCCTGCAGGGACCACCCAGACCATTCCGCTGTACGCCTACAACATGGGCTGGAGTACCAAGCTGATCGGCCGCTCCTCGGCGGTGACGGTCCTGCTGTTTTTGTTCCTGATGGTGATATGCGGTATCTATTTCGCGGTGATCAATAAGTGGGAGAAGGAGGAGAGCAAATGAAAAGAAGGCAGAAGAAAAAAATCCGGGCAGGTTCGGTTATCAGTCATGTGTATTTGATGCTCCTTACCTTTGTATCCATTTTTCCGCTGGTGTGGATCTTGATCTCGTCGGTGAAGGGAAAGGGGGAGCTGACCGGCAATCCCACGGCCTTCTGGCCCAGGACATGGACCCTTGACTACTATGCCCATGTGATCAGGGATCTGAAATTTTTCGGCAATATTAAAAACAGCGTGATTATATCGCTGGTAACCACCGTGATCGCCATTACGGTGGCATCCCTGGCGGCCTACGGCATTGTGCGGTTTTTTAAGAAATTAGGATCCGCCATGTCAAAGGTGCTGGTTACCACTTACATATTCCCGCCTATTTTGCTGGCCATCCCCTATTCCGTGGTCATGGGAAAATTGGGACTGATCAACACCAGGATTGGTCTGGTCATCGTGTATCTGTCATTTTCCGTACCTTATGCAGTGTGGCTTTTGACCGGATTTTTCAGGACCGTGCCGGTGGAGATCGAGGAGGCTGCCAGGATCGACGGGGCCAACAAGATGCAGACCTTTGTGCAGGTGGTGCTGCCTTTGGTGGCTCCCGGCGTTGTGGCTACGGCTATCTACACATTTATCAATACCTGGAATGAGTTTTTGTATGCCCTGATCTTGATGAACAATACCAGCAAAATGACGGTGGCCGTGGCCCTGCGCTCCCTGGACGGAGCGGAGATCCTGGACTGGGGCGATATGATGGCCGCGTCGGCGCTGGTGGTGCTGCCATCGGTTATCTTCTTCTGCCTGATACAGAACAAGATCGCGGGAGGCATGGCGGACGGAGCTGTGAAGTCGTGATGACGGGATGGAACATGGAGAACGGATCAAGAGAGAACAAGAGGTGGAGATTATGGAAATCATAGGATACGGGGTAGTGGGTTCCGGCTATTTTGGGGCGGAGCTGGCGCGCATCATGAATACGAAGCCAGGGGCGCAGATTCGGGCCGTCTATGACCCGGAAAACGGGGCGTCGGTGGCGGAGGAATTGGGCTGTGAGGCGGCGGAGAGTCTGGAAGCTTTGGTGTCCAGAAAAGACATAGGAGCCGTCATCGTGGCAACTCCCAATTATTTGCACAGGGAGCCGGTGATAGCAGCTGCCAGCCATGGACTCCATGTGTTTTGTGAAAAGCCCATTGCCCTTTCTTACGGCGACTGCCAAGAGATGGTGGAGATCTGCCAGAAGAACAAGGTGGTCTTTATGGCCGGTCATGTGATGAACTTTTTCAGAGGCGTGCGAAAGGCAAAGGAGCTGATCGGCCAGGGGGTTATCGGGGATATCCTGTACTGCCACGGAGCCCGCAACGCCTGGGAGGGAACAGGGGCGTCGCAGACGTGGAAAAAGACCCGCTCCAAATCAGGAGGCCATCTGTACCATCACATCCATGAACTGGACTGCGTGCAGTTTTTAATGGGCGGCTGCCCAGAGACGGTGACCATGGCAGGGGGCAATGTGGCCCATCAGGAGGACGCCTATGGGGATGAGGACGATATGCTGTTTATCACCATGGAGTATGCCCAAAACCGGTACGCGCTTTTGGAGTACGGCTCCGCGTTCCGGTGGCAGGAGCATTACCTGCTGATCCAGGGGACAAAGGGCGCCATTAAGATCGACATGTGCTGCTGCGGCATGACCCTTAAGACGGAGAACAGCGAGGAACATTTCCTGGTACATCGGACAAAAGAGGAGGATGACGACAGGACCAGGATCTATGAAGAGACCCAGGCGGATAACGGCAACCAGTTCGGACGTCCGGGAAGAAAGCCGTTTTTATGGCTCCAGGGGATCATGGATGAGGAGATGGAATTTTTCAATAACATACTCCACGGGGAAGAGGCCGGCGAAGAGTTTCTGCCTCTGCTCACCGGGGAGGCGGCCAGAAATTCCATCGCCACAGCGGACGCCTGTACGTTGTCTTTGAAAGAAAACCGGAAAGTAAGTTTAAGGGAGATCTTAAACGGCCGTTGACAGAAGGCGGCTTTCAGGGGGATCGTAAGCCTGGCGGGAGGATGACTTTGGGGGAAAGGGGAAGTAAATCAGAATAAAGGAGAACAGTCATGAAAACAATAGGATACGCAGTAGTTGGAACAGGATATTTTGGGGCGGAGCTGGCCCGCATCATGAAGGAGCAGGAAGGCGCTAAGGTGGTGGCTGTGTATGATCCGGAAAACGCCGAGGCAGTGGCCCGGGAGCTGGGCTGTCAGGTGGAGACGGATCTGGATGTTTTGTATAGCAGAGAGGACGTGGATGCCGTCATCGTGGCTTCCCCCAATTACCTTCACAAGGAACCGGTCATGAAGGCGGCAAACCACGGGGTCCATGTGTTTTGTGAAAAGCCCATTGCCCTTTCTTATAAAGACTGCGCAGAGATGGTGGAAATTTGTGACCGCTGCCATGTGACTTTTATGGCGGGCCATGTGATGAATTTCTTCCGGGGCGTGCGTGCGGCTAAGAGAATGATCAATGATGGAGTCATCGGCAAAGTGCTGTACTGTCATTCTGCCAGAAACGGCTGGGAGGATGTGCAGCCATCCATCAGCTGGAAGAAGATCCGTTCCAAATCAGGGGGCCATCTGTACCATCACATCCACGAGCTGGACTGCATCCAGTTTTTGATGGGCGGCTGTCCGGAGAAGGTGACCATGGCAGGGGGCAATGTGGCTCACCAGGGGGAAGGCTTCGGGGATGAGGATGACATGCTGTTTATCACCATGGAGTATCCGGATAATCGGTATGCCGTTTTGGAGTACGGTTCCGCCTTCCACTGGCCGGAGCACTACGTTCTGATCCAGGGAACCGAGGGCGCCATCCGCCTGGATATGTTTAACTGCGGCGGCACGCTGAAAAAGGGGGACAAGGAGGAGCATTTCCTGATCCACAAGACCCAGGAGGAGGATGACGACCGGACCCGCATCTATCACGGGACGGAGATGGACGGAGCCATCATGTATGGGAAGCCGGGGAAGAAGCCGCCGATGTGGCTTCACAGCATTATGTATGATGAGATGGAGTATTTTAACGGGATCATGCATGGGGCTTCGCCGGATGAGGAGTTTAAGCCTCTGCTTACGGGGGAGGCGGCCAGGAACGCCATTGCCACCGCCGATGCCTGCGCAAAGTCGCGGTTTGAAAACAGGAAGGTAAAGCTGACAGAAATCATAGGGTAATCATGGAGAGGCTGTCTTATCCGGGATGGAAAGACAGTCTCTTTTGATGCGGAAAAGGAATTGTTTTGGAAGGGGGTTTGGGCTATAATAGGTGGTAAAAAGAAAGGAGCTTTATCATGAAACAATATCTTGTACTGGACATAGGAGGAACCTACATCAAATATGCCCTAATGGGAGAGGACGGCACATTCCTCAAACAGGGAAAAACCCAGTCCCCGCTGGACTGTATGGAGTCCCTTCTTGACACCATTGAGGGCATCGGAAAGGAGTGGGAAGGCCAGTATCAGGGAGCCGCGGTATCCATGCCGGGGCGGATCGACACAGAAAAGGGCATTGCCCACACAGGCGGGGCTTTCCGGTTTATTAAGGACGCGGCTGTGGGACAGTGTTTTGAAGAACGTCTCCACGTGCCAGTGACGGTGGCCAATGACGGCAAATGCGCTGCCAGCGCCGAGGCGTGGAGCGGCGCCCTGGCGGATATTGACAACGGGGCGGTGCTGGTGCTGGGGACAGGCATCGGCGGCGGGATCGTGCTGAACAAAAAAGTCTGGATGGGCAACACGTTTGGAGCCGGAGAGCTGTCGGTGTTTGCCGTGGATCTGGCAAAACTGTCCGAGGGGATACCGGAGATCGGCTGTGAGAACGCCAAGGCAACATGGAGCAGTTACACGTCCACAACCGGGCTTTTGCGGCTTTATGCCAAGAGAAAGGGACTGCCGGAGTATGGACACGGCATAGACGGTTTGGGATTTTTCAGAGCATATGACGCAGGGGAAACGGAGGCCGTGGAGGCTTTTGAGGAATTTGGGCGATACACGGCGGCGGGGATCCATGCGGTGCAGTCGGTTCTGGATCTGCAGCGGTTTGCCATCGGCGGCGGAATCAGCGCCCGGCCGGAGGTGGCAGAGAAGATCCGCCAGTGCGTGGACCGGCAGTTTGAGCTGATTCCGTTTACGCCTTTTGGCAAGCCGGAGATCGTGCCGTGCAAGTATGGCAATGACGCCAATCTTATAGGAGCCCTGTCCTTTCACTTAAACCGCTTGTGATCTGGCCGCCTATGGGACTACATAGCCGATTCCCCGTCCCTGGCCAGCTCCTCATAGCTGTCTTTCAGCACATTGCAGGATTGTTCCAGACGTCCCAGTTCTTCCTGGGTCAGGGCCAGTTTCAGCACTCTCTGGACACCGTTTTTGTTGATGATGCAGGGAACGCCGGAGAACACGTCGCTTTGTCCATATTCGCCTTTGAGCATGGCTGACACGGTGAGCACGCTGTTTTCGTCACCGAATATGGCCCTGGTGATGCGGGTCATGGCCATGCCGATGCCGTAGTAGGTGGCATTTTTGGCTTCAATGATCTTGTAGGCGGCGCCCTGGACCTCATTTTCGATCTCCTTTAGCCGTTCTCTGTCAATCTCCGGATTTTCGTCGCACAGCTGGAGGATGGATTTGGTGGCTAACTGGGCCTGGCTCCAGGGGACAAACTCGCTGTCGCCGTGTTCGCCGAAGACGTAAGCGTGGATATTGCGGGGATCCACCCGCAGATACTCCCCCAAAAGATACCTAAGCCTGGCTGTGTCCAGGGCTGTGCCGGTTCCCAGGATCTTGCGGGGGTTAAAGCCGGACAGCACATAGGTGATCTTTGTCATGATGTCCACCGGGTTGGTGGCCACGAGAAAGATCCCGTCAAAGCCGGAGGCGGTTACCGGCTCTATGATGGAGCGGAAGACTTTGGCGTTGCGTTTCAAAAGGGCCAGCCGGGTCTCCCCCGGTTTCTGGGCCACGCCCGCGCAGATGACGACAATGTCCGCGTCTTTGCAGTCCTCGTATTCTCCGGCATAGATCTTCATGTTGGCGGCGGAGAAGGCCAGGCCGTGGTTTAGATCCATGGCCTCCCCCTCCGCCCTTTTCTTGTCCAAGTCAATAAGCGCCAGCTCGTCGCAGGCATTTTGGTTTAAAAGAGAGTACGCGTAGCTCATTCCAACCATCCCCGCGCCGATCAATACTACCTTCCGATTATCTGTTACCATGATTCGACCTCTTTTCTGCTTTGCCATAAATTTTTACACGCTTAGTATCCCAATATATGAAGAAAGTATGACAGGAAAATAGCATATTGACACGCCGCTGTTTCCGTGCTAGAATACGGTCAGATCAAGGAGAGGGGTGAGAAGATGAGGTAACGACCTGCGAATGTAACCGCATAAGGAGTCCGGGCATTGGCCCGTTATTTTCTTATGCCTGTTTTGCAGGAACGTTTCCTTGTCCGCCTCTTAGTTTTGCGCGAATATTAGGGGAAGTTTTCTCCTTACGCCAAGTGACTGCGGAATTGAGGGTTCGATTCTTGCAGTCTTTTTTAGGCTTTAAGGAGGAATGTGTATGTCATTGATTCAAGTGTCGGATCTGTCATTTGCCTATGAGGACAATTACGCCCCGGTGTTTGAGCATGTGTCGTTCCAGATCGATACGGACTGGAAGCTGGGATTTACGGGGAGAAACGGAAGAGGGAAGACTACGTTTCTTAGGCTTTTGCGGGGAGATTATGAATATGAGGGGAATATCTCTTCCAGTGTGGAGTTTGATTATTTTCCCTTTCCCGTTCCCGTTCCTGATGAGGAGGCGGATGTGCGGGAGGTGATCCTGGGGATGATGCCGGATGTGGAGTTCTGGCAGATCAAGCGGGAGCTTGGCAAGCTTCATGTAAAGGAGGACGCGCTGTACCGGCCTATGAACACCCTGTCTTACGGGGAGCGGACCAAGGTGCTTTTGGCCTCATTGTTTGCCAGGGAGAATCGGTTTCTTTTGATCGACGAGCCTACGAACCATCTGGACCTGGAGGGGCGAAAACTGCTGGGAGAGTATCTGGATCAGAAAAAAGGGTTTATCCTGGTATCCCATGACCGGGCGTTTCTGGACTCCTGCGTGGACCATATGTTGTCCATCAACAAGACGGATATCCAGGTGCGGAAAGGGAATTTTTCCACGTGGTATGCCAATAAGGAGCGGCAGGATGCTTTTGAGATGTCGAAGCAGGAGCAGCTGAAAAAGGAGATCGGTCGGCTTTGCCAGGCGGCATCTCAGACAAAGAACTGGGGCGATCAGGTGGAATCCACAAAGATCGGGAAAAAGTCCGTAAATTATGAGAGGGGACGGGATTACGTAGGGGAGAAGTCCCGCAGGATGCAGCAGCGGCGAAAGAATCTGGAGCGGAGGCAGGAGCAGGCCATCCAGGAAAAAAGCGGACTTTTGAAAAATGTGGAGACCGTGGAGGATCTGCGTCTGGAGCCTGCTGTGTACCACAAAGAAACCTTTATAACAGCTAAAGATCTAACCATAGGTTATGAGGGCAGGGCGGTGTGCGGGCCTGTGAGCTTTCAGATAAACCGGGGGGATATCCTGCTGCTTTGCGGTCCTAACGGGTGCGGGAAGTCCAGCGTTATGAAAGCGATCCTGGCGGAAACTTTTGGCCAGGCGGAACGCGTTGCCGGAAAGATGCCGGAAAAAACAGACGGTGACCTTTTGGTCGGCAGCGGATTAAAGATCTCCTGGATCCCCCAGAGCGCGGACCATCTGACAGGCTCTTTGGAGGCGTATGCCAGGGAATTGGAGGTGGACGTCACCTTGCTGAAAGCTCTCTTGCGGAAGCTGGACTTTTCCAGGGAACTGTTTGACAGGCCCATGGAATCCTACAGCGAGGGGCAGAAAAAGAAGGTGCTCATCGGAGGCAGCCTGTGTCAGCAGGCCCACCTGTATGTGTGGGATGAACCTCTCAATTACATGGATATCTATTCCAGGATGCAGATCGAGCAGCTGATACGCAGGTGGAAGCCCACCCTTCTGTGCGTGGAGCATGACAGGGCTTTTGAGAAAGCCGTGGGAGCCAGGACGGTCTTTTTGTAACCTGTTTTTATGACTGGTCAAAGGCCTGGCGCAAAAGGGCGATCTCCTTTTTGTAGCCGTCCAGCTCATTGGGCGTTTCCAGATAAAAAGGCAGGTGTTTCAGGGCGGGGTGGTTGATGATGCGGGCCATGGCTTCCAGGCCGATGCAGCCTTCCCCGATCCTGGCGTGGCGGTCCTTGCGGGCCCCCAGAGGGTTCTGACTGTCGTTAAGGTGGATGGCTTTCAGCCGGTCAAGACCTATGACCGCGTCAAAATGGCCCAGCACCTGATCCAGGCGGTCCTTGATGTCATACCCGGCGTCCCATACATGGCAGGTGTCCAGGCACACGCCCAAGCGGTCTTTTAATTCCACCCGGTCAAGGATTTCCCGCAGCTCCTCAAACTCCCTTCCGATCTCGCTGCCTTTTCCCGCCATGGTCTCTAAAAGCACGGTGGTATGGAGCTTAGGCTGTAAGATCTGGTTTAACATATGGGCGATGTGGGCAATCCCGGCTTCGGCCCCCTGGCCCACGTGGCTCCCGGGATGAAAATTATAACAATTTCCGGGCGTATGCTCCAGTCGTGTGAGATCGTCCGCCATAATATCCCTGGCAAGCTCTCTAAGATGCTGGTCAGCGGAGGCGGCGTTAAGGATGTAGGGAGCGTGCGCCAGGATTTTTTTTATGCCGTGATCGTTGGCCCAGGCGAGAAAAGAGGCGATGTCTGTGGGATCTAAAGCCTTGGCTTTGGTTCCTCTGGGATTGCGGGTAAAGAACTGGAAGGTGTTGGCGTCTATGTCTACGGCATCCTTTCCCATGGCCAAATAGCCTTTGGAAGAGGAGAGATGGCAGCCTATTGTTAACATAATGTATCTCCTATCTGTTAAAATTCTTATTTTTTTTCGGTTTTTTTCCCATATTATTGTACCATGGTTGAGAAATGGCGTCAATTATGGTAATATGGGGGGAGTAGAAATTAGCCGTCCCCAATGGACGGCAGGCAGTGGGGAGGAAGCCGAAATGTACAAATGCTGTATTTTTGATTTGGATGGGACGCTGATAAACAGTATTTACGCATTGAACAGGACCATCAATTTGACCCTTGGGCGGATAGGCTATGGCCCTGTGGACGAAGCTCACACCAAGGTCTTTGTGGGGGACGGATATGAGAAGTTTGTGGAGCGGGCTCTGGTGTACAGCGGGGATCTGGAGCTTTTGAAGTTTGAGCGGGCCCTGGCTGTGTACCGGGAAGTGTTTTCGGAAAATTGCCTGTACCGGATCGAGGCTTACGACGGCATGAAGGAGCTTTTGGAGTATGCGAAAGGCCGGGGCATAAAGATCGCGGTCTTAACCAACAAGGCTCACGCCCAGGCGGTGAAGAATATTGACATGGTGTACGGGCCGGGGTATTTTGACCTGATCATAGGCGAGCGGGAGGGCTTAAAGAGAAAGCCGGACCCGGCGGGGGCGCTGTACGTGGCAGAGACCTTGGGGGTGGAACGGAAAGAGTGTCTGTATCTGGGGGACACCAACACCGACATGCGGACAGGGATCGCGGCAGGCATGGATACGGTGGGCGTGACCTGGGGATTCCGTGACCGGGCGGAGTTGGAGGCGTTCAAACCGAAGTACCTTGTGGATCATCCCAGCCAGGTGACGGGGATTTTGGAGGGCATATAGCTTCTCAAAAAGCCAAAGATGTGGTAAGATGGTGAGAGTCGAGACATCAAAGAAATACCGATGACAGAGGAAAAATGCTATGAAGACGAAACTGAGCCTGTTTTTGATCTGCGTTGCGTTGGCAAGCGGATGCAGCCGATATGAGCGGAGGGAGGAGCCGGCGACGGTCCCGCCGCCGGTTGTGGTGACCAGAGGGCAGGAGGAAGCCGAGACAAAAGAAGAGGGAGATGGGACGCCGAAGATCGAGATAGAGGTGACCACGGAACGGCCAAAGTCCCGGCGCGCGCCGGTGAAGGTAAAAGGCATTTATATTTCCGCCTATGTGGCGGGGACAAAGGCCATGATGGATGAGATCATCCGGCAGATCGACGAGACCGAGATCAACGCGGTGGTCATTGACGTGAAAGATGACAACGGCAGGATCACATTTTCCATGGACACTCCCATGGTCAGCGAAATAGGCGCTGTGAAAAAATTTATTCCGGATATCCAGAGTTTAATTAAGACCTTAAAGGAGCATAATATCTATACCATTGCCCGGGTAGTGGCGTTTCGGGATCCGTATCTGCCGGAGCAGAAGCCGGAACTGGCCTTAAAGCTTGGGGACGGGAGCATCTACCGGGACAGCAAGGGGCTTGCCTGGGTGAATCCCTATAAGCAGGAGATCTGGGACTATCTGGTGGAGGTGGGGATCGGAGCCCACGAGGCCGGGTTTGACGAGGTGCAGTTTGATTACATCCGGTTTTCCACGGAAAAGGGTGTCAACCGCGTGGTCTATGACGAGGCCGACATGCAGGGCCGCAGCAGGACGGATATTATCACGGAGTTTATTGACTATGCCCATGAGAAGCTGGAGAAGGAAGGCGTGTACGTGGCGGCGGACGTGTTCGGGGCCATTATCGAAAGCGGCGTGGATTCCGACTCTGTGGGGCAGTCCTACGGGGATATGGCCAACCATCTGGACTATATCTGCCCTATGATCTATCCATCCCACTACGGGGACGGCAACTTTGGCATCGCCCATCCGGATATGGAGCCCTACAACACCATTCTGGCGGCGCTGAAAGGGTCCAGGGAAGTGCTTGAAAGCCATAAGGACGAAGACGGCTCCCAGGCCAAGGTGCGGCCCTGGCTCCAGGATTTTACGGCTTCCTATCTGAACCACTATATCCATTACGGCGACGAGGAGATCCGGCAGCAGATCCAGGCGGTTTACGACGCGGGTTACGATGAGTGGATGCTTTGGAGCGCGGCCTGCCGTTACCACTGGGGCGGACTTAAGAGCGCCGAGGAGGCAAAGGAAGCCCAGGACCGGGAGTCCGGCGTCGTTGTGCAGGATATGACCAGAACGGACGGCGAATCCCCAAAGGAAGAGGATACGCAGCCGGGGATTCCGGTGGGGCGGCTTGACGGACTTGGCAGGCAATTGTTCAGGAGACTGGACAGGGCAGCGGCTTAGATGGAGGAAAAGACAATGGAGCATACTCCAAGACCAGGAGAGATCTATCGGCATTTTAAGAATAAACTGTATCAGGTTATAGCTGTGGCATGCCACACGGAGACGGAGGAGCATTTGGTCATCTACCAGGCCCTTTACGGGACCTACGGGGTTTATGCCAGGCCCCTTGCCGATTTTACGGGGAAGGTGGATACAGACAAGTACCCTGATGTAAAACAGATATACCGGTTTGAGCAGGTGGATAAAGCCGCTTTGGCGGGAGAGGTTTTTGAAAAGCCTTTGGAGTCTGGCGGGGCAGAGGGTGAGACTTTGGGGCCGGAGGCAGAAAAAGAGTCCGGACAGGTCTTAAATCCCCTGCTTTTGTCATTTGTGGATACCAGGGACTTTGGCGTGAAGCTGGAGATCCTTTCGGCCATGGAGGACCGTGTGACCCAGGAGGATGTGGACGCGCTGTGCGAGGCGCTGGATCTGCCGAAACGGACAGGGGATATGACAGAACAGATCCGGCGGATAAGACAGTATTTGGAGATGCAGAAAAAATTTGACAATAAGCGGCTGCGCGGACAAGACTGACCCGATAGCAGGGCAGAGGGTTTTAAAGAGGAATGGAAAAAGGGGAGAGGCACATGGACCAGGAACCTTCATTTAATATTGAAGAAGAGCTGAAAAAGCTTCCGGCGCAGCCGGGAGTTTACATTATGCATGACGCCAGGGATGAGATCATCTACGTGGGCAAAGCCATCAGCCTGAAAAACCGGGTGCGGCAGTATTTTCAGAGCAGCCGGGGAAAGACGGCAAAGATTGAGCAGATGGTGTCAAAGATCGCCAGATTTGAGTATATTATCACCGACTCGGAGCTGGAGGCTCTGGTGCTGGAGTGTAACCTGATAAAGGAACACAGGCCCAGGTATAATACCATGCTGAAAGATGACAAAGCCTACCCCTATATAAAGGTTACCGTATCCGAGGATTTTCCCAGAGTTATGATGTCCAGGACCATGAAGAAGGACAAAAATAAGTATTTCGGTCCCTACACCAGCGTGGGAGCGGTCAATGACACCGTGGATCTGATTCACAAACTGTACCAGATCCGCACCTGCAGCCGTAACCTGCCAAAGGATACGGGAAAGGAGCGGCCCTGCCTCAATTATCATATTAAACAGTGCGCCGCCCCCTGTCAGGGGTATATTGACAAAGAGGAGTACGCCGGATCCATAGGGGAGGCCCTGGAGTTTCTAAACGGGCGTTACGGGAAGCTTCTGAAAATGCTGGAACAGAAGATGGAAGAAGCTTCCCAGCGGATGGATTTTGAGAAAGCCATCGAGTACCGGGAGCTGCTTGGCAGCGTAAAGAAAGTGGCCCAGAAGCAGAAGATCACCAGCAGCGCCATGGAGGACCGGGACATCATTGCCATGGCAAAGGACGAGACGGACGCGGTGGTGCAGGTCTTTTTTGTCCGCGAGGGCAAGATCATCGGCAGGGATCATTTTCATGTGGCCGTAGGGGCCGAGGAGGATGATAAGCAGGTGCTCACCAGCTTTGTGAAGCAGTTTTATTCCGGGACGCCTTTTGTCCCCAGGGAGCTGTGGATGCAGATCCAGCCGGAGGAGAGCGAGGTCATCACCCGATGGCTGACGGCGAAGCGGGGGCAGAAGGTTAAGATCGTGGTGCCTCAAAAGGGGCAGAAGGAACGTCTGGTGGAGCTGGCGGAGAAAAACGCGGCTCTTGTGCTGTCCCAGGATAAAGAGAAGATCAAGCGGGAGGAGCTTCGGACCATCGGGGCCATGAATCAGATCGGAAGTCTTATTGGGCTGGACCATATAAGGAGGGTGGAGGCTTACGATATCTCCAACACCAGCGGCCTGGAATCCGTAGGCTCCATGATCGTGTATGAGGACGGCAAGCCCAAGCGCAGCGATTACCGGAAGTTCAGGATCCAGACCGTGAAAGGGCCTAACGATTACGCTTCCATGAAAGAGGTGCTGACCCGGCGGTTTACCCACGGGATGAAGGAATCTTTGCAGCTGAAAAAAGAGGGCATGGATCAGGAGATGGGAAGTTTTACCAGATTTCCCGATCTTTTGATGATGGACGGCGGAAGAGGGCAGGTTAATATCGCTCTGGAGGTGCTTTCCCAGCTGGGGCTGGAGATCCCGGTCTGCGGCATGGTAAAGGATGATAATCATCGGACCAGAGGGTTATACTATAACAATGTGGAGGTTCCCATTGACAGGCACTCGGAAGGGTTTCGGCTTATTACCAGGATACAGGATGAGGCCCACCGGTTTGCCATTGAGTATCACAGGAGCCTGAGGGGCAAAGGGCAGGTCAAGTCGGTGTTGGACGATATTCCCGATATCGGGCCTGCCAGGCGCAAGGCGTTGATGAGACAGTTTAAATCCCTGGAAGCGGTAAAGGAAGCCACTTTGGAACAGCTGGCAGAGACGCCTGGCATGAACCGGAAAGCGGCAAAGAGCGTGTATCAGTTCTTCCGGTGAGGCGGTATTGTTTATGCGGGACAGTGAGAATGGAAAAGGAGAAGGGAAAATTATGTATGGAGTAACCATTGCGGAACTGATAGAAAAGATGAAGTTAAAGAACATGACTCCCGAGATTGATGTGGAGAAGGCGGTCCTGACCCATCCGGACGTAAATCGTCCCGCGCTGCAGCTGGCCGGATTTTTTGATCATTTTGACAAGGACAGGGTGCAGATCATCGGGTTTGTGGAGCAGGAGTATCTGCGGCAGATGGAGCCGGAGCGGAAGAAGGAGATGTATGACCGGCTTTTGGCGGAGCATATCCCCTGCCTGATCTTCAGCCGGGGGTTTATGCCGGAGGAGGAGCTTCTGGCCATGTGCAATTACTATGACGTTCCCTGCATGGTGTCGGAGCAGAGCACGTCGGCCCTTATGGCGGAGGTCATCCGGTGGCTGAACGTAAAGCTGGCGCCCTGCATCAGCATCCACGGGGTTTTGGTGGATGTGTTCGGCGAGGGCGTGCTGATCATGGGGGAAAGCGGCATCGGCAAAAGCGAGGCGGCTTTGGAGCTGATAAAGCGGGGCCATCGTCTGGTGACCGATGACGTGGTGCAGATCCAGAAGGTCAGCGATGACACTTTGGTGGGATCGGCTCCAGATATTACGAAGCATTTTATTGAGCTGCGGGGCATAGGAATTATTGACGTTAGAAGTTTGTACGGCGTAGAGAGCATCAAGGATACCCAGGCCATTGACATGGTGATAAAGCTGGAGGAGTGGAACCGGGATAAGGAGTACGACCGGCTGGGGCTGGAGAACCAGTACACGGAGTTTCTGGGCAATCAGGTGGTGTGCCACGCGATCCCTATGCGGCCGGGAAGGAATGTGGCCATTATCGTGGAGACGGCAGCCATTAACTACCGTCAGAAGAAGATGGGGTATAACGCGGCCAAAGAGCTGTACAACCGGGTGCAGGCCAATCTGGCAAAGCCTAAGATGTGATCAGAAGTTCGGGGGGCAAAGATGGCAGAGTTTCATGAGCGTTTACAGAAGGTCCTGGCTGCCGATTCTGTCAGGACAGAGGAATCTATGAGAGATCACACCACGTTTCGAATCGGAGGTCCGGCAAAGTATTTTGTGACCCCGAAGACACAGAAGGAACTGACGGACACGGTGGGGCTGTGCAGAAAGGAATCCATGGCCTTCTATGTCATAGGCAACGGCAGCAACCTGCTGGTAAGCGATAAGGGATATGAGGGAGTGATCATATCCACGGAAGGGCTGGCGTCATGGCAGGCAGCCGAAGACGGGGAAGCAGTCCTTTCGGCCAGCGCCGGGATCCTTCTTTCCCGTCTGGCAAAGGCAGCGGCGTCAAAGAGCCTGACAGGACTTGAATTTGCCGCCGGGATACCGGGAACCCTGGGCGGCGCGGTGGTGATGAACGCCGGGGCTTACGGGTCTGAGATGAAGGACGTGATCTGCTGGGCCCGGGTACTGGATAGACAGGGCGTCGTAAGGACGCTGACTTTAGAGGAGCTGGGGCTTGGGTATCGTACAAGCCGGGTGCCGGCAGAAGGGTACGTGGTCCTGGAGGCAGGGCTTAGGCTGGCCGAAGGCTGCCAGGAGGAGATCTATAAGAAGATGGAGGACCTTGCCGCAAGAAGGCGAAAGAAGCAGCCGCTGGAGTATCCCAGCGCCGGCAGCGCGTTTAAAAGACCTCCCGGACATTTTGCCGGAAAGCTGATTGACGACGCGGGGCTGCGGGGCTTTCGGATCGGGGATGCCCAGGTGTCCGAGAAACACTGCGGTTTTGTCATTAACCGGGGAAATGCCACTGAAGCGCAGGTGACAGAGCTGTGCCGGGAAGTGAGACGCCGGGTAAAGGAACAATTTGGGGTGGAACTGGAGCTGGAGGTAAAAAAGCTATAGAAGCTGACAGGGAGCGATGTCAGCGATAAACACGCTCCAGGACAAAAGGGCCTTTGGCGGGAGCCGAAAGGCAGCCGGAGGTACATACCGGAAAAAGGGGAAGGAGTTATTGGCCATGAAGCTGGTGATTGTGACGGGAATGTCAGGGGCAGGCAAGACCGTGGCGTTGAAAATGCTGGAAGATATGGGATATTACTGTGTGGATAACCTGCCTATCCCGCTGATGGAGAAGTTTGCCCAGTTGGTTTTAGACAGCCAGGGCAAGAGCAGCCAGGTAGCTCTGGGCATTGATATTCGCAGCGGCGAGGATCTGTCCATGCTGGACGGGATCCTTGATTCCTGGAAGGCGGAGGCGGTCCCCTTTGAGATCTTGTTCCTTGACGCAGGGGATCAGGTGCTGATTAAGCGGTACAAGGAGACCAGGCGCAGCCATCCGCTGTCAGGAAGCGGCCGGGTGGATCAGGGGATCCGCAGGGAGCGGGAGAAGCTGGCCTTTTTAAAGAGGCAGGCAGGTATCATCATTGACACCAGCAAGCTTTTGACCAAGGAGTTAAGGCAGGAGCTGGAGAAGATCTTCATGGAGGATAAAAGCTACGGCAACCTGTTTGTCACAGTGCTGTCTTTTGGGTTTAAATACGGGATCCCTGCCGACGCGGATCTGGTGTTTGACGTCAGGTTT
>Ga0137310_101125_pt1 | contig 17407 bp, 14 predicted proteins | sample NAcewiD2O_June_2_FD_97183 | JGI IMG/M metagenome (GOLD analysis project Ga0137310, IMG submission 97183) | Mouse cecal microbial communities from Vienna, Austria - N-Acetylglucosamine amended D2O_June | ecosystem: Host-associated > Mammals > Digestive system > Large intestine > Cecum | place...
GTTATCAGCAAGGCCTATCCCCAGGCACCTATCTACATGACCGCCATGACCGGGGACCTGGCCCGGGTTCTTTTGTCTGACAGCTTGAAGATCATGAACCGGTGGGAGGGGGAGATTCCCCACTATGCCCAGGAAGATGTCACCGCCACGCTCAACCGGATCCGCCCCTTAAACTTTCGGAGTCCTTTTTCCATATTTGACCAGATGACCGTGACCCTGTACCCGGCAGGACACATCGCCGGGGCTGCCTGTGTCTACTTGGAGACAGGGGAGGGAACCTTGTTTTATTCCGGAGATTTCTGTTCATTTCCCCAGAAGACCATTGAGGGGATCCACATACCCAAGCTGCGGCCCGATGTGGCTGTGGTGGAGACCACTTACGGCGACCGCCTCCACTCCAACCGCCAGGTGGAGGAGGGAAACCTGGTAAACCTGGTGGGGGAATGTGTCCGACAGGGGAACAAGGTCCTGATCCCCGCATTTGCCCTGGGACGGTCCCAGGAGGTCATCCTTCTTTTAAAGGCCGCTATCCAAAACGGCCAGATTCCCCCTGTCCCTGTGTATGTGGACGGCATGGTGCGGGATATCAACTCCATGTATGAGCGCAACCCCACCTATCTCAGAAGCAATCTGGGAAGGTCTGTGCTCAAGGGGAATCCTCCCTTCTACACAAAAGAGATCACCCCCGTAAAGCCGGACCAGAACCGGGATCAACTGGTGGCAACAGAAGGTCCCGCTGTCTTTGTGGCCAGCTCTGGCATGCTTGGCGGAGGCCCCAGCGTCCAATATGCCAAAAGGATCGCTCCCATGGAAAATGGCTGCGTCATCATCACCGGATACCAGGACGAGGAGGCCCCCGGACGGCAGCTTACCAGTCTCCTGGAGGCGGAACCATCTGACCAGGAGCGGACCATCACACTGGATGGGAACACGATCCCGGTCCGCTGCCGGATCTACCGGGCAGGCCTGTCGGCCCATGGTGATAAAGACGAGATCCTGGGGCTCCTGGAGCGCATAGCCCCCAGAGATCTGTTCCTGGTTCATGGGGACAGAGAAGTGATCCAGAAATTTGGCAGGGAGCTGGGACAGGATTACCGAAGAAGGGTCTACCTGCCTGAGTGCGGCGGAACTTATGAGCTGAACTATCAAAACCGGCGCAAACAGTTTCATGAAACCCTGGACTGGTCCCTTCAGCGCCAGGAGAATGTTGATGATTCCGGGGAACCCATTTTGTGGGACTATGTCCTGGAGCATTACGGTGCCAAAGACCTGACCTGTGAACAGCTGTGGTTTATCTGGTCAGGTAAACCGGCCTCCCAGGATGGCAGCCTTATGGACCTTCAGGAACGGCTGCTGAAAAGTCCTTATTTTTCTCCCAACCCCAGACGCCTGTTTCTGTTTCACGCCAATACCAGGGAGGAGACCCGGCAGAATCTGGCCCCCAAGGAGTTGACTCCCCAGGAGCTGGAGGAAAAAATTAAATGTATATTTGAGGGATTTTGTTTTAAAAAGATCAGTTTTCACAGAGAACAGCGGCAGGTGATATTGAATTTTGATTTCCCTGACACCATTGACCAAAACCGCTTTTTGTCCCAGGCAGATTTGTTTTATAAGGAAACCGGTTGGAACATCCACTGGTCCCCGTCCGTAAACCATGCCGCGGCTTCCCTTCTGCTGGCCCGGATGTTCGGCTCCAGAATCGGAAAAACCTCCTATTTTCAGGAGCGGAAGACATACTGCTTGCAGTTAAAGACCAGCGGGGAAGATGACCGGCGCGGCCAGGAGATTTTTCAGGATACAACCGGCTGGAGCCTTCAGCTGTCGGTTCCCGCCGCCTCTTTGCCGGGAGTCGGGAACCCTTGCGGGAGCGGCAATTTGGCTCCATGTTCTGGAAACAGCGGTCCTGCCTTTGGCGTCATCCAGGCCGGGGACTCTGTGTTTTTGCCCCAGGAGGGGGGCCAAAAGCCTATGGAACAGAATCTGGTCCAGTACCTGGTGGACCAGGCTTTTCAGGACCAGAATCATCAGGTGTACAAAAAAAGCGTCAAAACCGGCCCTGACGGAAAATTTCTGGAGCTGTCTTTCCTGTCCCCGGAGGTGGGACGGCGCTATGGGGACCTGCTGCGGCACCTGGCCGATGAGACAAAGTGGCCCATCCGGATCTCTGACTCCGTCAACCAGAAGGAGATTTTCCAGTTTGTTCAGCTCCTCTGCGGCAAATATGACCTGGTTTTGCGGCAAAACCCTTCTTACCTGCCTCAGCGGAGGGTTGTACAGATCAAGGTTTTAGAACCGCCTGCCCCACAAGTATGTCAGACCCTGGCCCAGGAGGTGGAGGAGACCACTGGGCTGGCATGTGTGATAACCGGATAGAAACAAACAGGAGGCGATCCATACTATAGAGGAAATAGTCGGGGAGCGGAGAAAAAGGGGAGCTTCGCGAAGTATTTCAGGAATCAGAAAAGGCATATGCGGGAAAACATATGCCTTTTCTGTAAATGGTTTTGAATCGCTTGCAATTAAATTTTCAGCCCCTCCACAATATCCGCGAAGTTTATAAATAAATTATCATAGATACCTGATTTTACAGAATCCGCGAAGGTATAGTCTCCAGTATTCTCAGATTCGAAGTCGTAAACAAGGATGCGGTCTTTTTCTGAGTCAACGATCCAATATTCACGCACACCAGCAGTACGGTACTTAAACAGTTTGGTATAATAGTCCATCCGCCTGCTGCCTGGTGATACAATTTCGATGATCCAATCCGGAGCCCCCAAACACCCTCTGTCTGTGAGTTTCTCAGGGTCACATATAACAGAGATATCTGGTTCCACATAATTTATATCATCATTATTCAAAAAAACCGCGAACGGAGCTATATCAACTTCACATTTTCCATTATTTTGATTGATATGCTCCCGAATGACCGCAAAGAGCTCCCCTAAGATACGCTGGTGCTTTCTGGTTGGAGGTGCCATATAGTAAATCTCCCCGTCAATCAGCTCCGCTCTATTGCCTTCTGACAGATTGTAGATATCATCAATGGTATAAACCTGTTCTTTCGCTAACGCCATAACAACATTTCCTTTCTGAAACAGAAATATCTAAGAATGAAATAAGGATATCAAATTATATCGGCAATGTCAATCATTCCAATTGATCTGGCGTGGAGCGGAACGTCAGGGCAGGGCCGCGGGCAAACTCAATAATATGGGCTTTCCCGCGGCCATCTACTTTACATCTGGCATTGTTTGAGTTTTTATTACGTTTATATTTTATGACTGCCTCAACACCTCTAACACATCTGTCCAGTTGGGATGCCGATCACATCCACGCCCTCGTTTCCAGCTCCATCATGGACACAGAGACAGTGGTCACCTCCCGCGGCGTCCTGATACGCGCCGCTCTCACCTGTCTTTTATCGTTTAATCCTGGTTCAGCAGAATCTGTGCCTTGCGTACCAGCCCCGGATTCCTGCCTACAAAATCAAAGGCTTCCTTAAGCCGCTCCACCGGGAACTGCTGTGTGACAAATCCCTCAAGCAGGTCCTGATGCTCCTTTATGTACCGGATGGCCTCTGGAAACTTTCCTGTCTGAAGGCGGGTGCCGCACACATCCACTTCTTTTTTCATCAGCGTGGCGTGAGAGATCTCAGATTTAATATCCCCAAATCCCAGTTCCACAACCCTGCCGGCCGCTGAGACCATATCCACCGCTTCCTCCAGGCTGGTCTTTGTGCACACGCAGTCAAAGATCACGTTGGGCCTTTCCTCCAGCTCTTCTATATAAGAACAAAGCTCTTTATTCCGGACATTCACCGTCACATCCGCTCCGAACCGTCTGGCGTACTCCAGCTTATCATCGTACAGATCCGTGATGATAGCGGTCCCTCCTGCCGCCTTCACGGTCATCAGAACCGTGAGGCCGATGGGACCGGCGCCCATAATCAGCACCAGGTCCCCCTTCTCCACCCGGCCCCTGGACACTGACTGAAAACCTATGGTCAGCGGCTCCGCCAGAGCTGCCAGGCTCCAGGACATGTCCTTGGGCACCTGGTGAACCTTCTCCCTCTTAATTACCAGATACTCCTGACAGCCGCCATCCAGATGAACCCCGTAAACCTGGAGATTCTCACACACATTCCCCCGGCCATGGCGGCAGGCGTAGCAGGTTTTGCAGCTGACAAAGGGCTCTCCCACCACATGGTCTCCCTGGGAAAGATCCAACACCTGTTCCCCCACTCTCACAACTTCTCCCGCGAATTCATGTCCCCACACCCTGGGGTAAGTGGCAAAAGGGTTGGTGCCGTGGAAAATATATTTCACTCCTATCTGATTCAGCTTGTGGGAAATCCCTATATCAGTTCTGTGATGAACCTGGTTCTGGACCACAATATGCGTTTTGTGGTGCTGGGCGCGCGGCTTCCCAACCGCCTTGAGCACAGCAATGACGAGCATGTCCAGATCCTCAACGCGCTTTTGGACGGCAATGAGAAAGCCGCTGAAGAACTGATGCGCGAACACATCCAATACGCCCGGGTCAGCGCCTTTGAGTCCATGTCCCTGTCCCCGGCAATGGTCGGCAATATCCTTCAGGACTCTGCCCATAACAAATTAGAGAAATAATTTGCAAACTTTGCCAGAGGATGTTAAAATATGGTTCGAATATATATGGAAGGAGCAACAAAAAAATGAAAGAAAATGAAACAGAAAAATTTCAGAGGTTTGGAAGCTTCTTTTTCCTGCTTCTGCTGGGCATCGGCGTGGCCCTGCCTTTAGGAATCGCCCTTATCGCCTGCGCGGCCCACAACAATTTCAGACTGGATGTATTTCTGCCTCTGACTCTGACGTTCATGTTCATCGCCTGGATGGCCCTGATTATGATGATCGGATACGGCAGCCTGACCTCCCTGTTTGTAAAGCGGACCGCCAAGGGGATCAAGGACCTTCCCTACCACTTTAACAGCTCTTTTAAGGGACGGGGCGGTATGCTGTACATAGATGTGGAGAACGGGATGATCGGTTTTATCTCTGCCTACAACCCCTTAAAGATCCAGATCTTCAACGCGTCCCGCATAGAGAGCGCCCGAACCATTGCGTCAGCCATAACAGGAATCCGGTTCGTGTTCTATCTGGATGGAAAGAAGATCACCATGCCCACTCTCCTCACCAACAAGATCGTCAGCACCAAGTCCGGCATCGGAGCCGAGGCGGTATCCAAAGCTGACACCTTTGTGGAACTTCTCCTCGCCGCCAGAGCCGCGGCCCGGTCTGGAGGAAAGAGCTGATCATGGGTGAGCTGACCTACTATCTGCCTGAGATCGTGTTCGGTGTATTTGCCCTGGTGGCCATAATATGGGGAATCCTGTTTGTCAGGGACATGGTCCGCCGTTCCGGCGGCAAAGCCACCTGTACACACTGTAAAGGCAACGCCTCAAAGCTCACCTCGCCCCCCTACTTGTTCCTGCTGCCCATATCTTTTGGAACCAAGTATGACAACCCGGAGTCCTATCTTCGCTCCCACATGGTTCCTATCCTGAGAAAGGATCGGATCCCCACCGGGCGGCGGGCCTGTCATGTGGATGTGTACCGGTGCGAAAAGTGCGGCAAAAAGCAGGTGATCATCACAGACTTCCTCCAGGTCCGGGGGGACGAGTCTGTGGAGGGCACCTATGTTTACCCCTATGAGAATTTTGAGCCTCTGCTGAAACGCTGGGAGGCCATAGACCGCCCGCCTGAGGCATACACCTGACAACGGGGTTCCCTATACAGAGATAACCCTGGTTCTACGGCACCGGCCCTTTGCCTTGGGAAATAGAATCGTAAAAATATATAGAAAAGGAGACTCTTCATGAAATCATTAAAATTAGCCGCGGCTGTATTGTTTATGACACTGACCCTGTCCGTCCCCGCGTTTGCCGGCCAGTGGATGTCCGATTCCTCCGGATGGTGGTATCAAAACGCTGACGGAAGTTATTTAAAAAGCGGATGGTACTGGATCGACGGTTGCTGTTATTATTTCAACAGCAACGGCTACATCCTGACAGACACCACGGCTCCTGACGGCTCCACAGTCAACAGCGACGGAGCCTGGACCAGCAACGGGGCAGTGGTTACAAGGCCTTCCGAGGTCGCCCTCTCCTCCCTGAGTGTCAAAGTTCCCAACGGATATTATGCCACTTTTGACGGCGACGACTCTCTGGAACTGGATCAAACCAATCCCACTGGTTCCGGCTCTGTGCTGATTCTGACGTCTCACGACGACTCGGCCCAGGCCATCCAGGCCGCCTACGGCGTCGAGGGACTGAGACAGGCTGTCAACCAGTCCGCCGACTCTCTTATTCAAAACATTGACGGCAGCGTTTCCACCTGTCTGGGCCGCGAGACAAAACAGTTTCCCACAGGCACATGGTTCTTCAATCTGTACCGCTTAACCGCGGATGGGGAGACCATTGATCTGTTCATGTATATAAATTACTCTGGAGATGAGGTCAGGCTGGTGACGATCATGGGAGACAACAGGGAATTTACTCCTGACCAGTTTATAAACGATTATATCCGGTAAGGGATGGAGCTGGGGATGCCGCCGTATTTATGATGACTACCTTGCGGGGAAACCAGTGGATTTCCTTGCTGAAAAATACGCTCTGGAAGAAATCGCGAATATTTCTGGACTTTCTCTTGATGAGGTAAAACTAAAAGCAGAGCAGACAGCATAAATAAAACCGACCGGGAATCTAAAAAACAGATTCCCGGTCTAATTTCGCTCTTTTTGGTATTTTTTATATCTTTCAATTTTGCAAGTGTGCCTGCAGGTTTTCTCGCTGTAGTTGATCCCCACCAGAAGCAGGTCCTGATCATGTCCGAATTTCCGGACAAAGCTGGCATAATCTTTGTCACCAATCTGTGTAATGGCTTTTTTCGCGCTTTTATTCCATTTTAGTTCAATGAGCAGCGCCGGTTTTTTTGATGTCTTGTGGGGAAGAAATAAGATATCAATATACCCCCGCCCGCTTGTCAGCTCTTCAAATCTTATATAGTGATCCATACTGCTTAAGTAAGCCATAATAACCACCGAGCGGAGGGCCTGCTCGTTATTGTAAGATTTGGGCGATGTGTTGGCCATATGAACCTCGCTGATCATCTCCGCCACAGCATCGCCGTCCATGCGGATCGTGGCGTCAAGAATCCTGTCTGACAATTCCACAGCCTTCACCAGCTCTTTCCTCCTGCCGTTTTTGATGGCGCGGAGAAACTCTTCTCGGATCTCCTGGTTGGGAATCCATACGCTTTTTCTGTCCCCGTTATAGGCCAGATATCCCAGATGAACCAGCAGGGTGAGAACATCATCCCTGTTTTTCATGGAAGTCATATCATTCTGGAAAGCCCCTGTATCGATTTTGCGCTGGTTTCCCCCAAGCATGCGGAGAACCGCGTCTTTCAATCCATCAAAGTTTAAGTCAATATAAAGCATCAGGGACTCATAGGTTTCTGTCTGGGTCCAGTAATCGCTGAAACGCTGGTTGATAACCGCCTTCATCACGGAATTTGGGTTATACACATCCCCGATCCTGCTGAAGCTATATCCATCATACCATCGCCGTGTCTCTTCAAAATCCATGTCATATTTGCGGCAAAGCGTTCTCACCTCATCCTCTGTAAACCCAACATATTCCGCCAGCACACCGGGTTCCAGCATCGTATACTCACAGAAATCGGTCAGCGCTGACTGTGTTCCATACTTCTTAATCGGCAGGATCCCGGTCATATAGGCCCCCTTGAGAAACCGGGATACCTGGCTTCCTTTAAAAAGGCCTCTCAGAAACTGAATATAGGTTTTCTGCAGATCCGTCTGTTCCTTTGCCTCCCGAAACAGCGCATCCCATTCATCAATAATAATAAAAAACTTTCGCCCCGTCCCCGCGCTGATATTTAAAAGAACCTCTGGCAGAGAGGCCTTTTCTCTTTTTACATAATCCGGGAACTCTGCCTTCAACTCCTCCAGAACCCGAATCCGCAGATTTCGGATCGTATCCTCTATATTCTCCGCGTTGGAGATAAACCAGGTCATATCCCAAAACAATACATCACATTTGTTCAAATATTGTTCATGGTCAGCCAGTTCCCGATCCTTTTCGCCTTCAGGCGGATTGGACACCCGCAGATTATGGAACAGCTGCCGGGAATCCGCGCCCTTTGAGTAGTATGCCGCCAACATCTGGGCTGCATAGGACTTGCCAAACCTCCTGGGACGGCTAAAGCAGGTCAGTTTTCGGGAAGTCCCCATAACCTGGTTTATATAAGTAATCAGCCCTGTTTTATCAACATAAAAGCCGTCTCTCAAAATATCCGCAAATCCGTCTGACGGTGGATTCAGGTAGATTCCCATCTTATGTTTTCCCCCTCTCTTTCACCTGTCTTGTTCTATTTTATCATCAGCCTGGCCTATTGGCAAGGCACTGTTCACAGGCGTTCACAGCAACTGTCAAAAATCCATGAAAATCACCTGCGGCGATGGGATTTTGCTCTCTAGCCCAGTTTATCATACGGTCAGTGCGGCAAGCGCACAGGCCTACCTGAGCAATAACAATTGCAATTTTCCCCAGATAATGCTAAACTGTGAGAGGCATCCGCGCAGGCCCGTCTCCCTGTACCAAATCAGGCCATAGACGGTCTGCCGGACAGACCAGCATATTATATTATTTATAAGAGGTTGCGGATCATGAAAAAGAAGATGGTAAAAGCTTTAGAATTTGTGATGGTGGTCATTGCCATGGTGGTCGGCGCTGTGGTGGCGAAAAACATAGGCGTGGAGTCCCTGCTGCGGGGCAAAGAGGAGCCTGTGACCCTGGCCATGACCGAGAGCGGACTTCAGGACGATTTCATCGGCCTCCCCGCGGGAGACGACATCCCCCGGGTGACAAGTGCCGAGGAGTGGGAGGACACCTGGGCCACATCCTGTGTGACCGTGGAGCCCATTGATATCGTCTCCACCGGCATTGGAGCGCGCAACGCCTGGGTCAGCGCTTACACCAACTCCGGGCGGAGAGGCGGTCCCAGGAAGAAAGCGGATGTGTCCCGGATGGCTTTCGACATCCTGGGGGACTACAGCGAATATTTCCTTCTCAAGCTTCCCGACCAGTCCTACATACTGGCCCAGATCTCCACAGAAGACGCCAGAAAATTAAAGGCAGGAAAAAAGCTCACCCTTCCTGTGGGAAAAAAAGGCGCTGTCCACCGCCAGGTGCTCGCCAATATCCAGGACCTGTGCCAGGAATACGGAGCTGACACAGAGGGTGTATTCTACTGCATCAATGACCAGTGGAACGCTGAACACTATTTCATGTCCCAGCTGGCAAGACTCGGCATCGCCTTTGTGGTGATGCTTGTGCTGGGAACTATCCTGATCACGATCGTGGATAAGATCTTTAAGGTGAAGGACTAAACCTGGCAGAGGATTTGATTTCCGGCAATCAAGCAGGGGAAGCTCTTCCCCCTACTGGCCATGCCGGGGCGGGGCCCCTTTAGCGGCCATTCCTCCTGGCCCCGCGTACACGAAAAGGGCTGCCGCGAATTTTCGCGGCAGCCCTTTTCGTGCTCATAATATCTTGTGTGATTGAAGGAAAAGAGTGCTGTCTGTCAGTTTATTCTTTATCACCTCTGTGAGTGACAATGCCGTCTTTGTCAGAGGAATAGTAGATTCCATCCGCGTCTTTTAAGTTTTTCTTGTTCTTCTGAATCTTTCCGGACTGGTTCACCAAATATTCCTTTCCATCATATACAATGATACCGTATCTCACTCCTGATTCAATGGTCAGCAGACGGCCTTTCTCGTAGATGGCTCCGTCGTAGATGCCGTTCACCCCGGCCCCTCTGCCGCTTCCTGACTTATTAAAATAGTAAGTGTACCTCTCTCCATCCAGATTTACATTGCATTTGCCTGTTTCCATAACGCCCTCTTTTGGACTGTCCCCGAAATAATAGACCTCTCTCGGGTCATCCGGCGACGGGAAGTCAGACTCGCTCTCAATCTGTTCATAGGACAGGATCTCTTTATCCTTTACCTCCAATTTATACAGTCCGTAAAGCATCCTTCCTTTCTCATCAAATCCATAAGGCTGGCCGTTGATCGTTTTGATCTGGCTGGTTACCACGCCTCCTCCGTTCAGCCCATAGAACCAGTAGGATTCATCGTTTGCATAGCCTTCCGGATCCAGCTCCTCGCTGGGCACTGTGTAGAACCAGCCTGTGGCCAGCCAGCACTGGTCCGGGCGCTTGTAATAGGAATTTTTCGTAGCGTCTGACGGACTCGCGGAGCTGGAAGCGTCAGAAGGCGTTGAGTGCCATTCATACTGGGCGTTCCCATTTTCCAAAAACAGATACTTTCCGCCGTTGATGGTCTTTTTTGTGTTGGCCGCCTTCTTGCCGTTGGCCTGAAAATAGAACCAGTACTGGCCGTCATAGGAGCTGTCGTTGTTGTCGTCATCCTGGGCCTCCAGAAGCCTCCACGCCTGAGAAACCATGGCTCCGTCTCCCTCCTCGCCGCAGTAATAGACCCCTTCCTTCCACGCCTCGTCTCCTGACACATGCTGGGATTCCTCGTTTACCCAGCCAAAAAGCATATGGCCCTTATCGTTAAAGGCATATTTCTTGGTCTCCCCGCTGGAGATCTTGATGGACTTAAAGGAGGTCTTTCCTGAATTCGGCGCTTTGTACGCCTTTCCGCTGGACTGGAAATAGTACCACACTTCATCAAGCTCTCCGTCATCCGGATCTTCATTGGGAAGCTGCCGCCATTCATTGGAAACTCTGGCTCCGGCAGAATTGACATAATAGTAATCATCTCCATCCTCAATCAGGCTGCTTTTGACCATACGGCCATCGTCTCCCAGGTAAAACCAGTTATCTCCGGACTTTTTCCAGTCGTCTGTCACCGCCTCCCCGTCTCTTAAGTAGTATCGCCATTCACCGTTTTCCATGGTCCAGCCTGTGGCGGCAAAGGAGGTTATGGTCATGCCCAAAGCCATAACAGCTCCAACTCCCGCTATGAAATACATCCTTGTCTTTCTCTTCATGTTCTTAATCCTCCAAATCTTTGTTTTCATGTATCATCTCTGATGACGCCAGTATATACCCTGGAGTGACTCCAGGGTCAATGAATGAAACCTTTCGGATTCTTTACTATCTTGTTCCCCCGGACAAACAAAACCCCCTCTTTCTCAACCGGAAAGAAGGGGAATATAGATCTCCTGGACATAGGAATTGGAATCTCCCTGGAGCCTGGAAAAATTGGAGGTGACCAGCACATCAGGGGAGGCCACAAGTCCCTGCTCCGCCGCCCATCCGCGCATGGAAGAAATCGTCAAAATATCCGGCCTGGCATCCTTTGACTCCACAACTGTGTGGACACAGGATTCCTCCGGCAGGGCCCTGCAGCCGGAAAAATCGTAATCCAGCTCCATGGCTTCTATGACTTCCTTATAAAGAATCAGGCAGGAGCGCTGGTAGATCAGCTCTGCCTCGTAATCCCGATGAATCAGGGCTTTGGAGGAAGGCTCTGCCGGCTCCTGGGACTCCAGGGTAAATCCCGAGCGATACTGATAACAATCATAGATGTAGACCATATCCAGCCCCGGCTGTTTCTGGCACAGCATAAACCACTGCTTCAGCCCATCTGTCAGTGAATCCGCGGTACACATAAGCAGGGAGGCCGGAAACGGCTTTATACTGAAACGGCCTTTGCTGTTCTCAACACCGTCATAGATCTTCCCTATGGACAAAAGGCGGCAGAGGGTTTGTTTATGAAGCCGGATAGCCTCCATCTCCTCCCGGATCTGCCTCCGCATGGTATCCTGATAATCAGGACTCAGCACATCCGCTGGCAGCAATTCCTTTGTGGTGCCAAGGGCAAAATTCATTTTTTTCGAAAACAGGATCCTGACCAGGAGATAAAGATCCTCCTCTGTAAAATACCGGTATCCATTAGCCTTCTTTTTGGCGGTGAGAATGCCTTTCTTTTCGTAAAACCGCAGGGTATCCCGGCTCAAGCCCGTGATAGCGGCAATGTCCCCGATCAAATATGTCTGTTGTTCCATAACTTCAAAACTCCTGTTCCTGCTGCTTTTTGTGGGAAAGCTTCCATGATCTTCCAGATACCTCCCTGAAAAAGTTTACCGTGGATCCAGGGTTTGGTCAATACATGTTCCTAAATCGGAAGAAAACCGGAAGAAAATGTTAATGATTTTCACACCCAGAAAAAGATCCCGTTCACCGCCGCGCACAGAATGGCCCCCAGAACCGTAGGGAGCGCGATGGCCACCGCGGTCCACTTTAAGCTCCCTGTCTCCTTCTTTATGGTCAGGCAGGTGGTGGAGCAGGGCCAGTGGAACAGGCAGAATATCAGCATACACAAGGCTCTTTTCCACGTCCACCCGTTATTTACCAGAAGCGCGAACAGGGCCCCGGAGTCGGTCATCTCCACCAGGGTGCCGCTCTGCAAATAGGCCATAAGCATAATGGGGATCACGATCTCATTGGCCGGAAATCCCAGGATAAAGGCCATGAGGATCACCCCATCCAGCCCCATGAGGCGGCCTAAAGGGTCAAAAAATCCGGTCATATAGAACAGCAGGCTCTGGCCGCCCAGCTGGATATTGGCCAGGAGCCAGATGATCAGTCCGGCAGGGGCGGCAATAGCGGCGGCTCTTCCCAGCACAAAAAGGGTTCTGTCAAAAACCGAGCGGACCAGCACCTTCCCCACCTGAGGGCGGCGGTAGGGCGGCAGCTCCAGGGTAAAAGCCGACGGGATCCCTTTTAACAAGGTGTGGGACAAAAGCCAGGAACACCCCAGAGTGGCCGCCACTCCTGCCAGGATGGCCCCGGTGAGCATAAGGGCGGACAACAGGGAGCCCGCGGCGCTTCCCTGGACCCCTGTGAGGAAAAACAGGGTGATCAGGGTAAACAAGGTTGGAAAACGGCCATTGCATGGCACCAGGGAGTTTGTCAAAATAGCGATAAGCCTCTCCCTGGGAGAGTCAATGATCCGGCATCCTATAACTCCGGCAGCGTTGCAGCCAAACCCCATGGCCATGGTCAGGCACTGTTTGCCGCAGGCCCGACAGCGTTTGAAGGAGCGGTCCATGTGGAACGCCACCCGGGGAAGATACCCTAGATCCTCCAGAAGGGTAAACAGGGGGAAGAAAATGGCCATGGGGGGAAGCATCACTGACACCACCCACGCCAGAACACGGTAGACGCCGTACACAAGGGCCTGGATCACCGGGTCCGGAATTCTTATGACAGAAAGCCACAGGGCCAGATCATCCTCCAGGGAAAAGAAAAAGTCCCACAAAAGCTTGGAAGGAACATTGGCCCCTGCCATGGTCAGCCAGAACACGCCCATCAGGAGAACAATCATCAGAAGGCTTCCCGTAAAACGCCCCGTGACGATCCGATCAATAATCTCCTCCTGCCTCCTGTAATTGATCCGGGTATAGCGCACCGTCTCCTTGGCCAGGTGTTTCGGTGAAAAGTCCAGACACTCATAATGTCCCCTTGTTCCCTCACACTCCAGTATGGTCTCCTTAAGCCTGACAAGATCCCCCCCGCGCCTGGCACAGCAGGACACCACCGGAATCTGCAGCACATCCTGGAGCAGGTCAAAATCAATCTCAATCCCCTTTTTCCGGGCCTCATCACACAGGTTGACACACAGGACAACGGGGATCCCCTCATCTTTGACCCTCTCCAGGGCAAGAATCTGCTTCAAAAGGTGAAGCCCCCGCTCCAGACAGGTGGCATCCCCCACCACCACTATGGTATCCGGCTCCCCTGAGCACAGATACTGCTTTGCCACCTCCTCTTCCTTAGAATGGGTGTTGAGGGAGTAAGTCCCCGGCAGGTCCACTAAGCGGCAGGTCTTTCCGTTGCAGGTAAATTCCCCCCAGGCAGTGGCCACGGTCACCCCTGCCCAGTTTCCCGTCTTCTGCCTCAAACCTGTCAGACCATTAAAAATGGTGCTCTTGCCTACATTGGGATTTCCAGCCAGCGCTGCTGCCATCTGATGATCAACCATGGAATCCCTCCATATATTTATTCCGATCAGCCTTATGATCACTTTATGAAATCCGGAAACAATAAGTGCCTGGGTATTTCTTTTTTTTCACAAATGTGTTATACTGTCTCTGTCAGTTTGAGACAGGAAGGAGTATTTTGCCTTATGTTTAATCTGTTAAAGAAGACTTTGGTCATGATGATGATGTGTCTCTGTCTGTCTACAGCAGCAGTACCGGCTATGGAAGCCCAGGCGGCAGCCCAGATCCAGCCAGCGGCCCAGACAGCTGTTCAGGACAGTCAGACCACACAGGCCGAAGACGAGGAAAGCGCGTTTTTCCTGCTTTTCATGGGTGGCGGGCTTCTGATCATCCTGTTCGCGGTGATCTCAGCCATGTCTACCGTGTCAGGCGCCATCAGTATCGCGGTAAATATGGATGTGGACGGTGAATAAGACGCACGATGAAAAAGGCAGCCATTGTGATGACTGCCTTTTTGTCTGCCTAAAAATATGCCCTGTCACAGGGATGGGCTGGTCCGCACAAAGATCTCCCCTATATTTTCCTCCCTAAGTCCAATGACGGCATTGCGCACCAGGTATGCCCTCATGCCGCCTTTGCGGCCCTTTAAGACACAGGAGATTTCCTCGTCAGGGATAAAACCAAGGTCTGCCAGCCTGTCTGCCATGTGCTTCTCGCTGGCAACCCAGACCACCTTCACCGTCTCCCCCAGATCTATCTGACTCAATGGGATTACCATAAAAGTTCACCGGAAAGAATGTACTTACGACTACCATATGCAAAAAGGAGCTGGACGTGAAACTATGAAGTATCAAACTACAAAAAAGGGCATTTTCAAGGCCAGGCCCAACCGTTTCGTGGCCCAGGTAGACATAGACGGCACAGAGCACACGGTCCACGTAAAAAACACCGGCAGGTGCCGGGAGCTGCTGATCCCCGGAGCCACCGTCATCCTGGAATACCACCCCGACGCCCTTAGACTGGGGCGAAAAACCGAGTACTCCCTGGTAGCTGTCTACAAAGGGAAGCTCCTGATCAACATGGACTCCCAGGCCCCCAACTCCGCTGCCGCGCGGTGGCTTTTGGAAGGAGGATTTGAGAAAGCCACTGGCATGAAACCAGAGCAGATCCGCCGGGAAGTGACCTACGGGCAATCCCGGTTTGACCTGGCATTTTCCATAGAAGGAAAGCCCTGTTTTATGGAGGTAAAGGGAGTAACCTTAGAAAATGACGGCACAGCCATGTTCCCTGACGCCCCCACAGAGCGGGGAGTAAAGCATCTGGAGGAGCTGGCAAAAGCCGTAAAAGAAGGGTTTCAGGCTTACGTGCTGTTTGTCATCCAGATGAAAGGAGTCCGCGGATTCCGCCCTAATTATGAGACCCACAGAGAATTCGGGCAAGCCCTTGAAAAAGCGGCCGCGGCCGGTGTCAAGATCCTGGCCTATGACTGTCTGGTGAAGGAAAACGGATTCTCCATAGATCAGGCGGTTCAGGTGGTGCTGGGGGAAAATTGATCGTTCATTTTCAACCAGCCTCTCTTCGCTTAATAAAAAAATAATAGGGCACCTCCACCGCCAGCATCACAGCCCATCCGACGGCGCAGGCAAAGGCCACTCCGGAAAGTCCCATGGCCGGCGTCAGCACATAGACAAAAACCACTCTCAAGCTGGTCTGGATAAACGTTCCCAGAAGGGTCATCTTCATATGCTTTCTCCCCCGGAAATACCCCTGCATCCCGTTGGTAAACCCGGGAAACAGGTAGAAAAACGCCATAAGCCCCAGATAGCCGCTCCCCAGCGCCACAATATCCGCGGCGTTTCCCACAAAAAGCCTCATAAGAGGCCCCCTGAGCGCCAGAACCGTCACGCAGATCAGGATCCAGTAACAAAATTCCAGAACCAGGCCTGTCCGAAATCCCTTCTGGATCCGTTCTTCCTTTTTCGCCCCGGAATTCTGGGCCACAAAAGTGGTAATGGCGTTGGCGATACTCTGTTCCGGGGTAAAAGCATAGGCGTCGATCTTGTTCACCGCGTTGAAAGCCGCCATCACATCCACCCCCATAGGGTTCACCGCCCCCTGGATCAGAAGCTTTCCTATGGGCTGGCAGGACTGCTGGAGGGCAGTGACGCTTCCATACCGAAGAGTCTGCCCCAGAAGCCCCCTGTCCACCTTAAACTCCCCCGGCCTCAGCTGAAGCAGGGGAATCTTCCGGTAAACATAGACAATACACAGCACCGCTGACAATGCCTCCGCCACCACGGTGGTCACAGCGGAACAGGTGATGCCAAACCCCAGCAGTCCGATAAAAATCACATCCAGAACCCCGTTAAGCACGGAGCAGAATGCCAGAAATTTAAGCGGTGTCCTGGAATCCCCCACGCTTTTCAGCGCCGAGGCAATGGCATTGTAAAAAAATGTAAAAGGCGCTCCCAGAAAAATGATCCGCAGGTATATGGCAGCTGTGTCCAGAATCTCCTCCGGCACATACAGGGCCTTCAGGAGAGGTGTGGTGATCAGCATCCCCACCGCCACCACCATCAGGGAAAAATACACTCCAAACACAGCGGTTGTGGCCATCTCCTTCCTCACCATATCTTCCTCATGGGCCCCGAAAAAATTGCTCATGAGCACCGAAGCCCCGATACAGATCCCGGAGATGCCCAGGATGATAATGTTCATCACCGGGCTGGCAGTGCCCACCGCCGCTAAGGCCTCCTTTCCGATAAAGCGGCCCACGATGATGGAATCCACCGCATTGTATGTAAGCTGGAACAGGTTGCCCAGAATCAGCGGAACCGCATAAGTTATGAGATGGCGGGGGATACTTCCCTCGGTCATGTCTTTTACCATGTTCATTTGTCTCCTTTGTCTGAACCCGCGGCTGGGGTCCGTATCTACACGTAATTGTATCAGGTTTGGGGTGGGCAGACAATAGGGAGTTTATATGGACCGCTGTTTTTTCTGTTAACATTACTGTTCACAGCCCTGAAAACGTGTTATACTAAACAATATCTGAACGCGGAAAGGTGACAAACATGGGCAATAGAATCGATCAGATTCAGTTGAAAAACTTTGGCATTATCCAACAGTTTTCCTGCAATCATTTTTCAAACATAAACCTTATCATCGGAGAAAATGGCACCGGTAAAACATTTTTGCTGAAAGCTCTTTATTCCGCCATCCGTTCTCTGGAGGAATATAAACGAGGTGATGATATCAAAACCATCAATGAAGTTCTGTCTGAAAAATTAAGATGGACCTTCCAGGTAGAAAAGCTTGGGGATATGGTATCCAGATCATCAGCAGAAGAATTGACCCTGGAAATGCGGTCAGGGA
>Ga0137310_101127_pt1 | contig 17390 bp, 13 predicted proteins | sample NAcewiD2O_June_2_FD_97183 | JGI IMG/M metagenome (GOLD analysis project Ga0137310, IMG submission 97183) | Mouse cecal microbial communities from Vienna, Austria - N-Acetylglucosamine amended D2O_June | ecosystem: Host-associated > Mammals > Digestive system > Large intestine > Cecum | place...
TTGCCCCCGTAACAGTACCGGCCCATGGCTAATCGCTCCGCTGATTAGCCATGGTGTAAACAGTAACACAGAATCAAAACATCTCCACCCCGTCTTCCGTCACCCTGGCATAGATCAGCTTCTTGTCCCCAGGCTCCCCATCCCCTATGGTATAGGAATCCAGCAGTTTTTTGGAAGCCCCGTTAAGAAGCTCCTCTTTCGACGTGTACATGACGGCAATGACATCGCCCTTTTTCACCTGGTCGCCGTATTTTTTGCAAAGGCAGATCCCTGCGCTGTGATCGATATCATCTTCCTTCCTCTGCCGCCCCGCTCCCAGCATGGCCGAGGCGATGCCGCAGCCTGCCGTGTCGATGTGGGTAATGTGCCCCTCCCTGTCCGCTGTCACTTCCAGCCGGTAAGGGGCTTTGGGGAATCTGTCCGGTTCCAGTATGTAAGTCTCGTCCCCGCCCTGGGCCTTTACCATGGCAGCCAAGGTCTTTACTCCCCGTCCGTCCGTCATGGCTTCCCTTGCCATGGCGTAGCAGCTGTCCACATCCCCTTTTCCCGCCATGTAAAGCATATGGGTACATAATTGCAGGCACACCTCGGTCAGATCCCGGGGACCGCGACCCTTAAGGGTCTCAATAGCTTCCGCCACTTCAAGGGAATTGCCGATGGCAGAGCCCAAAGGCACATCCATGTCCGTGATCAGGGCACAGCACCGCCTTCCCGCTCCCGTCCCGATGGCAGTCATCTCCTTTGCCAGCTCAACGGAATCCTCAAGACTCTTCATAAACGCTCCGCTGCCTGTCTTCACATCCAGCACAATGCCGTCGCTTCCGGCGGCGATCTTCTTGCTCATGATGGACGAGGCGATAAGAGGAATGCTGTCAACCGTGGCCGTCACGTCCCGCAGGGCATACAGCTTCTTGTCCGCAGGGACCATGTTGCCCGACTGGCCGATGACCGCGATCCCCGTCTCATTGACGATGCCAAAAAACCGCTCCTGGCTGACGGCGGTGGTCAGTCCGGGAATAGACTCCAGCTTGTCTATGGTGCCGCCCGTATGCCCCAGCCCCCGTCCCGACATCTTGGCCACCTTCACCCCCAAAGACGCCGCCAGAGGACCGATGACAAGGGTGGTCTTGTCCCCCACCCCACCGGTACTGTGTTTGTCCACCTTGATCCCTTCGATCCCTGACAGATCCACCATGTCCCCGGAAGATGCCATCTCCAGCGTAAGCCCCAATGTCTCCTCCCGGTCCATGCCCTTAAAGTAAACGGCCATCAGCATGGCGGCCATCTGATAGTCAGGGATCTCCCCCCGGACAAAGCCCTGGACCATCTCATGGATCTCCTGCCTGGAAAGCTTTCCTCCGTGCTTCTTCCTCTCGATCAGATCGTACATCCGCACCGATCATCTCCCCCTTTCCCTCTCCTGCGCGTCTGCGCGTTTGGCAGACCGCGTTCTTGTTTCTCCAACGATCCTTTTCCTTTCCCCATATCTGCCGCCTTACTGAAGATCCTCCGGCCCAAATCCCATGGGAAGAAGCTGTTCCAGCGTAAATTCCCGGTACTCCTCCTGGGACTTGGCAAGGATCACTCGAAAGGTGGCCGGGTCGCAAAATTCCCGCATCACCTGTCTGCACACACCGCAGGGGGGACAGTAATCCGTCAGCATGCCGTCCTTTCCGCCGCAGATAACGATAGCCTCAAAATGGCGCTTTCCCTCATTGACCGCCCGGAAAAACGCGCTCCTCTCGGCGCAGACCGTAGGCGTGTAAGCCGCGTTCTCAATATTGATGCCTGTGTATATCGTGCCGTCGCCGCACAAAAGAGCGGCCGCCACATGAAAATGGGAGTAGGGAACATAAGCCCCCGGCAGCGCGTCAATAGCCGCCTGAATCAATGTTTGTCTCTCCATGGCTTTCCTCCGCTTTTGCCAGTTTCACGATCCTGCTGGTACCCAGACGCTGGGCACCCAACTCCAAAAATCTCTCGGCATCCTCGAAAGAGGAGATGCCTCCCGCTGCCTTTATCTTTACCTTTGGCCCCACGTGTTCCCGAAACAGCCGAATATCCTCAAAGGTGGCTCCTGCCGTGGAAAATCCCGTGGAAGTCTTAATATAGTCGGCCCCTGCCTCTGTCACCAGCTGGCACATGCGGATCTTCTCTTCCTGAGTCAGAAGGCACGTCTCGATGATCACCTTCAGCACATGGTCCCCGCACACGGCTTTGATGGTCCGGATCTCCTCCAGGACCCGGTCATAGCGCCGGTCCCGCAGATCCCCGATATTAATCACCATGTCGATCTCGTCGGCCCCGTTCTCCAAAGCGTCCTCCGTCTCAAAAACCTTGGCCGCCGTGGTACTGTAGCCGTTGGGGAAACCGATGACCGTACACACTTTCATCCTCTCCCCCACATACTCCTTCACCGCCTCCACATAAGAGGGCGGAATGCACACGGACGCCGTGTTGTACTTAATGGCGTCGTCGCAGATCTGCTGGATCTCGCTCCAAGTAGCCTGCTGGGTCAAAAGCGTGTGGTCCACCGCTTGAAAAATTTTATTCTTGTCCATGGTATCGATTCTCCTTTCCTTTTGCAGGCGATCACAAAAGCTGATACACCTGGTACTCCCGCTCAAACACATATCCCAGCTTCTCCGCCAGCTCCACGGACTGCTGATTGGCCGCGTCCCAGTTGGGAATCAGCTCTTTTTGAAGACACTCCAGCACAAAAGCCGAACTGCAGGCCAGCGCCAGCCCCTGTCTGCGGAAATCCTTTCTCGTATCCACCTGGATCTCCATCATACCCTCGCTGACTCCGTAGGCGGAACACCCTGCCACCAGCTTGTGGATCTTCATGGCCCCGTACCCGAATCCACAGGCCGAAAAATGCTTATAATCCTCAAAGTTGGAACACAGATCCCGGCTCCACTCCTCCTTCATAGCCAGATGATACAGCCTCTCGTCGATCCTGCGGATGCGGATGCCCTGGGGAACGGCCTTTACGTTGGCTTTCAGCCTGTCCCGGTCAAAATGGTGCTCATCCTTCTTTAAGGCATACCGGGTCACTCTGCGCAGCTGCCCGTCAAACTCCTGGAGGAGCCACTGCTCCCACATCTCATTCTCCGGATAGATAAACGCGCGGGCGGCTGACTGGTAAAGCTGGCTCTTTAGATCCAGAGCCCTTGGCCCCTTAGGCGGCAGTCCCAGAAGAAAGGCAAAATCACCTGACCCCACAAGACAGTAAGAACCGTCGTCAAGCCCCGGCACCCAGACCCTCCCCATGGTCCCCTCCACGGCGCCCCGCACCAGCACCTCCTGGTTTCCCTCACAGAGCGCCTGGATGCTCTGGCGTTTCTCTCTTCCCAGTTCAACCATCATAATGACACCTCCCCAATGTGAAGTAAATTCTTGCTGTTTTTGATTATACCATATTCTCGGAGGAAATACTATTTTTTTTGCTTCCAAAAACAGGGATTAAACACAAAGCAGGCTCGTACCGTCTGTCCGGTAGAGCCTGCCGCGTATCGTTACATGATTATTTTACGTTGAGAGCCGCCTGCTCCCCTGCCACCCGTCCGAAACATACGGACTGGGAGTAGCCGCCGGACTGCCATGTCACTTCGCCGGAAGCGTAAAGCCCTTCCACCGCACTGCCGTCCTCATACAGCACCTGGGCGTTCTCGTTGCAGGAGACGCCGCCTTTTGTCATATGGTTGGCTGCCTCGATGCGGACGCCGTAGTAAGGACCCTGGGCATCCAGCGGACGGGACGGAGCCTCCTTTAAAAGGGCGTCCTCCTTGCCCTCGGCGGCCGCGCCGTTAAACTCCTCCACTGCCGCCTTAAGACCTGCGGCGTCGATGCCCAATGCCTCTGCCAGCTGATCCAGCGTCTCGCCCTGGGAATAGTATCCAAGGCCAACGTGCTTGCGGATCCGGTAGAAAGAATCGTACCCGGTCTTGTCGGTGATGGAGAATACCGCTCCGTCGGTCTGGGCCTGGATGGCATTGCCCAGCTCCAAACCGCCTGCGTTCTCGGAGATGAACCGGCTTCCTTCCTTATTAACAAGGATGCTTAGATCCGCTCCGCCGGTCAGATCCCTTCTGGGAACAATGATGTTGGGGAACAGCCTTACATTGTCCATGTGTTCCATCTTAAAGCCGTTCTCCTCAAATACCTTGACGAAATCGCCGGTAGTCCCCATCTGGTTGGAGGTATTGAACACCTCATAGCCGGGGGCGTACTCCTTTAACAGTTCCTTGCTGCTGCAGAAACCTCCCGTGGCGATAATGGTATGCTGAGCCTTGATGGCGTAGCTTTCCTTGGCGTTGTTCTCCACATTGACGCCGACGCAGCGGCCCTCTTCCATGATCAGGTCCACGCCCTTTGTGCCTGTGCGGATCTCAATGCCAAGGTCCTTTGCGCACTCCTCCATGCCGGCCTGGATCACTTCCCCGGCATACTGGTCTTCCTTGGCCATATGGTTCATGGCGCCGTAGTTGTAGTCCAGGTTCACGCCCATATCCCGCAGCCACGCGTCCAGAACGTTCTCCTGCTCTGCCCACACTTTCACCCGCTCCTCACTGTCTCCGGCTGTGGACTTTGCCTCTATAAAGTTCTCCACCTGATCCACGGTCCACTTCTCATTGCCCGCCTCTTTCTGGGCCTGGGAGTTGATCAGGTCGTAAAAGTTCATGTCAAATTTGCCGTTTCCGCTTAAGATATCCATCTTCTCGATGACGATCACGTTCAGATCCTTGTTGGTCTGCTTTGCCGTGATGGCGGCTGCCAGACCGGAGGGGCCTCCGCCCACTACCACGATGTCAGCGGTCACGTCATCCAGGGTCTTTGCCTCCTTTGCGGGGCCTGCGGTGGCCATGGTGATGTCCTCCACCTCAAGACCTGCCTGGGTCATGGCGTCGGCCACTGCCGCTTTGACGGCGTAGGAAGAAAACGTGGCGGCCGTCACGCTGTCAACCACCGGGGTATTGCTGTCCAGAATCCTTTGGCGGATAACGGGAAATGCCCTGTCCATGACCACGTTAGTCTCATGGTGCTCCCCCAGCTCCAGATCCGTGATGGTGTCCCCGTCGATGGTCACTTTCAGGTTCAGCTCTCCGCCGTAGCCGCTGCCCTTGGCATCGTATGTCACCGGTCCTTCTGCCTCCTTGGCTTCCTCCGTAGTCTCAGCGGCTGCCGTGGTGGTCTCTGCCGCCGTGGTGGTCTCCGGCGTTGTCGTGGTCTCGTTGGTCCCGGGACCGGAACAGGCTGCCAGACTGATGGCGGACGCCGATGCCATAAACACGTTCCATAACCTTGCCTTTCTCATAATGCTCCTCCATAAATGTTATTCAGTCCAGGTCCCTTTACCCGGCCTGTACTACACATTATATCGGACAATCCCTGTTTGTCAATATCCTGAAAATGTCTTTTCCCTCCGCCCTTTCTTTTCGTCATAATACACAACTTGCAAACCTTTGCATTGTATAAAACACAAAAACTGCTGCCTGCCCCAGATACGGCAAAACAACAGTTTTCCGGGACAAGTCCCACAGATCGGATCACTTTCCTCCCAGGTCCAGCTCCGCCATGACATACATGACGGCGCTTACCTGACGCCGCTTTTCCGGAGGCAGGCTGCTCCACCACTCCAGGGGAAACTCCTGGATGATGCCCGCCTCCGGCTTTCCCTCCAGCATGGCAAAAAACTCCGAAAGAGTCAGATTAAAAGCCCGGCAGATCTTTGACAGATTGTACAGGCTGATCGTGCTCCTTTTGTTAAATATGGTGGTAATGGTGGATTTGCTGACCCCGCTCAGCTTCGCCAGCTTGTATCTGGTATATCCACGCTGTCTCATCAGTTCCTCAATCTTTTTTAATACGCTTTCGTTATCCATAACCTCTCTCCACCTGAAAATCCTGATTCTATCTTATTGGATTTTACAGATGGAAGACAGATTTAAAATATCGGCCTAATATGGCTAATATTCGTCCTCTCTCCATGAGGCATGATCTTCGATCCAACTGCCTTTCCCGCTGTTTCGCACCCGCAGCTGCTGGGGAATGCTCTCCTCAAGCCTGGATACGTGGGAGATAATGCCCACCAGCCGTTTTCCCTTTGTCAGCCCGTTAAGCACCCACAGCGCCCTGTCAAGGACGTCGTCGTCCAGAGAACCAAACCCCTCGTCAATAAACAGAGCGTCCAGCTGCCTGCCCCCCGCATGGTTCTGAACCACATCGGATAATCCCAAAGCCAGGGATAAGGAAGCAAAAAATGACTCCCCTCCGGACAATGAGGAAGCCGGGCGGCGCTTTCCCGTGGTCATGTCCAGCACCGAGATCTCAAGGCCCGCCTTTGCGTTATCCCGCTTTACATTCCTCTCATGGATCAGTTCATACCGCCCTCCGCTCATGATATCCAACCGCCGGTTGGCCATCTCAAGGACTTCCCGGAACAGATAACCCATAACATACCGGTCAAAGCTTAGCCTTCCCCCCGCCGCGTTCCTGGTGCCTGCCGCCAGGTCAGCCAGATCCTCCAGCCTTCTCCACGCCGCTTCCGTGGTTTTCAGCATCGCGTTGGCTTCCCGGACATGCCCCCAGGTCTTTTTGTGATTGTCATGGATCGATCTGCTCCTGTCCAATTCCCCCTGAACCCTTTCCCGCTCCTGTTCCAGCTTTTTGATATCATCCTCCATCTGTGTGATATCCGCCTTTGAGAGATCTTTCGTCGCTTCTTTTAAATCTCTGACGCGGTTTCGGGTATTTTCCAGGTTATTTTTATATCTTCCAAGCTCCTCCTTCCTTGTCCCGATCCACTGCCCCATATCCTGCTTTTCCGCCCCTGGCGGGCAAAGAGCCCCATGGACTTCCTCCAGGCTTTCAAACCCCTGCTCCCGCGCTTCCTGGAGAAGAAGGCCCTTTTTCTTGTCCATCTCCTCCTCATATCCCGGCAGCTTCTCCAAACTGCCCTCCAGGGCGCCGGCCGTCACCTGACAGCGCCTGTCCGCCTCCTGAAACGCCTGCCGCGCTTCCCCCATGGTCTGGGCCAGGGCATCCCGTTTTGCCACCCACTCCATTTTCCGGCTTTCGGCGGTCTTTCTGTCCGGGTACGGCAGCGTCTTTCTAAGTTCCCGGACAGCGGCCTTTAAAGCGCTGCTTTTGACCGTGTGTTCCTGCCACGACTCCCTGTTTTTCCTTACGGCCTCCTCACAGGCTTGCAGCTCCTCCAGTCTTTTGGCCCTTTCCTCCTTAAAACCGGCCAAATCCCGGCTTTTGCAGGCGGCTCTGTCATAGTTTTTCTTTGCCTCCAGCTTTCTCGTTTCATAATCGCAGATGACCTTATCAAGAAAACCGCCGCTTACTGTCTCCCAGTCCGGGCACTCCTGCCCCATTTCTCTTAAGCACTCCAGCGCCGATGCCCTCATCCCTTTTAAGGTCGTCTCCGCCACTGCTGATCGGTTAGCCCGGTCTTCCCTGTCCTTGTCTTTTTTCTCAAAAGCCTCTTTGGCCCTGTCCACATCCTTTTGTTTCGGTATTTCCTGCTTAACCCTTGCCAAAGCCTGCCGCTGATGGCGGTACAATACCCTCTGGCACACCGGGCAGACTGCCTCTTCCTTCTCCTTAAGCTCCTGCTCCAGCCCCTTTGCCAGCAGCCCGGCCTGTCCTTCAATAAACGCCTGGTAGAGCCGGTGATAGGCGTGTTCCAGCTCTCCCGCCTCCTTTACCAGTACCCGAAGCTTCTCCTGCTCTTCTAAAAGCTGCTCCTGTTGGTGATGGATCTGTTCCATCCGGTCTTTCACCCCATTTGGGCCTGTGAGCCTGTCCAGATCCCTGCAGGCCTGATCCAGCGCCGCCTTAAGCCCCACAGTCTCCGCTTCAATGCCCTCCAGCGCCTTTATATTCCCATCCAAAACACCAAGGACCTGCTCCGCCCGGTCTTTCTCTTCCCGGGCCTTTTGCCCCATTATTTCGGCTTCCTCCGCTTTCTTGCTTTCCTCCTGTTGCTGGGTAAGCTTTTGCTGCAAGTCCCCGTACAAGGGAATGGCCTGTTCCATATTGGCAATGCGGATCTCTAGGTCCCGGATCACAGGCTCATCTTCTCTCCTGCGCCGATCAAACGCCTCCTCCTTTGCCTGCCTTTCCTCCTTAAGCTGCTGAAAGCTTTCCTGCAGCCCCCTGGTCTTGGCCAAAGCATCCTCATAAACCTTTTTTGCGTGCAAAAACAGCTGCTCTTTGGGCTTCACCCGGTAAAACGCCCGGTCCGCCCGGTCTGTCTCCTCCTTAAGCCGCTCCATCTCCTGCTTTTTCTCCCACAGTTCTTCAAGCTCTTTCTCTTTTCGGGCAAGCTCCTCCAGTTTTTTATTCTGCTCTCTGGCGCTGCCCAGCTGTTCCCGCAGCGTATTTTCACGGCTCTGCAGCGTTTTGATCCTGTCCTCCAGCTGCTGCCTTGTCTCTGCATCTTTCCGGATCAGCCCCTCTAAAGCCTCCTCCAGCCCGGAGTGTCCCGCCGTATACGCCTCCCGCTCCTCCTGGCTCATATCCAAAGGCCACAGAAACTCCTCCATGGCTTTGGCGATCCTGCCGGTGCCCTCCTGCCTGCGGCGGTTTTCCAGCTTGTCCCTGGCTTTATCAAACAGCTCCTGATAATAGACGTAAGCCGAATTGTCAAAAAGATCCCCTAAAATGACATTTTTTTCATCGCTGTCCGCGTCCAGGAATTTTTTAAATTCTCCCTGGGCCAGCATGACGATCTTGCGGAACTGCCTGGCATCCATGCCCAGAAGTTCCTGGATCCTGCCGGTCACTGCCCTGGGATTTTTAATGGGATCTTTTCCCTCTTCCCAGAACACCGCCTTCTGCTGGGCCTTTTCGTACTCCCCCGTATCCCTGGACTTCTGAAAATGAAGGGTCCGCTCCACCGTATGGGTCTTTCCCATATGGGCAAACGTCAGTTTCACCACCGTATCCTCAGATCGATCCGCGTAATCGCAGTGCATCATCTCAAACGTCCGGAATTTCTTATCCCCTTCCCCGCTGGCCTCCCCGTAGAGAGCCATCATGATGCCGTCAAAGATGGTGGTCTTCCCTGCCCCCGTATCTCCGGTAATGAGATAAAGATTATGGTCAAACCGACGAAAATCTATGGACGTCTCCCTGGCATAGGAGCCAAATGCCGTCATCTCCAGCAAAACCGGTCTCATTGTCCGCCCTCCTGTCTCAAAATAAACTCCAGCAAGTCATTTACGTCCCTCTCCATATTTTCCCGCCCGTTTTCCCACTGCTGCCTGCCGCCTGTCCGCTGGGCCGCAAACCGGAACAGCTCCAGATCCTTCTCTTCTGGCTCCTTTTGCCCTTTCCGCTCACGGTACAGATCCGCGAAATACTCCTCAATGGACTTTTCCTTTTGCGGGCCTGCGCTTACACCCTGGCCCCTGGTCCCTGTTTCCCGCAGATCCGATACCAGTTCCATAACCAGGCTGTCCCGCTTTCCCAACAGCTCCCGAAAAAACCGGGAGATCTCCGGCGTCACCCGTCTGTCCGTTATGACGATCCTTACGTATTCCTTTGTGGACCGGTTTGTTTCCTCCCTGCTTTTTATCTCCTCATAAGTCCCCCGGATCTCCCGCATGGGATGGAGGGGAGGGATTGCCACCGTCTCGATCGTAACCGGCGTGCCTTTCTCTCCCAGCTCCACAAGCAGCGGTCCCTTTTGGGGCTGCCTCGTCTCGTCAAAGTGATAGCACAGCGGGGTCCCTGCGTAACGCACCTGCCTGCGGCCCACATGGTAGGAAGCGTGGATATGGCCAAGGGCCACATAGTCGAACCCGTCAAACACCCGGTAGTCCATCTGTCCCACGCCCCCTGCCATGGACTCCGAGCCTCCTCGCCGGGCCTCTTTTCCCTGGGCAGTCACGTTTTGATGGGCCACCGCCACATTGCGCCTGGAAAAATCAATATTCTGGCTCTCTAAAAGCCTTCTCATGGCAGTCTCATAATCTCTTATGGATTCATCCTCAAACAGTTTTGCCGCCATTGCCGGAAATAAATAGGGGATAAGCCAGAACGTCACATCCCCTAAGCCGTCTTTCTCCGGGATGGTGACCCGGCAAATCTCTTTGTCTGCCACTCCTGCCATATAAATATTCCGCTTAGCCAGGATGCTGCCTCCAAAGGACAATTTCTGCCCGGAATCGTGGTTTCCCGCTATAATCAGCACAGGGATCTCCATGGACTCCAGCCGGGTCAGCATGCTGTCCAGCAACATGACAGCCTGGCCGGAAGGGGCGTTCCTGTCGTAAATATCACCGGATATCACCACGGCGTCCGGCTTTATCTCTTCCGTTTTTTCCAGAAACCGGTCCTTCCAATACTCCTGGTCCTTGTTGTCGATCAGCGAAACCCCGTATAAGGATTTGCCAAGATGCAGATCGGCCAAATGTAAAAATCTCACCTTCCCTGTTTCCTCCTTCGCTAAAAGACCGGCAGAGCCGGAATCTGCCAGTCTTTGATCAATTTCTTAAAAACCGCTTCTCCAGCACCGCAATGGCCTGGTACAGCGCTGTGGATAAAATACACAGCAGCGCGATAGACATTACCAGCATATCCATCTTAAACACCTGTGACGCATAGATGATCAGGTATCCCAGACCCGCCTTTGCCGACAAAAACTCTCCGATGATCACGCCCACCAGGCACAGTCCCACATTAACCTTCATGTTGCTGATAATCAGCGGGACCGACGACGGGATCAGCACTTTCATGAGAACGTCCTTTTTCGTCCCTCCCAGGGACTTGATCAGCCGGATCTTATCCGGGTCTGTCTGCGTAAAACCTGTATGCAGCGTCAAAATGGACCCAAACACCGCCACGGACACGGCCGCCACGATGATGGTCTGCATACGGTTTCCCATCCACACGATGAGCAGAGGCGCCAGCGCGGACTTCGGCAGGCTGTTGAGCATCACCAAATAGGGTTCCAGGATCTCCGAAAGGCTCCGACTCCCCCACAGGGCCACAGCCGCAGCCACTCCCACTGCCACCACGATACCAAAGCTTACAAGCGTCTCACAAAGCGTCACTCCGATATGACGGAAAATACTCCCGTCCCCTGCCATGTTCAAAAAACAGTCCCAAATCCTCGTAGGGGAACTGAAAATAAAAGAATCAATCATACGAAGTCTTGTACACAGCTCCCACAGCGCCAGCAAAAGCACCAGAAGCATTGCCCGGCAGATGCGCACCTGCCTTTTGTGCAGTTTCTCCTTGGCAAGAAATTCCTGTTGAGACATGGAAAGGTCACTCATCCACTTTCCCCCTTCCCTGATTAATGTACTCTCGGAGTCTCTTTGTGTCTGATTTTGTGAGATGATTTTCTGTCAGACGCGCATACATTTATGAGGCGTACGTGAAGCGTACATTGATTAAATTTAAGTGCATATGGCAGGAAATCAGCCACAAAGGCAGGCGCAGGAGAGATTCCGAGAGTACATATTACCTCCAGTTTCAAAAGGCATACCCCAAGGGTATACCTTATAGTATGTGGCGGCAGGGAAAGGGTGCTCTCCGGCAAAAAAACGCCCCGTTTCAGCCCTCCGTTTTCAGCGTCTTCCACAGCTCGTTAAAGTAAGCCGAAAATTCCGGCGCGTTCCTCCTGGCCAAAGGCCGGTCAAATTCCGGCGCAAAAGAGATCTCCATAACATGCCGCACCTTTGCCGGTCTGCTGCTTAACACCAGGACCCTGTCCGCCACGGAGATGGCCTCCGACAGATCGTGGGTAATGAGGATGGCCGTCTTTTTCTGGGTTCGTATAATGGTGCTGATGTCGTCGCAGACTTCCAGCCTGGTCTGGTAGTCCAGGGCAGAAAAAGGTTCATCCAGCAAAAGGATATCCGGCTTAAGGGCCAGGGTACGGATCAGAGCCGCCCTCTGACGCATCCCCCCGGACAGCTGCCCCGGCTTCGCGTCCTGAAACTGGGACAGCCCGTAGGTATCAAGCATCTTTCCAAGCTCCTCCCTGGCCTTATGGTCAAGCCGGTTCTGGATCTCCAGCCCCAAGGACACATTAGACAAGATACTCCGCCACTCAAACAAATGGTCCCTCTGCAGCATATACCCAATGACTGCCCCGCTGTCCTGCCTGGCCTTCCCGTCTATAAAAATACGCCCCTCCTCCGGCTCAATAAGCCCGCACAGCAAAGACAGCAGCGTGGATTTGCCGCACCCTGACGGACCTACGACGGCAAAAAACTCCCCGTCCCTTACGTCAAACGAGATATGGGAAAGGGCCTTTGTCTCCCCCTCCAGGGTGTGATAGGAATAGCACAGATCCTCTGCCTCCAGTTTTATCTCCATGGGATGCCTCCTTTTTGTTCCTGTTTTACAAAAAACATGCCATATATTCTATCATATGTGACCTGCTCCCATAAAGTGCCGCGCCATCTCCTGCCCTACATCACTTCAAACCGGGCGCCATACTCCTCATTCCCCTTTTCCTGCTTTATGCTCCTTCTCCGAAACGTAGTAAGGGACATGCCGCACAGCTCCGCCGCCCGCTTTCCCGAGATCTCCCCGGACATCCACCGGCTCCTTAACTGCTCAAAATTCTCCGGCAGCGGACTTTCCGGCCTTCCAAACCGGACTCCCCTCAGCTTTGCCGCCTCGATCCCCTCCCTCTGCCTTTCCCGAATGTTCTTCCGCTCATTTTCCACCACAAAAGACAGCACCTGCAAAACCACATCGCTTAAAAAAGTCCCCATCAGATCCTTGCCTCTCCGGGTGTCCAAAAGGGGCATGTCCAGCACCACGATATCCACCTTTTTCTCCTTGGTCAAATGCCTCCACTGTTCCAGGATTTCCCCGTAATTGCGCCCTAACCGGTCAATGCTCTTAATATACAGAAGGTCGTCCTCCTTCATCTTGCGCACCATCCGCTTGTACATGGGCCGCTCAAAATCCTTGCCAGACTGCTTGTCCACAAAAATATTTTCCTCCCGAAGCTTCATTCCGCTGAACGCCCGCAGCTGCCGGTCCTCCCTCTGCTCCTTTGTGCTGACCCGGGCATATCCGTACATGGTTCCCATCTTATCCTCCTTATCCTTTGCATGTACTTCCCAAAGATTCCCTCTTATCTTACCCTGTCCTGGATCAGGTGGCCATAAGTGGATAATATGCCCTTACATTTTTGGCAGATTTGCAGATTGGCAGATTTGCAGAAGATCCCTGCCGTACAAAAAACAGCGCCCAAGCCCTGCGGCAATACCGCGTGGCTTGGGTGCTTGTCCTATTTGTCCTTATGTTTCATCAGTTGTTGATCAGCTTGTCGCTCTCGTTGTTCCAGCTGTACAGCTTCCGGATCTCCTCGCCTACCTTCTCAGCCGGATGCTCCGCAGCCAGTTTTCTCATAGCCTGGAAGTGGACCTGACGTCCTGCCGGAGACATATCCAGCAAAAATTCCTTGGCAAACGTCCCGTCCTGGATGTCGGACAAGATCTTCTTCATGGCCTTCTTGGTCTCCTCTGTGATCAGCTTTGGTCCGGTTACATAGTCGCCGTACTCCGCCGTGTTGGAGATGGAGTAGCGCATGCCCGCAAATCCCGACTGGTAGATCAGATCCACAATAAGCTTCATCTCATGGATACACTCAAAATAAGCGTTCCTGGGATCGTATCCGGCCTCAACCAGAGTCTCAAAACCTGCCTGCATCAGCGCGCAGACGCCGCCGCACAGAACCGCCTGCTCGCCGAACAGATCCGTCTCCGTCTCCGTGCGGAAAGTAGTCTCCAAAACCCCTGCCCTTGCGCCGCCGATCGCCAGGGCGTAAGCCAGAGCGATATCCAGCGCCTTGCCTGTGGCATCCTGCTCAATGGCCACCAGACAGGGAACTCCCTTGCCCTCCCGGTACTCGGAGCGGACCGTATGACCCGGACCCTTGGGAGCGATCATGGTAACGTCCACATCCTTGGGCGGTTTGATGCAGCCGAAATGGATGTTGAACCCGTGAGCAAACATCAGCATATTGCCTGCCTCCAGATTGGGCTCGATATCGTTCTTGTACAGGTCCGCCTGCAGCTCATCATTGATCAGGATCATGATGATATCCGCCTTCCTGGCAGCCTCTGCCGCCGTGTATACCTGAAATCCCTGTGCCTCGGCCTTTGCCCAGGATTTGCTGCCCTCGTAAAGCCCGATGATCACATTGCATCCCGATTCCTTGGCGTTAAGCGCATGGGCGTGCCCCTGGCTGCCGTACCCGATGACCGCGATGGTCTTGCCCTCCAGCATCGATATGTTGCAGTCTTCTTGATAATAAATCCTTGCCATAATAACTTCTTCCTCCTGGATCTCCTGTTTTACTAAACTGAAAGGAACGTTCTGTTCCTGACTATGTTTAAAGGTACCCGGCAGGCGGGGATGTGCCTGCCGCCTTTGCCGATACCTTCAGCATACGTGAAAACCATGATAAAAACCAATAATGCTCCCATAGGCGGACAGAACGCTTACAAACAGCCTGTCCCTTAAAAAACTACGGGAGATAGCGCACGTCCTCCGCCCCGCGGGACAGCCCCGTAAGACCTGTCCTGGCCAGCTCCAGGATCTCGTAGTCCTCTAAAAGATTGATCAGCGCGTCCAGCTTGGACTGATCCCCGGTGAGCATGACCGTCAGGGATTCCTTCCCCACGTCCACGATGGTGGCCCGAAAGATATCGGATATGGCGCTGACCGCCTGCCTCTGGCTGGCGTTGGCCTTTACCTTTACCATAATAAGCTCCCGGTACACGGAGCGGCCCGGCTTTAATTCCTTGATGTCCCGGACATCCTCCAGTTTCCTAAGCTGCTTCTCGATCTGCTCCAGGATCTCCTGATCCCCTGTGGACACCACGGTCATGCGGGAATACCGCTCGTCCGCCGTGACGCCCACCGTAAGACTCTCAATATTATAACCTCTGCGGCTGAACAGCCCTGCCACCCGGCTCAAAACGCCGGCCGTGTTGTCCACCAGCAATGACAATACAATTCGATCCATAAAACGCCTGCTTTCCTCATGATATGTTTCCTCTAATCTTATCAACGGCAGACTGATTTGTCAACTATGTAAAAGGAATACGTATCATAAATTCAGGTTATCAGTTACGGTTATCATCAGCAGGTAGCTCCGCCTGTCAAATGCTTCTTTGCCCCGATGTTCTCCTGTTTTCTCGCCAGCAGATCATCGGCCAAAAGCTGCCTTTGGACATCCGCAAACCCGATCCTTGCCACCGTATCCGCAAACCGCTCTCCCGTGACGCCCTGCTCCCGGAACAAAAGGATGGCCTTCTCCACAATAGCCAGCACCTCATCCTTGTCCGTAAACACTTTGTCCAGATATCTCCCCTGAGCCACCTTCTTGCCCCAGCGGCCTCCGATGTACACCCGGTATCCTGCCGCCGACTCCTCCACCGCATGAAAAGGACACTTGCCCATGCATCGTCCGCAGTGATTGCACTGATCCCCGTCAATGGTGATCTTATGGTCCTTTAGAGCCGCCACCTTAATGGGGCAGCTTTCCTCCACCTGACAGACCTTACAATCTTTACACTTGTCAACATTGATCTGGGGTATTCTCTGCCCGATGATCCCCAGATCATTAAGATCCGGCTTCACACAGTTATTGGGACATCCTCCAACGGCGATCTTAAACTTGTGGGGAAGCTTTACCCCCGCGTACCCGTGGAAAAATCTTTCGTGGATCTCCTCCGACAGGCCGAACGTGTCAATGAGCCCGTACTGGCACGTCGTTCCCTTGCAGGATACCACCGGCCGCACTTTGGACCCGGTTCCCCCTGTCTCAAGCCCTTCTCCCAAAAGGAACTGCCGCAAAGGCTCAATATTCTCAAAAGGCACGCCCTGGATCTCCATGGTCAGCCGGGAAGTCATGGTCACCTGGCCGCTGCCGAACCGCTCCGCCGCCTCCGCAATGGCCCTGGCCTCGTCCGCCGTGATCTTGCCGTTTCTTGTGATGACCCTGCCGTTAAACTTATGGGCCGTCCGCTTATCCTTCAAAAATCCCAGAGCCTTCACCCGGGTTTCCTCCTCCTTGGAAACCTGGCCTTCAAAGCCCTCCGCTTTCACGTCGTTAAAGAATACCGCGCCCTCCAGCACCGCCGTATTCTCATATCCCAAAGCCCGAAGCCGGTTCTGCAGAAAATACCCCCGCTTCCCCTTGGCGCACACCAAAAGCAGCTTCTCTTCCTTCCCGATGCCCTCCAGCGCACCGTCCATTTTGCTAAGATCTACGTATCTGGCTCCCGGAATGGCAGGCGCAGGGGCCACATCCAGCACCCGGTACCCCTTGGCTTTCCCCGCCCTGTACTCCGCAGGCGTCATGCTGACCATATGGCCGTTTAGTTTATTCAACAAGATATACACAGCCTGGACAAAAGGATGGATGGCTGTGGAAAACGGAGGCGCGTAGGCAAAATCGCTGTTCTCAAAATCCTCCAGCCTGGCCCCCATATTGATCCCCATAACGGCAATGTCAACCATTTTGTCCACCGCCCCGGGGCCAAAGACCTGCATGCCCAGCAGCCTGTGGCTCTTTCGCTCCGCAATCAGTTTCGTGGCAAAAAAAGCCGCGCCAGGGTAATAATGGGCCTTATCATCCGTAACCGCCAGCGCCGTCTCCACATCGAATCCCGCCTCCCTGGCCTGAACCTCCGTAAGACCTGTGCGGCCGCAGTTAAGCCCCGGCAGCTTCACCACGCCTGTGCCCAAAACACCGGGATACCGTTTCTTTTGCCCTCCAAGAATCTGGGCCAGGGTCCGCCCTTCCAGGTTGGCCGAGGACCCCATAGGCGACCACTGGGCCTTGCCTGTAATGCGGTTTTTCACCTGGGCGCAGTCCCCCACAGCGTACACGTCCGGCTGGCTGGTCCGAAGCGTCTCATCTACCACAATAGTCCCCCGGTTCGTCTCGATGCCGCTGCCCTCCAGAAAAGCCGTGTTGGGCCGGATCCCCGCGGCCATGATCACAAGCTCACAGGCAAGGCTGCCTGCCGTGGTCTTCATGCCCGTCACCCGGCTGTCCCCCAGGATACGTTCCGCCTTGGTCCCGGTGATCACCCGGATACCGCTTTTTAACAGATGCCTCCTGGCAAAAGCCGCCATCTCCTCATCCAGGATATTGGGCAGGATCTGGGCCGCAAGATCAATAACCGTCACCGATACCCCCTTCTGCTGCAGATTCTCCGCCATCTCCAGGCCGATAAACCCGGCGCCTACCACCACGGCCCTCGTTACCTTTTCCCGTTCCACATACTCCCGCGCCCGGATCGCGTCCTTCGGCTGGCGCATGGTAAACACCCCGGCCAGATCCATGCCTTCCACCAGCGGGACTAAAGGGGAAGCCCCTGTGGCAATGACCA
>Ga0137310_101131_pt1 | contig 17359 bp, 17 predicted proteins | sample NAcewiD2O_June_2_FD_97183 | JGI IMG/M metagenome (GOLD analysis project Ga0137310, IMG submission 97183) | Mouse cecal microbial communities from Vienna, Austria - N-Acetylglucosamine amended D2O_June | ecosystem: Host-associated > Mammals > Digestive system > Large intestine > Cecum | place...
GCTCCCTCTTACATTGATGTGGATCTCCGCGGTGCCCAGATGGCCGGAACTATCCTGGCCCCTGAGATGCAGACCGCCTGCCGCTGTATCTGCATGACCGGGGGACACGGCCACTCGGAAGGCAGGGAAGCGGACGGTCCCGATGACTGCCGGAAGGCGGCCCGGGAGCAGCTGAAGGCAGGAGCCAACTGGATCAAGGTCATGGCTACCGGCGGGGTTATGACAAAGGGCGTGGAGCCAGGCTCTCCTCAGCTGACAGAGGATGAGCTCCGGGCGGCTATTGAGGAGGCCCACAAGGCAGGAGCCAGGACCTTCACCCACGCTCAGGGTATGGAAGGGATCAAGAATGCCCTGCGGGCAGGGGTGGATTCTATTGAGCATGGATTTTTTATGGATGACTGGTGCTTTGATTTTATGAAAGAACACGATGTCTTCTATGTCCCCACCCTGGCAGCCCCCTATTGGATTAAGAAGTACGGCACCGACGCGGGAATTCCCGATTACATGGTCCGCAAGGTAGAAAACACCATTGAGGCCCACATGGATACCTTCCGCAGGGCTCACAAGGCAGGGGTAAAGATCGCTTTGGGAACGGACGCGGGAACACCATTTAACAAGTATGACATGACAGCTTTTGAGTCCGTCCTTATGGTTCAGAACGGGATGACTCCCATGGAGGCCATACGGTGCGGGACTATTGACGCCGCGGAACTTTTGAGAGTAAAGGACACCCACGGTTCCGTCACGCCGGGAAAGAAGGCGAATTTCGCGGTGTTTGAGAGGAATCCACTAGAAGATATCGAAGGGCTTTTGGATTGCTCCATGACCGTGCTCTCCGGAAAAGTGGTATTCAAAAAATAGGTGTTGGAAACAAAAAAACAGGTGTGAAATCAGGTTGGCAGATTTCACGCCTGCTTTTTTATGGACACGGGTCGCCGCTTCCTTTCTACTGAGCCTGCTGTTCAAATTTTTTCACAATGGTGAGCAAAAGCTCGGTGGTCTTCTCCATTGCCTGGACCGTGATGTACTCAAATTTGCCGTGGAAATTGTGTCCGCCGGTGCAGAGGTTTGGACAGGGAAGGCCTTTGTGGGACAGGGTGGCTCCGTCTGTGCCTCCCCGGATGGGGGTTATGATGGGTTGGATCCCCAACTCCTCCATGGCTGATTTCGCCAGGTCGATCAGGTACATGTGATCCTTGATCTTCTCCTTCATGTTGAGGTAGCTGTCTTTGATGATCAGCTCAATGGTCCCGTCACCGTACTTCTGGTTCATGTAGCCGGCCACCCGCCTCATGTAGGCTTTTTTCTCCAGGAATTTGTCCATATCGTGATCCCGGATGATATAATCCATGACAACCTTTTCCACACATCCGGATATGGTGTCCAGGTGGAAGAACCCCTCGTACCCTTCCGTGTACATGGGATTGTCAAATACAGGGAGCATGCTCTGGAACTCCATGGCCATAAGGATCGCGTTTTTCATCCTGCCTTTTGAGGAGCCGGGATGGATGCTTAAGCCGTGGACAATGACCTTTCCTGAGGCGGCGTTAAAGTTCTCGTACTCCAGCTCTCCTACCGCCCCGCCGTCCACGGTATAGGCCACATCCGCTCCAAAGCCAGGGAGGTCAAACAGTTCCGGTCCCCGTCCCACTTCCTCGTCAGGGGTAAACCCCACCTTGATGGTCCCATGGGGGATCTGGGGATGCTCTAAGAGGTACTGGGCCAGGGCCATGATCTCGGCGATGCCGGCCTTGTCATCCGCGCCCAGAAGGGTGGTTCCGTCGGTGGTGATCAGATCCTGGCCCACATAGTTCAGAAGATCCGGGTACTGCTCCGGTCCCATGGAAAGGCCGGTATCTTTGTTCATGACAACGGTCTTTCCGTCATAGTTGCTGAAGAACTGAGGGTTTACCCCTTTTCCGGAGTAGGCGGGAGCGGTATCCATGTGGGCGATAAAGCCCAGCACGGGAACCTTTTTGTCCGTGGTGGCCGGGATGGTGCCGTAGACATAGGCGTGGCTGTTGATCTTCACATCCTTCGCGCCCATATCCCTTAATTCCTGTGCCAGAATATTGGCCAGGTCTTTCTGCTTTTCCGTGCTGGGGATGGACTCCTGCTCTGGCTGGGACATGGTGTCCACCTTGATATATTTAAGAAAACGTTCTAATACGGTTGTATTCATTGCTGGTTCCTCCTTAAATTCATGCTTTATCAGCGGTTGGCAAGCTCTTCCATGATCTCTTCCCATCCGATTCCTTTGTCCGCCATGAGTACCATCATGTGATACAGAAAATCGGAGATCTCGTATTTGATTTCTTCCGGGTCAGGATTTTTAGCCGCTATGACGATCTCAGTGGCCTCTTCCCCAAGCTTTTTTAAGATCTTGTCAAGCCCCTTGTCGAAAAGGTAGTTGGTGTAGGAGCCCTCTTTTGGATGCTCTTTCCTGTCAAGGATCACGGAAAATACGTCCTCAAAGACTTTTAGAGGGTTGGTGTCCCTGTACTCTTTCTGGGCCAGGGTTTGATAAAAACAGGATCTGGCTCCTGTGTGGCAGGCGGCTCCCACCTGCTTTACCTTTGCCAGGATGGTATCATTGTCACAGTCTAAGTGAAGGGATTTGACATACTGGTAATGGCCGGAAGTCTCTCCTTTGAGCCACAGCTCCTGGCGGCTTCGGCTATAGTAAGTCATCTTTCCTGTTTTTAAAGTGTTCTCAAAAGCCTCCCGGTTCATGTAAGCCAGCATCAGCACCTGGGAAGTTTTGTAATCCTGAACAATAGCCGGGATCAGGCCGTCGGAATTCAGCTTAAACTCATCCCACCGAATCTCGCTCTCAAAAGTATCTACCCCGATGCCTCTCTGTTTCAGCTCCTGCTTCATGTTCATATAATTGCCCTCATACTGTCCCGAAGCGGTGAGGATGACCCCTTCGATCTGGGGAGCCCTCAGAAAAGAGGCGATTGACTGAGGGGTGTCCTGGCCGCAGAAAGCCAGCATGGGCATGTGGTGTCCCAAAAGATCGGACAGGGTATATTCGGGAAGCAGTCCGTCTTCTTCTCCAAAGCAGTCCAGAACCAGCAGAGAGGCTCCCAATTGTCTGAACTCTTCCGCCCGCTCCAGGAAAGAAAACTCTGGTATATAAGCGTAAATCTTTTCGCCGCCAAAGCGGTGGGCCCCCTCTTTGATGAGATCCACATTGTCCTCATCAGCCACATTGAGTAAAACGGCCTTTGCCCCGGCATAGAGATATTTTTTGATATCTTCCAGACGTTTTACCCGCCCTCCCGCGATAATGGGAATATCCACGGTTCTGGAGATCTCCTTGATCATCAGGACCGTGCGTTCATGGTCCTCGTCTGTCTGAGAGAGGTCGCGAATCAGCAGTTCATCAGCCCCGTTGTCGCTGTAATGGCGGCTTAAGGCCAGAAGATCATCTTCCAGACAGTTCTGCCTCTGATTCAAACTTACTGCCTGTCCGTTCTGGCAGCCAATCCCCGGAATTAATTTTTTACAGGTCATAGGTATCCTCCCTCTCGTGTACTATATAAGCCCAGCGCCCCCGCGCTGAGCGCGCGAAAACAGGGTCACTGGAATCTTCCAACCGCTTCCTTAAGATCCAGCTTTTTCTCATAAAGAGCTTTTCCGATAATCGCCCCTCTAATCCCCCTGTCGCGAAGCTTTCGCAGGTCATCCATACAGGATACTCCTCCGGATGCGATAATATCAAGCCCTGTGTCTTTCGTCAGCTTTTTGGTGGCCTCCACATTAGGGCCGGAGAGCATGCCGTCCCGGGAAATATCCGTGTATACCACATGGCGGACTCCATACTCTTTCATCCTCAGACACAGCTCAAGGGCTGTGATGGAACTGACCTTCTCCCAGCCTTCCACCGCCACCAGGCCGTCTTTCGCGTCGATTCCGGCCACGATCTGTTCCGGGTCAAACCGCGCGGTCAGCTCCCGGATGAACTCAGGCTCTTTTGCCGCCCTGGTTCCGATGATGACCCTTCGGACCCCCAGCTCCAGCATGGACTTTACCGCCTCATGGCTTCGGATCCCTCCGCCCACCTGTACGGGGACGGAAACCGATTCCACGATACCGCGGATAACGGAACGGTTTACAGACTGGCCTGCCAAAGCTCCGTCCAAATCTACCAGATGGAGGAACGTGGCTCCCTGGGATACCCACATTTTCGCTATGTCAACGGGATCCTCTGAGTATACTTTTAGATTGTCAAACAGTCCCTGGGTCAGACGGACGCATCTGCCGTCTTTCATGTCAATCGCGGGATATAACTGCATAGGATGATTCTCCTTTCGATTTTGTGGGAAAGCTTATGGAGTTCCCCCATACCCGCCACCGGGGATCAGATCACAGTTTTGGAATATGGCTGACACCGCTGTGTTATAGTCACTTAAGGTCCGCGCTTTTTTAATCTTCTTTCCGTACTGCTCTCCGCCCCTGAAGGATGTATAGAGATAGCACCAGATCTCTTTCATCTTAAACAGCACCACCTTTTGGCCGGATGTCTTGAGAAACTCCTGACAATAGGCTTCATAGAGCTTATCATGAAATTCTCTTAAAAGCCGTGTATCTGATCGGTGCCCGGCGAACTCCCCCAGCAGTCCGGGACAGGCCACCAGCCCCCGTCCAAGCATCACGGCGGGAAGGGAGGGAAATTGTTCCTCCAGCTTTGTTTCATCCTCTGCCCTGAAAATGTCTCCATTGTAGCATACCGGGCTTTGGCCCCGGGAAAAGGCCCACGCGAACATCTCCATACGGGGCGTGTTTTTATACTGATCCTTCTGTACCCGGGGGTGGATGATCAGCTCTTCCAGGTCATATCGGTTGTAGATATCCATAAGCCGCTGGAATTCTTCTGGCTTTTCTTTTCCAAGCCGGGTCTTTATGGAGATCTTTATATCCAGCCCGGAGAAGATCTCATAGAGAAAAGCGTCAAGCCGCTCAGGAAAAGCCAGGAAACCAGAACCCCGTCCTTTGGAGACAACCGTGCCGGAAGGACAGCCCAGATTTAAGTTGACCTCCTTATAGCCCATGGACTTAAGGGTTTTGGCTGTCTGGATAAAGTAGGCGGCATTGTTTGTCAGGATCTGGGGAACCACGTACATTCCCTTATTGCGTTCCGGGTCTATTTCCCGGCATTCCCTGGGGGTCAGTTTCCCGTTTTCCGTGGGAGACAAAAAAGGGGTGAAGTATTTATCCATGGCAGGGAAACAGCTGTGGTGTATACCGCGGAACACACAGCCGGTGATTCCCTCCATGGGAGCCATATAATATTTCATAGCATTTATGTACCTCCGTCAGTCTACCGTCACATCGGCAGTCTGATAAGGGATGATTTTGCTTAACCAGGAAGGTTCCATCTCCACCTGATATCCGATTTTTCCAGCGCTGAAACAGAATGTCTGGCAGTTTAAAACGCTTTGGTGGATGGTTGTCTTAAAAAATTTTTTCATGCCGATAGGGGAACAGCCGCCGTGGACATATCCAGTGAGAGGAAGAAGCTCTTTTGCCTTAAGCATCTCCACGGACTTCTCCCCCACAGCCTTTGCCGCCTTTTTTAAATCCAGCTCCTTTGCCACAGGGATGACAAACACATAGTGCTGCCCGCTTTTTGCCACGGTCACCAGGGTCTTAAAAACCTGTTCCGGGTTCTGGCCAAGGATGGCCGCGACCTCTGTTCCGGAGATGGCGGAGGTTCCCCCGTAGGTGTGGCTTTGGTAGGGAATCTTTTTTTGGTCAAGAAGACGCGTGACATTTGTTTTTTCTTCCATCCTTATTGCCTCCTTGTGTTGTTTTGAGAATTGCCATGGTCTATTTTACCCCATTTCCCATATTTGTCAATTGATGGCCTGATTTTCCTCTAAAATTATTAATAGCCGAACTCTCCTTCCAGAGACTCGTCTTCATCAATCCAGCTCTGGACCGGGATTATCCGGTAGTTTTTTTCATCGTCTCTCACATAGACGGTCTTGATCCCGGCATTGATGATCATCCTCTTGCACATGGAGCAGCTGCAGGAGTTGGCGATGTATTCTCCTGTGGAGACTTCCCGCCCTGAGAGGAACAGAGCGCCGCCGATCATCCGTTCTCTCTCAGCGCTGATAATGGCGTTGGCCTCAGCGTGGACGCTGCGGCACAGCTCGTACCGTTCCCCTCTGGGGATGTTCATCTTTTGGCGGATGCAGACACCCAGGTCAGAACAATTCTTTCTGCCTCTGGGCGCGCCCACGTAGCCGGTGGAGATCACCTCATCATTTTTTACGATCACCGCCCCGTAAAGCCTGCGCAGACAAGTCCCTCTTTTAGACACCACATCTGCCAGGTCCAGATAGTAATTGATCTTGTCACGTCTCTCCATGAAAGTCCTCTCCTTCCGAAATTCCTGTGAAAATATATCCGCCTATTCATCGAATTTGAATCCTGCCAGGGCTTCGGCAAAAGCATTGTTGATGGGTTCGGCGGCTTCTTTCTTCTGCTGGTTTAAATATTTTGCCACATCCCGCTTGGACACTCCGGCTCCTTCTTTCTTCCGGCGTTCCTGGAATGCTTTCAGCTTCTCCTTGTAGCCGCACCGGCACACAAAGATCTGGCTGTCTTTCTTGCCCCGCAGTTCCATCTTTTTGTGGCAGTTGGGGCAGCGGGCGTTGGAGGTTCTGGCCAAAGTCTCGCGGTACCCGCACTCCCGGTCCTGGCATACCAGCATCTCGCTGTTTTTGCCCTTTACAAGGAGCAGGCGTTTTCCGCACTGAGGACATTTGTGGTTGGTCAGATTGTCGTGGCGGAAACTGCCTTCCCCGGCCTTGATCTCCTGAATCAGTTCAGTGGAATAGCCCCGGATTTCTTTCATAAACGCGTCTCTTGTCAAGTTTTTTGAGGCGATCCTGGACAGCTTCATCTCCCAGTCAGCCGTCAGTTCCGGTTTCTTTAAATCCTCAGGTACCAGCTCTAAAAGCTGCCTGGCTTTGGAGGTCAGGAAGATCTCTTTTCCCTTTTTCTCCAAAAGGAAGCTGGAAAACAGCTTTTCGATGATGTCGGCCCTGGTGGCCACGGTTCCCAGACCACCGGTCTCTCCCAGTGTCTTTGCCATGGCCTTGTTGTGGGATTCCATGTAAGCTACCGGGTTTTCCATGGCTGACAAAAGGGTTGACTCTGTAAAATGAGCAGGTGGTTTCGTTTTTCCCTCTGTCATGACAAAGTTCAGGCCTTTCAGCGCGTCTCCCTGATTCAGAGAAGGAAGCTGCTGGCTTTTCACAGTCTGCTTGAAAGGCTCATCCGCGTCAAAGCCATCGTCCTCTTCTTCCAGGGAGGATAGGTCATTTTCGTAGACAATTTTCCACCCCATGTCGGTTACCACGTTTCCGCGGGCCAGAAAGGTTTCCCCTCCCGCCTGGATGGTAATGCTGGTCTGCTGGTATTCATAGGGCGGATACATTACCGCGAAAAAGCGGCGGGCCACCAGATCATAGATCCTCCGCTCATCAATGGTCATGTGGTCTAACTGGACAAACTGTTCTGTGGGGATAATGGCATGGTGATCGCTGACTTTTTTATCGTCCACAAAGAAAGGCTTCTGGGGCAGGGGCTGACTGATGAGACGTCCTGCCAGGGAACGGTAGGGGCCGATGGAGCAGGCCTTCAGCCGTTCCTTCAGGGTGGGGATGATATCTGACGACAGATAGCGGGAATCGGTCCGGGGGTAAGTCAGCACCTTGTGGTTTTCATAGAGCCGCTGCATGATGTTTAAAGTCTCTTTAGCTGAATAGTCGAACCGCCTGCTGGCCTCTCTCTGCAGCTCGGTTAAGTCGTATAAAAGCGGGGCAGGTGTTTTCTTGGGAGACTTTTTGATCTGGACGACCTGGGCCGTCTTTCCCGCGAGCTCTTTCAGGATGGCTTCAGCCCGCTGCTTGTCAAAGGTGCTTAGGGACCGTGACTTTGAATCCTGCCAGGTAAAGGTAAGTCCCTGACCCTTTGCCTGGATCCCATAATATGGCTTTGGCACAAAATGGCGGATCTGCTCCTCCCGCCTGGCAATCATAGCCAGGGTAGGGGTCTGGACCCGGCCGCAGGAAAGCTGGGCATTGTACTTGCAGGTCAGGGCTCTGGTGGCATTGATGCCCACAAGCCAGTCCGCTTCTGCCCGGCACATGGCCGCGTGGTAAAGGGGCTCGTATTCTTTGCCGTCTTTCAGCCTGGAAAACCCTTCCCGGATGGCCTTGTCAGTTACCGACGAGATCCACAGGCGGAGGATGGGCTTGGTATTTCCGGCTTTCTTTAAGATCAGCCTTGCCACCAGTTCCCCTTCTCTCCCGGCATCCGTGGCAATGATGATCTTATCCACGTCCTTTCTGTGGATCTGAGCCTTCACCGCCTGATACTGCTTTGCCGTCTGTTTGATCACCTCTAAGCGGAACTGATCCGGCATCATGGGCAGGTCTTCCATCTTCCACTCTTTATATTTTTTATCATAGTCTTCTGGATCCGCGAGAGTCACCAGATGACCAAGGCCCCAGGTGACGATATAGCGGTCCCCCTCAATGATCCCGCTGCCCTGCCTGCCGCATTTTAAAACACGGGCAATGTCCCGGGCCACAGAAGGTTTTTCCGCAATGACCAGTGATTTCATTGATCTTGTTCCTCCATCTCAAGTTAATGAAAAAGGAGATGGACTCCCACCTCCTCTTTCCGATCTTATTATATACAAAAAAAATGTGGAAATCAACTGGAAATGTTCTTTAGTCGGCAATCCCCACCACAGCTTTTACCCGGCCCGTCTCCATGCTCAAGTATTCGGTCTGGAGGGCCAACCGCTCCTTGTCGGTTTCCTGCCCTTGTGTATGCTCCAGCTTCCGGTACAGGTCGCTGTGCCCCTTCCCTGCCATATTGATCATCCGCTTGACCTCATTTTCCAGCAGAGTGTTGAAGGCGCGCGCCTTGACTTCAGCTATATCAGCTTCAATTCCGCCACATCCATTTTCAGTTCCTGGATGCTGTTGTCCATGCTTTTCAGCTTGTCCAGGATCATCCCCAGAATCGCGCTGGTTTCTTCGTTCATATTTTACCTCCTTCGCGTTCTCTGGTGTTGTTAAAATGATAACGGTTCAGGTAGGTCCGCGGTTTTTTGGCCCGCTCCCCGGAGGGCACAGCGACCCCGCCTAGTGGTATCTATCTCAGTATCCGCACATCTTCCCCCGTCTCTATGGTGGTGCTGATAGGGTTCTGGCGGATGTCCAGATATTTCAGGCTTTCCGCCTGGTTGAGGGGGGAGAGTTCGGTCACATAGTTGTTGTTGATCCCAAGATGGGTCAGGTTCTTTAAGGAGGCGGCAAACTGGATGTTGGTCAGTTGGTTTCCGTCTAAGTACAGCTCCCTTAAGTTGGGATAATTGGCAAGAAAATCTGTGTGTTCATCTAAGGTCACGTCGTCATACCACAGATCCGTTATGCCTCCTGAGGACTGGACATGGAAATTTTCTTTTAATTTTACTTCCCGCAGCTCCAGTTTCTGGAGAGAGGGATTTTCCTGAAGCTTTTCAAAATCCAGTTGGAACATACAGTTGTTCAGATACAGCTCTTCCAGGCCGGGATGGTTCAATACATTGGAGATGTCTCCCAGGATTTCCGTGTTCCGCTGGTAGCCGCCCCAGCCGTTTCCCTGGCTGATGCCGCAGAAATCGAGAAATCTTAAGTTGGTCATGCTGTCAATAAATCCTACATCCCTTAGAGGGACCAGGTAAGTCCACGAGGAGTAGCAGGTCAGGCTTTCCAGGTTCGTCAGACTGGAAATGGCGGCGATCTCATCAAGGTTGCAGCCGTGGATGGACAGCTTCCGGAGATTTCCCATGTTTCTTAAAAACGAGATGGAGATAAAGCCGCTCATGTCCAGGTTCTCCAGGCCCGTGAGGGCGGATAAGTCAGGGTCATCCTGGGTGGTGCTTTTGTCTATGGTCAGGGAAGTCAGCCCTGTCAGATGACGGATGGGGCTGTAGTCCTGGACCGAAGCGTTGTCCTCCAGTTTCAGGGAAATCAGCCCTGCCAGACCGGTCACAGGCTCCAGGCTGATGATCTCTGTGCCGGACAGGGAAAGGTGAGTTAAGCTGGTCAGGGATCTTAAAAAACCCAGGTCTCTGACCGAAGGGGATTCCACCTCCAGTTCCTTAAGTCCTGTGAGGACAGACAGTGCCGAATAGTCTGTCAGGGGAGCGGGCTCCCCGGTGTTGAAGGGCTCCCGCCGCTCGTCTTCTGTGACAGACAGGGAACTCAAATTTTTAAGAGGCACCAGTTGTTTTAAATCCGGCGAAATGATATCTTCCACGGTCAGGGTCTCCAGATTTTCAAAGACGCTTATGCCCTCTAAGCTTTGGGTACCGTCAAGGCTGAGTTCCATAAGCTGTTTTGGCTCCCCTATCATGTCAGCGATCTGAGCGATCTCAAGGCCAGCGCAGGCCAGTCCTTTTAACTGGGTCAGTTCTTTTAAAGAAACCCCATCCCGGCAGTTGGTGGCATCCAGTTTTGTGAGACCTGTGAAGAGAGAAAGGTCAGACCAACTCCAGGACTCAGGTTCCAGAGTCACAGCCGCGGCTTGAAAATCAGGGTCAGAGTAGGGATCTTTAAAGCTGTACTCAATGGTGGCTGACTGGGAACCCGGGGAGATGTTTATGTATTTGATCCTGTCCAAGTCCTCCTGGGTGACCAGATCTGCCGATCTGCCGAATATGGCCTTAACGGCGGACCGGCAGAGAGGGCTCATGGAGTTTTCCGTATCTTTTTCCGGGACTCTGTTCTCCCCTCCTTCCGCTTCCGCGAAGACAGGGGGGGTCTCACGTCTGGGATTCCCAGAGGAAAAACTGTAGGACCGCAGAAGGATACCGGTGACGGATGTCAGAACAACCAACGCCGTAAAGACTCCTATGGCGGCCGGACTCCTTGCTGGTCCGTTATTTTGGCCAGCGCCTCCGGGCATTGGGGACGCCGCCGGATACTGGTGGATATGATAATTGATGGTCTGGTCTTCCTCTACCAGGAACTGGCTTTTGCAGTACTCACAGACCACGATCTTTGGATTATTCTTCATGGGCTCTAATTTTCCGCCGCAGGAAGGACACTGTAAATTGGTAATCTTCATAACCGTTTCACACTCTTTTCCAAATCCAGTTCCATCTGCCGGTCAAAGGGCTCCTGGCTGGAGTGTTCCGGATGGATCTCCGCGGCGTCAACGCACCCCTGGGATTCATAAAATCTCTGAGTTTCCAGGGCGGAATGGGCGCTGATATAAAGCTTTTTTGCCCCCCTGGCCCTGGCCCAGTCAGCCGCCAGCCCAATCAGGTGTTTTCCTATCCCCTTCCCCCTCTGTTCCTGGGATACGTGGAGGGCTGTCAGATCCCGGTACTGGCCCTGGCTTCCAAAGGGTTTCCCATCCACGGAGGCAAACCCCTTCAGCTTTCCGTCCAGGAAGGCACCAAGGACCACCCCGCCCTGATCCACAGTGTTTTTCAGACAATCTACAAGGAATTCATAGTCTTTTTCACTCCACTGGTCCAGGAACGGGGCTTCCTTTACGATCCATTGACCCTGAACGTTCCTCAGACATTGAGTAACGGTCTGGCGGCGGTCAAAATCCTTGAACAGACCCCGGTCCAGATGAGTTTTTTCGATTTCCGTGTATTTAATGGTATTGGATTCTGTCATACTTAAAATTCTCCTACAAGGTTCCTTTGGTGGAGAGGACGCCTGTGATCCTCTCGTCATACTGGACAGCCTGGTCCAGGGCTTTGGCCAATGCCTTGAAAGCCCCCTCAATGATGTGGTGGTTGTTAAACCCGTCAAACTGCTTCAGATGAAGGTTCATCTCCCCGCTGTAGGACAAGGCATAGAAGAATTCCCTCGCCATCTCAGTCTCAAACTCCCCTACCTTCTCCCTGTCAAGCCTTAAGTCCCAGGACAGATAAGGTCGTCCGCACAGATCTAAGGCACAGAGGATCAGGGCGTCATCCATGGGGAGGATCTTAGAACCATAACGGACAATCCCCCTCTTATCTCCCACCGCCTCTCGGATAGCCCTCCCAAGGACAATGCCTGTGTCCTCTACGGTGTGGTGGGTATCCACCTCCAAGTCTCCCTCTGTGTGAAGCTCCAGATCAAAAAGTCCATGTCTGGCAAAACCGCAGAGCATGTGGTCAAAAAATCCGATCCCGGTATGGATATCCGCTTTTCCGCTGCCGTCTAAGTTGAGGCTCAGCCGGATCCTGGTTTCCGCGGTATTTCGTTCAACCCGGGCGGTCCGCTCCTTCATATCAATCCCTCCCATCCTTTTCAAACCGCGTCTCTATGGAATTGGCGTGGGCGGTCAGGTGCTCTGCCCTGGCAAAAGCGATGATATCCTTGTGGACAGGTTCTAAAGCCTCTTTGGAGTAGTAGATGATGCTGGACTTTTTGATAAAATCGTCTACCCCCAGGGGTGAGAAGAACTTGGCTGTCCCATTGGTGGGGAGGACATGGTTGGGTCCCGCGAAATAATCACCCAAAGGTTCCGAGCTGTACTCGCCAATAAAGATAGCCCCCGCGTTCTGGATCTTTGTCATCACCTCGAAAGGATTTCTGGTGACGATCTCCAAATGCTCTGAGGCAATGGCGTTGGCGGTGTCGATGGCCTCCTCCATGGTATCGGCCACCAGGATATACCCGTAATTCTCAAGAGATTTTTCCAGAATGTCTTTTCTGGACAGCTGCTGAACAAAACGTTCTGCCTCAAGGGATACCTGTCTGGCAAGCTCCGGGCTGGTGGTTACCAATATGGCGGAGGCAAGCTCGTCGTGTTCCGCCTGGGACAGGAGATCCGCTGCCACAAAGCGGGGATTGGCTGTGTCATCCGCGAGAACCAGGATCTCGCTGGGGCCGGCGATGCTGTCAATGCTCACATGGCCGTAGACAGCCTTTTTTGCCAGAGCCACAAAAATATTGCCGGGACCCACGATCTTGTTGACCCTGGGGATGGACTCGGTGCCAAATGCCAGGGCGGCGACGGCCTGGGCTCCGCCGACCTTGTACACTTCCGTAGCCCCCGCGAGATGGGCGGCGGTCAGAGTTACTGGGTCCACTTTTCCGTCTTTTCCGGGAGGAGTCACCATAACGATCCTCTTGACCCCTGCCACCTCCGCTGGGATGATATTCATGAGAACCGAAGACGGATAGGCGGCCTTTCCGCCGGGAACATAGACTCCCACGCTCTCCAGGGCCGTAATCTTCTGACCAAGGATGGTTCCGTTTGGCTGACTGTCAAACCAGCTTTGACGAACCTGCATCTGATGGTATCTCCGGATATTCTTCATGGCTTTTTCCATGACCGCGATAAGCTCCTGGTCCACACCCTTTTGGGCCTCTTCGATCTCCGCCTCTGTGACCCGGATGGTGTGTTTGTCTATCCGGACTTTGTCGAATTTTTGGGTGTAGGCAAAAACTGCCTCATCTTTTCTTGCCTTTACCGCCTCCACGATCTCCTGGACCGCGGCCCCGTAGCTGTCATAATTGTTGGGATCCCGCTTTAAAAGGTCTGACAGGATATTGTCTCTGGTGGTATGGTCTAACTTGATGATCCTCATGGCTGCTCCTCCTGAAGTACGGTTTTTAAATCTCTGATCAATTTGGTTACCCGCTCATTTTCCCTTTTCATGCTCACCTGGTTGACAATGACCCTGGCGGACAGGGAGCAGATCTCCTCCAGCACGGTAAGGCCGTTTTCCCGAAGGGTGGATCCGGTCTCCACAATGTCCACGATGACCTCCGAAAGTCCCACCAGCGGCGCCAGCTCAATGGAACCGTTGAGCTTGATGATCTCCACGGTCTGGTGCTTTTTGTTGTAAAAATAGTCTTTGGCTATGCCTGGATATTTTGTGGCCACCCGGATAAGCTCGTGGTGTTTTAGAAGCTCCCTGGCAGATTCCGGTCCGCAGACACACATGAGGCATCTTCCGAATCCTAAGTCTATGACCTCATAGAGTTTCCGCCCTTCCTCCAGGATGGTGTCCTTGCCGCAGATGCCGATGTCAGCGGCCCCGTATTCCACATAGGTGGGAACATCGTTGGCTTTGGCCAGGAAAAAACGCGCGCCCAGTTCCTCATTAACAAAAATCAGTTTTCTCGAGCTTTTGTCCTTCATCTCCTCACAGGTGATTCCCACCTGTTCTAAAAGCTCAAGAGTCCTGTAGGCAAGACGCCCCTTGGTCAGAGCGATGGTCAAATATCTCATAGGGCACCTCCTTCCAAAAGACTGACAATGCTTTTGTCCTCTTTCAGCCACAGGGCCTGCTGAAATTCCTTTCTCAGGGCAAAATTTTTGTATTCTGTCAGGCTGATTTTAGAGGACTTTCTTATGAGGACAGTCTTTTTTTGCTGATTTCTCAGTTCCCGGGCCATTTTCACGGCCTGTTCCTGAACCCTGGGGTCATAGAGAACCATGGCCGCCGTCGGTTCCGCGGCTATCTCCACCTTCTGCCTGGCAAGGGCCAGCATCAGCTGGTCGATGATAATGGCGAACCCTACCGCTGGGACATCTTTGCCAAACTGAACAAGTAGTTTGTCGTAGCGGCCGCCGTTGACAATGTATTCCCCGGTGCCATAGGTGTAGGCCTTGAAGATGATACCGGTGTAATACTGATATTTGCTGAGCATACCAAGGTCATAGGACACGTAATCCGCCAGCCCATAAGATTCCAGGATGGCCTGTATCTTCTCCAGCCGCTCAATGGCTTTTCTGGAACGTTCATTTGTCACCATGGCTTTCACCTGCCCTAACTGGTCCAGGGTTCCAAACAGCTCAGGAAGCCGAAGAAACATGGTGCCCAGGGAGTCGGATATGCGCTGTCTGGAGATCAGTTCCTCCACTCCGAAATAATTTTTATTTTCGATCAGTTCCCGCAGGGTTTCCCGGGTCTCCTGATCCATTCCGGCCTCTTCGGTCAGGCCTCTGAAAAATTCCACCTGTCCCAGTTCCACCTGAAACTCCTTAAGGCCAGAAGCCTTCAGGGCTTCAATGACCATGGCAATCACCTCAGCGTCAGCTGTGCTGGCGTCGTCCCCGATCAGTTCAACGCCTGTCTGTGTGATCTCCTTTTGGCGTCCCTGGTAGCTGGAATTGTTGGTGAAGGTTCTCTCCCGGTAGCAGAGCCTTACAGGAACGGTCTCCTCGAAGAAATATTTTCCCACACAGCGGGCAATGGCCGGGGTCATATCAGGCCGCAGCACCAGGGTGTTGTTATCCCGGTCAAAAAATTTAAACATTTCCTGGGAAGTTACGCTTCCCCTCTCTTTATTAAAAATATCAAAATACTCAAAGGTTGGAGTCTCAATATCCTCATAGCCGTACAGGTGGAAAATATGGCTGATCTTTTCCTGTATTGCCAGTTTCCTGGCGCACTCTCTGTCATAAATATCCCGGACTCCTTCCGGAGTATGTAGTAAACTTGCCGCCATAGTGGTCTCCTGTCTTTCCAATGATGATCATAAATGAAAAAGGGCCGCTGTCTTACGGAACCCTCTCCGCGCCACAGCAACCCCTAAATTTGTTCAAATCAAAGATTACATCTCTCCCAGACCGCTCTCGATCGCCTTGGAGATGGTCTCCATGGCATCTGCCTCGTCCTCGCCGTCACAGATCAGATTGATCTCGGTTCCGCACTTGATACCAGCCGCCATAACGTTGAGAACGCTCTTGGCAATGACTCTCTTCTCGCCGCACTCAATGATAACGTCGCATTTGAACTTCATGGCTGTCTGGGATAAAACCCCCGCTGGTCTTAAATGAAGACCGGATGGATTCACTACAGTTAATGTCTTTGAAAGCATAATATCATTCTCCTTCTTATCCTTATTTTTGATACAACCCTCACCTAAATTTTAGTACAATTTACCAGCGATGTCAAGTACGAATAGAGTATATACAGCCACAATAATTCTGACGGTAGAGACCGTACTCCCTGGAAAGCTCCAGGGAACGTTTGTAGCCATCCCGCTTTTTGAAATCAGAAGGAAGGTAGGGAACCTGGTACTCCCGGGCCAGGCGCTCTCCTATGGCATTGATCTTCTGGGCTGATTTCAGGGGACTGATGGTGAGTGTTGTGGTAAAAAAGTCACAGCCAGTCTTTTTTGCCATCTGTGCCGCCTGGCGCAGGCGAAGCTCGTAACACCGCTCACATCTCGCGCCGCCCTCTGGTTCCCGCTCGAGACCTTTAACCTCCCTGTAGAATTCCGCGGGCTCATAGGTTCCTTTTACCATGACAACTCTGTGAGGAAAAGGCATCTGCCCGATCAGCCGGGCCTCCTCCTCTTCCCGGGTCCGATATTCCTGGGGCGGATAGATATTGGGATTATAGTACAACAGCGTTATCTCAAAATATTCTGACAGGTATTCCAGCACATAGCTGCTGCATGGCCCGCAGCAGCTGTGAAGAAGGAGCTTGGGAACTCTGCCCTCTCTCTCCAAATCCCTCAGAATACAGTCAAGTTCTCTCTGATAATTTCTCTGATTCATGGCCGACAACTTTACAGGAAATCCCTGATCCGCTTGCTTCTCACGGGATTTCTCAGTTTTCTTAAGGCCTTGGCCTCGATCTGACGGATCCTCTCCCTGGTCACGTTGAAGGCCTTGCCCACCTCCTCAAGAGTGCGGGGATGTCCATCTTCCAGGCCGAAGCGCAGAACGATCACCTGCCGCTCTCTCTCCTTCAAATCACCAAGAAGAGCGTCGATGTGTTCCTTGAGCATGACGGACTCCACATTGCCCTCAGGAGTCAGAACATTGTTGTCTGCCACGAAATCGCCTAAATTGGAATCATCCTCCTCTCCTATGGGGGTTTCAAGGGAGGCCGGTTCTCTGGCGATCTGCATGATCTCCATGACCTTGTCTTCTGACATCTCCAGGGCTTCGGCAAGCTCCGCTACCGACGGCTCATAGCCCAGCTCCAGAGTCAGCTTCCGCTGCATCTTGGACATCTTATTAATTGTCTCCACCATATGCACCGGAACCCGAATGGTCCTGGCCTGATCGGCCAGAGCCCTGGTTACTGACTGACGGATCCACCAGGTCGCATATGTACTTAGTTTGTATCCTTTTGCGTAATCGAACTTCTCCACACCTTTAATCAGCCCTAAGTTCCCCTCCTGAACCAGATCCAGGAAACTCATGCCTCTTCCGGTATAGCGCTTGGCGATGCTGACTACCAGCCTTAAGTTGGCCTCGATCAGCCGGTCTTTGGCCTGTTCGTCGCCATCTGCCTTTCTCTTGGCCAGCTCCAGTTCTTCATCGGCAGTCAAAAGCGGCACAGTGCCAATCTCTTTCAGATACA
>Ga0137310_101139_pt1 | contig 17286 bp, 15 predicted proteins | sample NAcewiD2O_June_2_FD_97183 | JGI IMG/M metagenome (GOLD analysis project Ga0137310, IMG submission 97183) | Mouse cecal microbial communities from Vienna, Austria - N-Acetylglucosamine amended D2O_June | ecosystem: Host-associated > Mammals > Digestive system > Large intestine > Cecum | place...
AGCCCATTGAGGACCCGGACATTCCGCTGGGCCCCGGTCCGGAAGAGCCCGAAGAAGAGCCCATTGAGGACCCGGACGTACCCCTGGCCCCCGCCGAGCCCGAGGAAGAGCCCATCGATGATTCGGAGATTCCTCTGGCCGATGTGCCCAAAACCGGCGACACGGCTGGCCTGTGGTTCCTGCTGGTCCTGGCGGCTGCTGCCAGCCTGACTGGCGTGGCTTTCACCAGCAAGAAGCGGGAATTCTAAAGAAAGCTCTACGGAATACTTTTTCACATTACTAAAGAGGCTGGGCCCTTCGGGGCTCAGTCTTTTACTTTGCTAACAGAAGCTATGAAACGGGACCCCTCTGCCACTCCTGGCAAAGGGGTCCCCTGATATATGGAAATAACGCAAATGGGGCGGCAGCCAGCCTCTTTTTACCGCTGAAACTCCGTCATGTTCTTCCAATAGCGCATGGGCATCATGCCCCGGCGGAGCTTGGGGTTGACCCGGCCCTCTACAGCGATGGTGTCATAAAACTTCCGCCACAGGGCCTGGTAGCGGGCCTCTTCCTCGCTGGGCTCGGGCAGGTCCACCGCGTCCGCGTAGAAGAACTCCCCCGCCTCCCCGCCGGGCCGGTACACAAAGCCCATGCCGTGGGTCTTGTCGAAAATCATAAACCGCTCCGTGTTCAGCCGGGCGCAGAAATGGTTCACAATCAGGGGCAGCACCCGGTTGTTGGGGGTAATCATGGCCGCCAAAAAGCCCCCGCAGTCCGCGAAGCGCAGGAACTCCACATGGAAGTGGGCCTCGTTTTTTAGGTACAGCAGGGCCTTGTTCAGGGCGTGCACATCCGGGTGGACGCTCATGCCCAGCACCCGGGGCCCGTGGCGGTAGCCCAGCAGAATAAAGCGGATCAGCCGCAGCTCCTTTTCCTCCATGCAGGTGAGAAATCCCTGCTGGACCATGCCTAGGGCGGCGGGGGAGATTTTTTCCCGCACCGAATCCTCCACCCGCCGGGCCAGCTCCGGGTCGCTCTCCACCGCCTGGACCCCAAAGAGGGTCCCCTGGGGCTCGTCCAGCAGCTGAACGCCCTGGGGGAGCTTCTTATGGAAAAAGCATTGGGCCACACAGCAGAGAAACCCCTGGTAGGTTCCGTCATAACGGTAAACTAAATTTGACCGGTCAGGCATTTCACTCCATCCTCCTTCAAGGGCGCAAAGAGGCTCATCTGCTCTGGCGCGTCGATTTTCTGGCGCTGAATGGGAGAGCGCTCGCAGATGGCTCCGGCGATGACCGCCGGGTCGTCGGTGGGCAGGGGCGAGGCGGATTTGCCCATGCACACAATGAAGAACCGGGCCCGCTTGAGCACCACCCCCAGCTTTTTCAAGGCGTCGAAGTCCAGCCGGGCGGTGCGCCGGGCCGCCCGAATGCGCTGGGCGCTTTTTACCCCAATGCCCGGCACCCGCAGGAGCATCTCATAGGGGGCCCGGTTCACCTCCACAGGGAAAAGCTCCATGTGGTTGACAGCCCAGTTGCACTTGGGGTCCAAAAGGGGGTTGAAGTCCGGGTTGGCGTCATCTAAAATCTCCCCGGCGGTGAAGCCGTAAAAGCGCAGAAGCCAGTCCGCCTGGTAGAGCCGGTGCTCCCGCAGCAAGGGCGGCGGCGAGGACAGGGCGGGCAGAGCCCGGTCCTCCACCACAGGCATGTAGGCGGAGAAAAACACCCGCTTGAGGGCGTACTTTTTATACAGCCCCTCGGTCAGCCGGAGAATCTGCACATCGTGCTCCGGCGTGGCCCCAATGATCATCTGGGTGGACTGCCCCGCCGGGACAAATCGGGGCGCGGCCCGGTATTTTACCAGCTCCTTGGCGTTTTGGGCGATGCCATCCCGAATCTGCCCCATGGGGGCCAGGATTTTCTCCTTGGACTTCTGGGGGGCCAGGCGCTTCAGGCTCGCCCCGCTGGGCAGCTCAATGTTCACGCTCATCCGGTCGGCATAGAGGCCCAGCTCTTCGGTCAGCCGGGGATTGGCCCCGGGGATGGCCTTTACGTGCACATACCCCCAAAAGCCGCAGTCCTCCCGAAGCATTTTCACAGCGGACAGCATGAGTTCGCAGGTATAGTCGGGGTTTTTCACCACCGCCGAAGAGAGAAACAGGCCCTCAATGTAGTTGCGGCGGTAAAATTCCATGGTCAGGGTGCACAGCTCCCGGGGGGTGAAGCTGGCCCGCCGGCAGTCCGTGGTGCGGCGGTTCACGCAGTAGGCGCAGTCGAAAGCGCAGTCGTTGCTCATGAGCACCTTTAACAGGGAGATGCACCGGCCGTCGGCGGCAAAGCTGTGGCAGATGCCCGCCTTGACCGCGCTGCCCAGCTTGCCCTTCTGGGCGGGCCGGTCCACCCCGGAGGAGGTGCAGGCCACGTCGTACTTGGCCGCGTCGGTGAGAATTTCCAGTTTTTCCATCAGGTCCATGTTGGCGGCTCCTTTCCAGGGTGGCTGTGGCCCAAAATGGCCGCAGGGGCAGCGGCAGGGCTGTGGGACGCGTGCTCTTTCCCAAAGGATCAAGGGGGCGCCTTCCCCTCCGGCGGCGAAGGCTCTTCCCCTTTTACCAAAAAGGCCCGCCGCAGGCTCTCGCTCCCATAGCGCTCCCGCACCCGGTCCACCGCGTCCTCCAGGCGCTCCCGGCGCTTGCGGCTGTCCCCGTCCTCAAAAAAGCTCACCTGCTCCTCATCCTCCCGGATCAAACGGCCCGCCCGGAGGCCCAGCAGGCGCACCGCCCAGCTTTTGTTTTCCTTTTTATACAGCTCCCAGGCGGCCTGGTATAAGGTGGCTGAGTCACGGGCGGCGCCGGGCAGGCGCTTCTGGCGCTGAATCTCTTGAAAATCACTGGAGCGGACCGTAATTTGCACCTCTTGGGCCCGCATGCGGTGGCGGCGCAGCCGGGCGGCTACCGTCTCGGCCAAGCTGTACAAGGTTTCCCGCACCTCCTGGTCTGTGGTCAGGTCCCGGGGCAGCGTGGTGCTGTTGCCAATGGATTTGGGCTCCTCCTGGGCGTCCACCCGCTGCACCGGGGAATCATCCAAGCCGTTGGCATAAACCCACAGGGTCTCGCCCATGCGGCCCAGCAGCGAGCGCATCACACCCGGCTCCATGCGGGCAATGTCCCCAATGGTGTGCAGGCCGTACCGCCGCAGGGTCTTTTCGGTGCTGGGGCCCACCAGCAGCAGGTCCGAACAGGGCATGTTCCAGATGATCTCTTCCATCTCCCGGCGGCCGAACTCCGTGACCGCATCGGGCTTTTTGTAGTCGCTGCCCAGCTTGGCGAAAATTTTGTTAAAGGACACGCCAATGGACACGGTCAGGCCCAGCTCCGCCTTCACCCGCTGGCGGATGGTTTCGGCAATGCGCCGCCCATCGCCAAAGAGCAGGCCGCTGCCGTACACATCCAGCCAGCACTCGTCCAAACTGAAGGCCTCCACCCGGTCGGTGTAGTCCTGGTAAATCTTTTTGGCCAGCTGAGAAAAATAGGCATAGCGCTCATGATGGGGCGGCACCAGCTGGAGGCCCGGGCACTTGCGCATGGCCTGCCAGATGGGCTCGGCGGTCTGCACGCCTTTGGCCTTGGCAAGCATATTTTTCGCAAGTATAATGCCGTGGCGGCTTTCCTTGTCCCCGGCCACGGCCATGGGCACGTCCCGGTACTGGGGGGCGTAAAGGGTCTCGACAGAGGCGTAAAAGTTGTTCATATCCACATGCAGAATGCCGTTTTCCACTGGCGCCGCCTCCCTGATCTGGTGTTAATCCCATTATAGAACAGTTGTTCGTGCTTGTCAAGAGGGAAATTTTGACGGTTGTGTCCAAACCACAGAGATCATCATCTGTGTTCTCCCGCCCTACGGGCGGGAGAACACGAAAAACTCTCCGAAACGGACACTCCCATTTTGGCTGCTGCCCGCTGGCAGCGGGCCCGGTTTTGGACCAGCAACCGGCCAGCTTATCAAGAAAAATGCCACCGCCGGCAGGGCGGGAGCATGCCTTTCCCGCCTCCGGACCAGCCGCGCCCCCTTGCCCGCGGGGGTGAAACTGGAGTGGACAAAACGATACTTGCGCCAGTGGAGCCTCTGTGCTAGAATATGGGACATACGCTATGCGACTTTAGGAGGGAATGCAATTGATACAGGCAGCTTTTTTTGACATTGACGGAACGCTTCTCGACCACTCGGAGGGTGGAAGCGTCTTTCCAGAATCCACGGCGGCGGCCCTGGCCGCCTTGCAGCGGAAAGGGATTAAAGTTTTCGTCTCCACAGGACGCGCCCCCGCCATGCTGGACTCGGTGCGCGGGCTCTTTCCCGCCGTGCGGGACCTCTTTCCCTTTGACGGGTTCTGCACCTTCAACGGCCAGCTGGTCTTGGAGCGGGATGGCACGGTCATCCACCGCATGGCCCACAACCCGGAAGATGTGCGGCGGCTTCTGCCCCTGGCCAAGGAGCGGAACTTCCCCTGCTTTGTGCTGGAAGAGGAGTTAAGCTTCCCCGTAACGGACCATCCTTCCATCCGCCGCCACTATGAGTGGATGGGCATTCCGTTTCCGCCTTTCTACGATGCTTCACGGCTTGCCAGCCACCCGGTTATCCAGTTTAACGTCTACATGACCCTAGAAGAGGGCAAAAAGGTTCTGGCTCCCCTGGAGCATGTGGAGGTAACCAGTTCCGGCTTTGATATTCTGGACGTGATCCCCAAGGGAGGCGGAAAGGAAACCGGCCTCAGCGCGGTAGCCCGGTACTATGGCATCCGCCAAGAGGACACCATTGCCTTTGGGGACGGATTTAACGATATGGGGATGCTGGGCTGGGCCGGAACCGGAGTTGCCATGGGCAACGCGCCGGACGCCGTGAAGGCCGGGGCGGACTATGTGACCACGTCCGTCTCTGACAACGGCGTAAAAAATGCCCTGCTCCATCTGGGCATTCTCAGCCAGGACGATTTATAACCCAAGAAGCAGCGGCAGCTATCAAAATGCGAACCGGGAAAGGTTCCGATTTTGATAGCTGCCCTTTTGGCGGGGAGCCGCTTTGGGGGCCTTCCCGGCATATTTTCTGATTTTCACTCTATTTTCTCAGGTTTTCTGGCTAGGTAGTTGCGAAAACAATGGCTATTGTCTCGTTTTTGATACTTGTTTTCCCGCCGGACATGGTCTATACTGGGGCATATCACAAACCGCCCGGGCAGCCACCATAGAGGCGGCTCTTGTGATATTCCCTTTACTTGGGCATGCCGCCCAAAATCTATTTTTGGAAAGGACGAAAAAGTATGAAGATCCAAAAGCTTCTGGCCCTGCTGCTGGCGGCCGCGTTGGTGCTCACCTGCCTGAGCGCCTGCGGCGGCGATTCCAGCTCCTCCGGTTCCTCCACGGCAAGCAGCGGCTCATCGGAGGAGTCCGGAGCGGACTCCTCCTCTTCCGAAGACTCTTCGGAAACATCCTCTGAGGGCGAAAAGCCCGAGGTCCCCGCTTCTGACGTGAAGAACGGCGAAGTGAACCAGCAGACCTACCCCCTCTCTACCAGCGGCGAGACGCTCTCCTACTGGTATCCCTGGGCTGGCTCCATGACCGAACTGGCTGACTTCAACGACTCCTACTTCTTCCAGTGGTATGAGGAGCTCACCGGCGTACATATCGACTTTATCGTGCCCGCCAGCGGCTCCGAGAGCGACGCCTTCCAGCTGCTGTTCGCTTCCGACGACATGCCCGATATGCTGCACACCGAGCCCGCTTCCTATTCTTACCGCAACGGCCAGGACGCCGCCATTGACGACGGCTACTTCATCGACATGGCCCAGTACCTGGAATTCGCCCCGAACTTCAACTCCTGGCTGGCTGGCAACGACGACTTCCGCCGCGCCGCCTATTCGGACACCGGCAAGCTGTACGGCATGTGGAACGTGTGGTCCGATATGGAGCCCGGCGTGGTCTATGCCGACTGGGGCCCCTCCATCCGCAAGGACTTTTTGGACAGGGTGAAGATGGAAGTGCCCACCACCTATTCCGAGTGGGAAGCCGTTTTGACCGCCTTTAAAGAGCAGCTGGGCGTGGAAGCTCCCTTCTACACCTCCAAATACGGCATTGACACCGGCGAGTTTATGGCTGGCTATGACACCGCCCCCTATTTCTACCAGAGAGACGGGAAGGTGCAGTACGGCCCCATGGACGACAACTACAAAGAGTATCTGACCATGCTTCACGATTGGTGGTCCAAGGGCCTGCTGGACCCGGACTTTGCCACCCGCTCTTCCGGCGGCACCACCGCGGACAATGACATGATGCTTAACGACAAGGTGGGCTCCCTGATGGACCACGGCACCCGTTTGGGCGACGTGTACATCTCCCGCGGCGCCACCAACCCCGACCTGATGATGGTGGCCGCTCCCCAGCCCACCAAGGACAAGGACGACCCCACCTATGTGGAGCCTAACTGGCGCAGCGCGACCTACGCCAACTCCATCAGCAACTCCACCGAGCTCATTGCCGCCGATTCGGAGAAGATTGAGCTGGCCATCCGCTGGCTGGACGGTTTCTACGCCAAAGACGTGGCTCTGAACGCCAACTATGGCACCGAGGAGTACGAGGGCAAGGTATGGCATTATGATGACTCCACTTCCACCGGGCGGCTTATTGACTATGACTACCGCTTCAGCAACCCCGATGGCATGTCTTCCGGCATGGTGCTGGTGCAGTTCTCCATGAAGAATCCTCCCATCCGCTATGAGGGCATGCAGTCTGAAACCGGCCCTGCCGAGCGGAAAGACGGTTATATGCTGTGGAAAAAGTACGGCAGCGGCATGTATCTGCCCGCCCGCCTGACCATGACCACGGAGGAAGGCCAGACCTATGCCTCTATGTACACGGATATTGAGACCTATGTCCAGGAGTGCAACGTGAAGTTCATCATGGGCCAGATGTCTCTGGACGAGTACGACTCTTACCGCGACACGCTGAAGAGCATGGGCATTGAGCAGTGCATCGAGATTCAGCAGACCGCCCTGGACCGCTACAACTCCCGTTCGTTCTAACCTTGCAGCCTTGATCTTCCGGTCCGTCACTTCCAGGCGATAAACGGTAACAGCGGAAAGGGAAGCCCTTTCCGCTGTCGCCATATCGCGCCCTTTGTTTTCACTTTAATCTTGAGGAGGGATCTATCTTGGCAAAATCCAACGCCGCCGCTGTGGACGAAAAAAAGCTGAGACGCGCGCTGATTAAACGGGACTGGCGGATGAATAAGGCCGTCTATCTTATGGCGCTGCCGGTTTTGGCCTATTTTATCATCTTCAACTATGTCCCCATGAGCGGAATTTTGATGGCGTTTCAGAACTTTTCCATCAAAAAGGGCATTCTTGGTTCGCAATGGGTGGGCTTCGACCAGTTTATCCGCTTCTTTAACTCCCCCCACTGCTTCCGCCTGATCCGCAACACGCTGCTCATCAGTTTTTATGGGCTGCTGTTCTCGTTCCCCTTCCCCATTGTCTTCGCCCTCTGCCTCAACGAGGTGCGCAGCAAAAAGTTTAAAAAAGTCACCCAGACCATCTCCTACCTGCCCTACTTCATCTCCGTGGTGGTTGTGGTCTCCATCCTGCAGGACTTCACCAAGGCCGACGGCGTCCTGACCCGCCTGGCGGCCGCCCTGGGCGATACGGGCGGAGCCCTGATCTCCCGGCCGGAGTGGTTCCGCACCCTGTTCATCGGCTCCAACATGTGGCAGCACTTGGGTTACAACTCCATCATCTTCATCTCAGCCCTGGCGGCCATTGACCAGGAGCTCTATGAGGCCGCTGTGATAGATGGCGCGGGGCGCTGGAAGCAGACCCTTTACATCACCATTCCCGCCCTGACCGGCACCATTGTGGTTCTTTTAATTTTGCGCCTGGGCCAAATTATGAACGTAGGCTATGAGAAGATCATCCTGATGTACGGTCCCTCCACCTATGAGACCGGCGACGTGATTTCCTCCTATGTGTACCGGGTGGGCATTGTGGACTCGGACTACAGCTACTCAACGGCCATCAACCTGTTCAACTCGGTCATCAACTTCATCGTGCTGTTCACGGCCAACATTTTCAGCCGCAAGATCAGCGAAACCAGCCTCTGGTAAGAAAGGAGATCGAATGCTATGCTAAAACGTACCACCGGGCAGAAGATCTTCGCGGTGTTTAACACCATCGGCCTGCTCCTGCTCTCTTTGATTTTCCTGCTGCCAGTTTGGCATGTGCTTATGGGCAGCGTCTCCGACCCGCTGAAGGTCAGCGCCCACTCCGGCGTTATTCTGCGGCCCCTGGGCGAGGTCACCCTGGGCGGCTATCAGCTGGTGCTGCAAAACAACAGCATCCTGCGCGCCTATGCCAACACCATTCTGGTTGTAACAGCCGCCACCCTGCTGGGCCTGTTCCTGACCATTTTGGCGGCCTATGTCATGAGCGTGCGGGGGCTTTACTGGAAAAAGCCCATCAACTTTCTGGTTACCTTTACCATGATTTTCAACGGCGGTCTGATCCCCACCTATATGGTGGTGCGCAACCTTAAGCTGATGGACACCTACTGGGCCCTGATTATTCCCGGCTGCTGTGTGGCCTATAATATCATCATTATGCGCACCTCTTTCTCCGAGGTGCCCGACGCCATCACCGAAGCGGCCACCATCGACGGGGCGGGACATTTCCGCATTTTGTTCCAAATCGTGCTGCCGGTTTCCAAGGCTATCATCGCGGTTATTGTGCTCTTTTATGCCATTCAGCACTGGAACGCCTGGTTTAACGCCTCCATTTACCTGCGGGACCGCCAATTGTTCCCCTTGCAGCTGGTTTTGCGGGAGATTGTGCTTAACTCTTCCGAAAACAGCATTGTGGCGGACGCGGACGCCAATACGGTGGATATTTTCCGCCCGCTGATCAAGTATTGCTCCATCATGGTTTCCATTATCCCCATGATGGTTATCTATCCCTTTGTGCAAAAATATTTTGTGACCGGCGTCATGATCGGCTCGGTAAAGGGCTGACACCAGTCGACTGTAACAATCTAACCGTCCTCTGAAGCGCCGCCGTTCCCTTCCTGCTGGAGGGTGCGGCGGTATTCTGTAGGCGTACATCCCTCGCAGCGCTTAAAAGCGCGGATCAGGGCCAGGGCGTTCATGTAGCCTACCCGCCCGGCAATGGTCTCCAGGGTACTGCCGCTCTCCCGGATGAAGACCTTGGCGGCGTTTACCCGCTGGCGGTGGATATAATCCAAAACGCTCATCTCATATTTTTTGCGGAAGACCCGGGAGAGGTAGGAGGTGCTGACCTTCAGCTCCCCGGCCACCAGGGCCACGCTCAGGTCGGCGCTGGTGTAGTGCTCCAAAATGAACCGGGCGGCGGCTGCCGCAGCGTCAGGGTTCTCCTCCCCCTGGGGGCGGCTGGTCCGGTAAATCTGGTGGTAAAAGGCCATCCAGCTGTGAATCTGGGCAATCAGCTCCTCGTCCCGCCGCTGGGAGCGGACGCTGTCCATAAACTGGCGGATCTCCTCCTCATGGGCGTCATTTACGCTTTTGGGCAGCAGAGAGATGAAATAGCCCATCAAAATCAGGCTCTGTGCCCGGACCGTGGAGAAGGAGGCGTCGGAGAAGGCCATGTCCAGCTGGCGCAGCTCCAGGTACAGCCGGTCCGCCTCCGCCAGGTCTCCGGCTGTTACGGCCGAAAACAGCTGCCGCCGCTTAACCCCAATGTCCTCTGGGGGAAGGTGGGCGGCTTCCGGCCGGATGAGCCGCTCGATTCCGTTCCGGTCCGCCACAGCCTGTTCCAGGGCATAGCCCTCCATCTGTTCCAAGCCCCAGCGCAGCTCTTGAAACACCACGGCAAGGTCCGCGGCCTGGGTGGGCCGGGGCAGCGGGGCGGCATAGTAATAGGTACGGATGCCCAGGCGCTCCCGGGCAAAGCGCTCGGCGCTGGCGCAGGCCTCCAGCACCGGGCCCCGCAGCTCGCCGCCCCCCGCCGCCAGAGCCCAAAGCCGTCCCTCATGCCGGCAAAGGCAGACTTGGCCGCAGTTTCCCAGCAGTTCCTCCGAGATGGAGTGAATGGCCGCCATGGCTACCTCAAAGGCTCCGCTCTCCTGGGCAAAGCTCTTGTCAAAAAAGATTTCGCTGTAATCGCGAATGGCAATGCCCACGGCCATAAATTGCTGGGCGTTGGGTTCCAGGCCGCATGTTTCCAGCACCGAGGCAACGCCGCCTTCCGGCTGTTCTCCCAAAAACAGCGACAGCAGCCAGAGGCGCTTCTGCTCTTTTTCCTGCTGAAATTTCTCGTGCTCATAGTCCCTGTGGTAGCGCAGCAGGGTGTTCACCCCGGCCTCCAGCATGGCTAGGTCCCCGCCGGAGCCATCCTCCCCCGCTTCCCGCAGGATCAGCTGGTTCAGCCGCTCGATGGGCCGGTAGTTGAACCGGGACAGCAGAAAGGAGATTCCCACCCCCACGGCCAAATAAACCAACAGAAAGGCCCCGCATGCCAGGGTGTACTGCCGCTGGGCCTCGGTGTACGAGTCCAGGCTGCGGGCGGAGTACACCGCGAAATTTTGTCCGGTTCCCAGACGCATCACGCCCAGGGACTCCCCTTGAAACTCATAGGCGGACAGCTCTCCTTCCGGTTGCTCCCATCCCCGCAGGGAGCTGGCCAGCTCCCCAACGCCCGGGGGCGCCAAAACCCCGCCGTTGCGCAGGGATTCCAGCCAGAACTGCTCGGTCTCGCTGCTCTCCAAAATCCGCCAAACCGCCTCTGGGCGCAGCTTCATCAGCACAAGGGATGAGGGGCCGTTGCTGTCCCAAGCGCCGCAGGCCACGGCCAGCAGCGGCTCGTTTACCTGGTCTCCCTGGTCTATGGGCGCCACCACAATGTTTGTATAGCCCTGCACCTGGGCCGAAAGGTCCTCCAGGCCCAGGCCGAACTCCTTTTTCAGCATGCTGTCAAAGTCCGCTTGGGTTTTGTAATAGCCCGCGGTGGTGGCGGCCAGCTGAGAGTGCTCAAACCAAATATAGATGGAAGAGATGTAGCTGCTGTAGGCAACCTGCCGCCTCAGCTCCTCCTGCAGCTCCGCCACCCGCTGCAGCTTATAGCTTGTCAGGTCCCGCTTGGCATGCAGAAGGGAGAAATACTCCTTTCTTGCCGATAAGCTGCTGGTCACCCCGCTCAGCTCCTGCTCCATATGGGTAATGGAGTCGGAAATTTTTTGCAGCGCGGTGCGGCCGGAGGCCGTCTCGCTCTCTTCCATGCGCGCCAGCGATGAGCGAAACAAAAAGGCGATCATCAAAAGGGAAAAGACCAAGATGATTAGATACGACGAAAACAGCGTTCGCCAAAACTTTTTCTCATGAAGCCAATTCATGCGCTGCCCCCCAATCCCCAAAACACGCATTCTTCTCCGTCCCTTTATTCTATCCCCATTTTGATAGAAAGGCAAGGGAAAATCCCGAAAAGGTTCTCAATTTGATTGTTTGCCCGTCAATAAAGTTCCGATATTGATGGTTCGGCGAAAAACGCGCTGAAAACCGGCGCGAAAAGAAACGGTTTTCCATTCACATATATAAGGAGGTCATACCATGACAAATTGGCTTACAGACTACGCGCTGGAACAGGGCGACTACTTGCTGCGGGTGCTGGTTGCCGGGCTCTGCGGGCTGCTCATCGGCTATGAACGGGAGGCCCGCATGAAAATGGCCGGCATCCGCACCCACACCATCATCGCCATGGCCGCTGCCCTGATGGTGGTCATCTCCAAATACGGCTTTTTCGATGTGGTGGGCCTGGGCCTTTCGGTAGACGCTTCCCGCGTGGCGGCCAGCGTGGTTACGGGCATTGGCTTTCTGGGTTCGGGGATTATTTGGAACCGCAAAACCAGCATCAGCGGCGTGACCACTTCGGCAGGCATATGGGCCACTTTGGGCATTGGCATGGCCACCGGGGCGGGAATGTGGGCCCTGGGTATTGGCAGCACGGTGATGCTGCTGGTGATTCAATATCTCTTCCACCGAAACTGGCGGATTTTTAATGCCAACAACGCGGGCCGCATCTACCTGCATATGAAAAAGGGGGACGACACCCGCGAACGCATCCTCTCGGTTTTGACCGGCATGAACATCCAGGTGACTGCCACCCACATGAACATCGATGAGAACGGCTGCATTGAGGCCACCCTCACCGTGCTGTTCCCCAAGGGCTTCGACCCGGAAAACATAATCACCCTCATGTCCAACTATCCGGAGATTACAGCGGTTGATTCTTAAAGCCGGCCTTGCCTGCGCGGCGGCGGATTCGACCACCGCCGGTATTTTTAAGGTCCCGGCATTTTGCAAGGAAAAAGCGCTCCCGGCTTGCCGGGGGCTTTTTTTCGCCTTTCCCCTTTACAACCCCCTCAAAATGCGATAGAATAAGATGGTATAATGCCTTAGGATTCGGAGGGTTTTATTTTGAAAAGAGAAATATCCAACGACGCCATTGCCGCTTTGTGCTTGGAGCTCTCTATGCTGCTGCACGCCGGAGTGGGCATGGGCGACGGTCTGGCCCTGATGTCCCAGGAGGGCAGCGCCCAGCACCAGGAAATGCTCAACGACATGGCCAATCAGGTGGACCTGGGCCAGCCCCTCTCCGCCGCCATGCGGGACTCCGGCTGCTTCCCCGCCTATGTGGTCGGCCTGGTGGAGGTAGGCGAGCAGGCCGGTAAAGTGGAAGAGGCCCTGCGCTCCCTTTCCACCTACTACGAAGAGCGCTCCCGCATGGACCGCCGGGTGCGCAGCGCCCTGCTCTACCCCGCCGTAATGCTGGCCCTGATGCTGGTGGTCATCACCGTGCTGCTGGTGCGGGTTCTGCCTATTTTTAACGATGTGTACGCCTCCTTGGGCGGCTCCCTGACCGGCGTGGCCGGGGGGCTTTTGGCCATCGGCCGGGGGCTGGACGCGGCCATGCCTGTGCTGCTGGTCCTGCTGGCCTTGGCGGTGGCGTTCTTCATTCTATATAGCACCCTGAGCGGATTCCGGGCCAAGGTCTCCAGCCTGTGGAAGAGCCGCCGGGGCGACAAGGGGGTCTCCCGCCGCCTGAACACCGCCCGGGTGGCCCAGGCGCTGGCCATGGGCATGGCCTCGGGACTGCCTATGGAGGAAGCCGTGGACCTGGCCGGAGGCCTTATGTCCGATGTGCCCGCCGCCCAGGCCCGCTGCCAGGACTGCCGGAGCAAGCTGGACGCGGGCGAGTCCATCTCCTCCGCTATGCGGGAGAGCGGCCTGCTGCCCGCCGCCCAGTGCCGCCTGCTGGAGCTGGGCCAGCGCTCCGGCGCGGGGGACTCCGCCATGGAGAAAATCGCCCGGGATCTGGCCGAGGAGAGCGAGGCCGCCCTGGAGGACCGGATCAGCCGGGTGGAGCCCGCTTTGGTGCTGGTTTGCTCCCTGTTGGTGGGGCTCATCCTGCTGTCCGTCATGCTGCCGCTGATGAACATCATGGCGGCCATCGGCTGACAGGAGGGCGGCTATGGGAAAGCATACGCCCGTGTGGAAACGCTTTTTAAAAAACCTTCTGATGCCTCTGGCGGCGCTGGCCGTGGTGATCTTTTTCGCCGCGGCTTTGGAGGGCCTGGACCGGGGGCAGGCGGAAAAGGGCCTGGACCAGCTGGAAACAGCCCTGCGCCGGGGCTGCGTCTCCTGCTATGCCACGGAGGGGGTGTATCCCCCCACTCTGGAGTACCTGCAGGAGCACTACGGGGTGCAGATTGACCGCAGGCGCTACAAAGTGTACTATGAGGTTTTTGCGGAGAACCTGATGCCAAACATTACCGTTCTTGCGGTAAAATAAGGCCAAACCTGGGAGAACATAGTCTATGAAGAAAAACGCAATCACGCACAATTTGGACGGTCTGGCGGCCCTGCTGCTGTTCGCGGTGTTCGCGGCCAGCGTAATGGCCGTGCTGCTCACCGGGGCCAAGGCCTACCGGGGCGTAACCCGCCGGGATCAGGAGGCCTACAACGCCCGCACGGCGGTTCAGTATGTGGCCCAGCGGGTGCGGCAGGCGGACAGCCTCTATGGCATTACGCTAGAGGATTTTGAAGGCGTGGAATGCCTGGTGCTGGGCCAGGGAGAACCCTACATCACCCGGCTGTACTGCTATGAGGGCTGGCTGATGGAGCTCTACTGCCTGGCGGGCGAGAGCTTCTCTCCGGAAGACGGCGAGCGGATCATTGAGGCCCAGGAGCTGAAGCTCTCTCTGGACCAGGGCATGCTGGGGGTCCAGGTGCTCACCGCCCAGGAGGAGGCCCCGGGCAGCCGGACCTCCGAGCTTTGGCTGGAGCTGCGGAGCAGCTGAAGGGAACGCGCCAGAATTCTTTTGGAACCGTGTTCACAATAGAAAGCGAACCAAGCGTATAGGAAAGGAACGTGGACATGAAAAGCAAAGCGCCATTGGTCATGATGGAACAAATGGTGATGATTTTGGTATTCGCCCTGGCGGCGGCCCTATGCATGCGGGCCTTTGTGCTTTCCAGCTCCCTTTCAGAGGAGGCGGAGCGCCGGGACATTGCCGTTTTGCTGTGCGAAAACGCGGCGGAGAGCTGCAAGGGGATGCAGAAGCTCGGGGGGGGCGCGGAAACGGAGCCCTACACAGTTTATTATGACGCCGGGGGCTTTCGCACCGAGACGGACCCGGCCTACCGGGTGCAGGTGGAGCCGCTGGAGGTGGAAGAACCCTTGGCCCAGACACTGGCCAAAGCGGTGGTGCGCACCTTTGACGAGGCCACTGGCAAAGAGCTCTACCACCTGGAGTTTGCCTGGCAGCGGGAGGTGAGCTGAATGGAGAGACGGACCAAAGAGCGTTTTTCTCCCCCCGCCCTGGGGGGCAGTTCCCTGCTGGTGGTCTTCGCGGTGCTGTGCCTGACGGTTTTTGCCCTGTTAAGCTTATCCACGGTTCGGGCGGACGGACGCTTGGGCGATGTGGCGGCGGACGCGGTGGCGGGCTACTACCAGGCGGACGCCCAGGCCCAGGAGATTCTAGCCCGCCTGCGCATGGGAGAAGTCCCGGCAGAGGTGGAAAGCCGCGGGAGCGTGTACCGCTATTCCTGCCCCATCTCCGACAGCCAGCAGCTGAACGTGCAGGTCAAGGTGGAGGGCGAAGATTATCAAATCCTCTGCTGGCAGACCACCCCTTCCGGCGAGTGGGAGCCCGACAACCGTCTGGAACTTTGGGACGGAGAATAAAAAACGATTCCAGCGGCCCCTCCCCCCTGCCCAGCAGAGGGCCGGGGCCTTGTTGGCATTGATATTTTAGAAAGGAATTGGCACCAATGGAGAAAATACTGGACTACCTTGAAAAAGCCGTGGAGGATGGCGCTTCCGACCTGTTCGTTGTGGCTGGCTCCCCTGTGTGCGAGAAAAAAGACAAGCGCCTGGTGCGCATGGACGCCCAAATGCTTTTGCCGGACGACACCCGGCGGCTCATCGGCGAGCTTTATGAGATTGCCAAGCGCTCTATGGACCGCTTTGAAGAGCATGGCGACGATGACTTTTCCTGCGCGGTGCGGGGGCTGGCGCGCTTCCGCATTAACACCTACCGGCAGCGGGGCTCTATGGCCGCGGTGGTGCGGGTGGTGGCTTTCGACATCCCCGACTGGCAAAGCCTGCGCATCCCCGCCCAGGTGATGGACCTGGCCAACCTGACCAACGGCATGGTGCTGGTTACCGGCACGGCTGGCAGCGGCAAGTCTACCACCCAGGCCTGCATCATCAACCGGATTAACCAATTCCGGGAGGCCCACATTATCACCTTGGAAGACCCCATTGAGTACCTGCACCGGAACCAGAGCAGTATCGTCAGCCAGCGGGAGGTGGCCATTGACACCCAGGACTACCTCTCTGCCCTGCGGGCCTGCCTGCGCCAAGCGCCGGACGTGATGCTGGTGGGCGAAATGCGGGACCACGACACCATCCGTACCGCCATGACCGCCGCCGAAACCGGCCACTTGCTCATTGCCACCCTGCACACCAAAGGCACGGTGAACACCATTGACCGCATTGTGGATTCCTTCCCCAGCGGCCAGCAGAGCCAGGTACGGGTGCAGCTCTCCATGGTTCTGCGGGCTGTGGTCTGCCAGCAGCTGCTGCCAGACGTTAACGGCGGGCTGGCCCCAGCCTTTGAAGTGATGCACATGAACAGCGCCATCCGCAGCCTGATTCGGGACAGCAAAACCCACCAGATTGACAGCGCCATTGCCGCCGGTGGGGCCGAAGGCATGGTGACCATGGATCAGTCTATTTTGAAGCTGGCCCAAAGCGGCGTTGTCTCTAAGGACACCGCCCTGGAGTACGCCGACAATCCGGACCAGATGAAGCGCCGTCTGGGCTGAGGCTTCCACAACAGCAGATATAAGACAGAAGTCAGGCCCGGATTTCTCCAGGCCTGACTTCTTCGTACTATTTATTTGGAATGGTTAAAAAAGGGGGGGCTGATTAATAGAAATACATGGGATTGTAATTCTCACCGTCGCCGATGAACTTCATGATCTTTTCGCTGCTCTTGCCGGTGGAGGCGAAGGTAGGATCCATCCGCTGCCAGGAGTGGCCATCGAAGTAGATAGCCGCGTCCATCCAGCCGGATTCCTCACTCCACACATTGATCCAAGCGTGATAGGACTCGCCGGCGTAACCCACCACCAGCTTGCAGGGCACGCCCTGGCTGCGCAGCATACCGGTCATCAGGGCAGCGTAGTCGAAGCAGATGCCCTTCTTCTTCTTGAGCGCGGAGTCCAAATCGGGCAGATAGCTGGTAATCTTACCGGAGCTTACATTGCTGGCCAGGTCATAGTCGTAGCTGAAGTTCTTCACTACATACTCATAGACCTTCTGAACCTTTTTCATGGTGTCGGTCTCTTTGCCAATGAGCTTTTGGGCCTGGGCAATGGTATTGGTGGCCTCCTCATAGTCCACGTACTGGTTGGGACGCAGGAAGGGAGCGAATTCATCGGTAAGCTGCACGGTAATTTTAGCAGTGGCTACTGCGGCGTACAGATTGTCTTTGGTGTTCTCCATCACCTTGATGGTGTAGTTGCCGTTGCCATCCGAGAGGGGGAAGGTAACCCATTCGCCCGCCGCTATATTATAGATATAGGGCTTGGGAGCGTGGGGGCCGATAACCTGCACCTTCAACTTCTTGGTGGTCTGGGCCGTATAACGGACCATCACATAGCCGTCTTTGGTGTTGGAATAGTCAATGGTCGCTTTGGAGCTTTTTTCCACCTTAGTGCCAGAGGCCTGGGG
>Ga0137310_101149_pt1 | contig 17122 bp, 5 predicted proteins | sample NAcewiD2O_June_2_FD_97183 | JGI IMG/M metagenome (GOLD analysis project Ga0137310, IMG submission 97183) | Mouse cecal microbial communities from Vienna, Austria - N-Acetylglucosamine amended D2O_June | ecosystem: Host-associated > Mammals > Digestive system > Large intestine > Cecum | place...
AGGAGGTTAAAAATTTGAAACATCGAGTTCTTTCGACGATTTTGGCGTTATGCATGTGTATACCCGCTGTACCGACTGCACATGCATGGCAGGACCCGCCGCCGATGCAAGAAAAGGCCATCTCGGCGGTCTCCGCAGCGGCTCCCTATGCAGAGGTGAAAGTCCCCACCCAGACGGAAGCCTATAATGCTATGATGGCCTTGGAGTCAACGTATCCAGAGGGAATGGAATGGACTGACGCGAGCAGCGGGACATATTATTGGAATGGCGGACGTCTGCCAGGAAATGTGACCAGCGGTACGGGCTGTGTAGCATTTGCTTTTAGGCTCAGCGATGCTGCCTTCGGCAATCTGCCCGCAAGAGTGTTCGGTGAAACAGCGTTCACATTTGAGGATGTGAAAGTTGGAGATATCCTGCGCGTAAACGGAGGTTCCCACACGGTAATTGTCACCGGGAAGACGGATGCAGCTGTAGTTCTTGCAGAAGGAAACTACAATGGCAAAATCCATTGGGGGCGTACGCTGACTAAGACCGATGTTGAGGCTGCCTATCAGTATATCACCCGTTACCCAGCAGGCTATGACCCGGACGATCCCTCTGTCAACGAACCGATTGAGAACGGTACTGGAACTGTTGGAAGCCTGAACTGGACGCTGACAGGAGCAGGGACGCTCACTATCTCCGGTACTGGCGAGATGCCAGATAACGAATCTCCTTGGAGTCAGTTTAACGACCGTATCCTGAATGTTGTCATCGAAAATGGCGTAACCAAAGTAGGCGCCGGCGCTTTTCAAGGCAGTAAGGTTATTAGCGCAACCATTCCATCCAGTGTGAAAACTATCGGCGGCAGCGCTTTCCGCAGTTGTCCTGGACTTGTCTCCGTGACTGTTTCTGAAGGAGTGGAAACAATCGGCGATCATGCATTTGGCAGCTGTGCACAACTAAAATCCATAGTCCTCCCTGCCAGTGTTAGGGAGGTAGGGGCTGCAGCATTTCTTCAATGTACCGAACTGATGGAAGCAATATTTGCTTCTGGCAGCAATTCTGTAATTCTGGGAGACAATCTGTTCACAAACTGCTGGAAGCTAACCGCCGTAATACTTCCACAAAAGGCAGACAAAATTGGTACAGAAACGTTTAAGAGCTGTCTCTTGCTTACTAGTCTGAATATTCCGGAAGGTGTAACAATTATAGGTGAGCGGGCATTTGCTTCCTGCGGTATGTTGACTAAGGTTGCAATTCCCGACAGCGTAACAGAAATTGGAATTGCTGCATTTTCAGATTGTCCTAAATTGAACGATATCTACTATGCCGGCGATGAAGCGAAGTGGGCTGCAATTTCCAAACTAGGGGATTCTGCATCTACATTGGCAGGCAAGACAATCCATTACGGCAGCACGATTCCGGAACCTGACCCCGGCCCTGATAACCCCGGCACGGACCCCGATCCCGGTCCTGGCACGGATCCCGATCCTGATCCCGGTCCAGACCCAGATCCCGGCGACCACACCCACGCATGGGACAGCGGGGTTGTCACGCGGCCAGCATCCTGCACTTCCTCCGGGATTCGGACATACACCTGCGAATGCGGCGAAACCAAGACGGAGACCATCTCCGCACTGGGACACCGCTACGGCTCCGGCGTTGTCACGAAACCCGCCTCCTGCACAGAAGAGGGCGTGCGGACATACACCTGTTCCCGCTGCGGCAGGACCAAGACGGAGACCATCGCCGCAACGGACCACAGCTATAGCGGCTTTGTTGTCACCAAGGAGGCCACCTGTACGGAGGATGGCCTGAAGACCTCCACCTGCGCCAACTGCGGCGATACCAAGACGGAGACCATCCCAGCAGCGGGCCACAGCTATAGCGGCTTTGTTGTCACGAAGGAAGCCACCTGCACGGAGGATGGTATGAAGACCTCCACCTGTGCCAACTGCGGCGATGCCCAGACGGAGGCCATCCCAGCCCTGGGCCACAGCTATGGTCCTGCCACGGTTGTTAAGGAGGCCACCTGCACCGAGGACGGGACCCGGACCGCGGTCTGTTCCCGCTGCGACAGTGAGCAGACGGAGGCCATTCCGGCCCTGGGCCACAGCTATGGTCCTGCCACGGTTGTCAAGGAGGCCACCTGCACCGAGGACGGGACCCAGACCGCTGTCTGTTCCCGCTGCGGCGACAACAGGACGGAGACCATCCCTGCTCTCGGCCACAGCTACGGGCAGGTGATTGTCACCAAGGGGGCCACCTGTTTGGAGGATGGGAGCCAGACATCGACTTGCTCCCGGTGCTCCGATGTCCTGACGGAAGTGATCCCCGCCAAGGGACACGACTTGGTCCCCACTGCCGGTGGCGAGTATGAGTGCGCCAACGAGCGCAATCCTGGCGGCGAGTCCCTGCTGGCCGTCACCACCCCCATGCGGGACGGCTATCTGGCGGTGAAGGCCCAGGACGGACACAGAGCGCCCTATGCCTATCAGAACGCAGCGTCCGCCCAGCGGCATGTCTCCGATCTGGTCCGCTCCGTCCTGGAGTCTGCCGGCGGCCTGCTGAACTATACTATCACCACCATCCGCTTCACGCCGCCCACGGAGACGGTTGACGGCGAGTATATCTACCGTGTGACCATCCGGTCCGCCGGGCGGGCGGCGGCTTCCAGCATCACCACCGAGCCGCTGCGCATGGTGATTCCTGCCGGCAGCGGCGCCGACCCGGACCCCGTTCCCGACCCCAGGCCGGAGACGGAGGATACCTATTATATTGCGGTCCTCAAGGCGGACGGCGGCCAGGTCATCCCCAACGTCCGCTATGCCGCCCAAGGCGACCGTGTGACCGTATCCGCCCACCCGGACGGGGGGTATGAACTGTCTGAGCTGACCGTCACCGATATCCGGGGCCGCAGCCTGACGGTGCGGGAGCTGGGTGAGAACCGCTTCAGCTTCACCATGCCCAACGTGAAAGTGGAAATCAGCGCGGTCTTTACCGCCCTGGAGCCTGCCGGTACATCCCCCAGCGACGAGATCTTTACCGGCCTGGGTACGCCCGGCATCTCCGGTATTGTCCTCAATCCCTCGCCCATGCCCTTCACCGACGTGCCGCCCTCCCGGTGGTATTATAACAGCGTGGACTACGTCTGGAAACACTACCTCATGAGCGGTGTTTCCGACACCCTCTTTGCACCCGGCCAGACCACCAGCCGCGCTATGATCTGGACCATCCTGGCCCGGATGCACAACGTCCGCACGGACATCAACCCCGGCAGTACCTGGTATGAAAAGGGAATGCTGTGGGCGGTGGAAAAGGGCGTGACCGACGGAGCCAACCCCATGGGCGACATTACCCGTGAGCAGCTGGCCGTCATGCTCTGGCGGGACGCCGGCGGCGCCGGCGGCGGCGGCGACCTCAGCCGCTTCAGCGATGCTTCCAGCGTCAGCAGCTACGCCGTCAACGCCGTCAGCTGGGCTGTCAGCCGCGGCATCCTCCAGGGGTCCAACGGCCTGCTCAATCCCAGCGGAACCGCTGCCCGCGCCGAAATCGCGGCCATGATTATGCGCTATGCCGGCAACCGGTAACGGGATTTCCTGAAACCCCTAAACAGAAAAAAGGCCGGGAACCATTGCAGCTCAATGGTTCCCGGTCTTTATGCCGCCTTCCTGGACTCCCGCCCGGACCGCCGGGCCTATGACCCGACCGCCTTTTCAATATATCCGCTGACCTCATCCCTGGACATCTCCAGGGCCACGGCAAGCTCGCCGCAGAGCAGGTCCTCCGCCCGCTTCATATACCGCTCGTCCACCTGTCCGGGCTTTACGCCCCTGGCCCGTCTGGCCTGTGCTTTCCGGCGGGCGGTCTTAATCAGCACAATCATATCCGAGCAGTCATGGGACCGTATGATCTCCTGATAGAAGGCCCCCAGCGCCCTGGGGTTTCGCTCTGCAAAGCCTGGCGATTCGGCTTCAGGAATATTCCGCAGCAGGTCCTCCGCCTCTTTTCGGGACAGGACAGGCCGCATTAAAACGGTCGTATCCACCGGGGCATAAATTTTGCCCATACGGTAGAGGGGCGCTAACGTGTAATACGGTCTATCATTTTTTACACCGGACATAGCAATTGGACCTACCGCCTCTACTCTGCAAACGCCTTCTCCACCATAAACAATCAACTCTCCAACCTGAAACATTGTCATCCTCCCTTCTGCAAACCAATTCCGATGGCCGGTGCGGACAGCCGCCGCATGATACAATTCTATTTTAGCACACTTTTCTGCTGATTGTAAGTAAAATTTTCCGCTTTTTCAAAATTTTTGGCCTGATGGAATAAAATCCACAAAAATGGATGAATTTTCCCGTCAAATATGCTATAATAGAGCGTCAAATTTCCAGGAGGTGGACAAAAATGAAAAAAATTTGCTATCTTATTGGTGCAATGGAGCCGGAATGCGTACTTTTTTCGACCAAAAAATCCCAACTGGTGATTGCGGCGGACGGCGGCCTCCGCCACCTGGAGGCCCGCGGCATCCGGCCCGACTATGTGGTGGGGGACTTCGATTCCCTGGGATGTATCCCATCGGAGGGTACGGTCATCCGGCATCCAGTGGAAAAGGACGACACGGATATGATGCTGGCGGTGAAAACGGGGCTGCGCCAGGGGTGCCGGACGTTCGTGCTCTATGGGGGCCTGGGCGGGCGCATGGACCACACCTATGCCAACTGTCAGACCCTGGCGTATCTGGCGGAACACGGCGGGACCGGCTGGCTGCTGGGAGGCGGGAACGCCGTGACCGCGCTGCACAATGGAACCCTGCATTTCCCCGCCGCCTGCACCGGTACCATCTCCGTCTTTTGCACCAGCGGCACGGCCTCCGGCGTCACCCTGCGGGGCTTGTACTACCCCTTGACAGACGCCGTTCTGACCAGTTCCTTTCCCCTTGGCGTCAGCAATCAGTTCACCGGCGTACCGGCCTCCGTGACTGCGGCGGACGGTACGCTGCTGATCATGTGGCAGGAAGACCCCGCGTCTGTGGTGGAGCGGCTTTAGAACCTGTATTCACAGGCGTTGAACGCTGTCTTTGGGGAATGCGCCGCTGCTGCTCCACAACGCGCCCAGTACCGTCCACTCCCGCTCTGTCATTTTTATCATCGCAGAGCCTCCTACAAAAAAAGGCTCCCCTGAAAGGGGAGCTGGCACGCGAAGCGTGACGGAGGGGTTCTGCTTTCCGGCAGAAATAATTTTTGCCAAAAAATAAAAGACTTGTCAAAGCGAGAAAAACGTGGTATGATAGCAACAACGAGGCAAATAATAAGGCAGGACATGGGCGATTCGCAGTCACCCATGCCCCTATGCAGGAGAAACACCCTCCTACACAATAGCATTTGCTACGCCAGCCCCTATTATAACAGTCTTTCCGCTGTTTTTCAATAGCCATTTTTCTTACCCTCTACTGCGGAGGACTGTTTGTTTTGCAATACGGGGTTTGTGTCTGTACATATGCGGTGTGGGGTAATTATATCCTGCACCGCTTTTTGTTTGTCTCGGCGGGAACCGGTCCGGCGGGACGCGGGCGTAAACGCCCGCTCCCGTCCGGGGCAGCCCCGGCGAGATTTTGTGTCCATACGGCAGGAGCCGTAGGGAAGGAGAAGTATGGTAGACTACAAAAAAATGTACCTGACGCTGTTCAACGCCACGGAGGATGCAATCAATACCATGGAGAACGTCAGACAGGCTCTCATCCAGGCCCAGCGGGAATGTGAGGAATTGTATGTATCCGCGCCAGCGCAGGACAAAGAATTGGAGGGCGGCGGATCGGCCGCGCCGGCTGCTACGTGAATACAGACCAAAAGGGAGGGTACCGGTTTTTCGCCGGTATCTTCTTTCTCTATCGGGTCTGACCGTCTATCCGCTCAGACAGAAAATTTGTAGAAAAATTTTGAAAAAGCTATTGACAAATGGCGGGTGATCGGATATAATAAGCCCTGCCCGTTCGGTAAGGGACAGGCAAAAATATGGCGGCGTAGCTCAGTTGGCTAGAGCATTCGGTTCATACCCGAAGTGTCACCGGTTCAAATCCAGTCGCCGCTACCAAGGTCTGTTTCAGACCTTTGCTTGGCGCGTTGGTCAAGCGGCTAAGACACCGCCCTTTCACGGCGGTAACACGGGTTCGATTCCCGTACGCGTCACCAGGACGGGAATCACTTCTTCCCGTCCCCCTCGGAGGCTTAGCTCAGCTGGTTAGAGCGCCTGCTTCACACGCAGGAGGTCACTGGTTCGAGTCCAGCAGTCTCCACCAGAAAAATCCCTTAAAGCCGCAAGGCTTTGAGGGATTTTTTCTGCCTTTTGGAAGCGGTTTCCCTTGCTTTTTCCCCTACAAAGGACGAGGCCCGGTTTTTTCCGGGCCTCGTTGTTTTGAAAGGGCATTTTCAAAAGCAGGTTTACTTTGACAGATTGCGGTAGAGGTAAGTAACTATATTGGCTCGCGGGGACATGCCGCTGGGATCAAACGCTGCGCCAGTGTCCTTCAGGAGGCCAGTGGTATCCGCCCAAGCTACCGCAGAAGTGTAGTAGCTGGTTTTGAATTGCCCGGCGAGGCTGCTGGTTCCCACAGGCGAAGGCTCATGATTGGCCCGCCATAGAAACGTGACTACGTGGCCGTTGGTGCAGGTATCCTTGGGGCTGAATGCGGTAGAGGTCGTGCCGGAGGTAATCCCGTTCTCATAGGCCCAGAGAACCGCTTTGTAATAGTAGTCTGACGCTTTAACATCCCGGAAAGGATTGACGGTTGTCTTCGGCTCCGGCTCGCCCTGGGCGCGCCATAGGAACGTTGCAACCTGTCCGCGGGTACAGGGGGAATAAGGCTCGAAAGTAGTGGCTGTGGCGCCGGAAGTAATGTTATTCTGATAAGCCCACAGCACAGCGTCTGTATAGTAAGCGCCGGCAGGAACGTCCGCAAAAGGGGCGGCGGGAGTGGGGGCGGCGGGTGTTGTGGGGGCAGTCTGATCAGCGGGCTTGCTTGGAGCGGCGGGTTTCTCTTCCGCCCCGGAAGAGACCGGCTGGGATGTACTGAAAAATTCTACCTGATAGGTAAACGGAATGGGAGAGTTATCTTTCTTGGATTTCAGCCCCTGAATCTCTACGGTATACGCACCCTCGTATTTCTTCACACCATTAGGCCGGAAAGCGATACAGTGATTGCCGCCGTAGTTCCAGTTATCCGCAGGGGTGATGCCCAGATAAGCGCCTGCGTCTGCGGGCGTATAGCTGCCGGACAGGGTCCAGTTCTTCCCGCCGCCAGAAATTTTGACAGCGATCCCTTTGGGCACGGCGTAAATATCCGGGTTCAGGCTGACGGTCCAGGGGCAATCCGCTGTGAAGCCGTTCAAATCATTTGGAAAATACCCGGCAGAGGGCCAGCCGAAGGAATCGTAGTTGACGCTGTGGGCCACAGAGAATCCCTCGTCCCGGTCAAAGACCTTCTCATCGAAAAATTTTCCGTAACCGCCGCCATTATCCACATAGCCGAAGCCGACCTTGCTCAAAGCCGGGCTGAGCTGCCAACGGCGGTGCCCGACACTGGTGATATTTTGGGCGGTATGGTCCCGCATCAAGCTGTCTACGGCCCCTGCCACACCGCTGCCAGCGGAGAGATTGCTGGAATAGGTGGCGGCGTAAGCCTTATCATAGAAATCCTTGCTCATATCGGCGGGCTTGGACGGCGGATGGCTCAAGGAACCCATCTGCCCCAGAATGACCGCGCCGTACTGGGCTGACTCGCACCAGCTTTTGTTCAACTGCGCTGCGGGCATTCCAACGATGCGCCGCAGGGCGTTGAGCCGGTTCAGCGCGGCCTGGAGGGCGGCATCGGACAGCTTGCCCGCCGCATAGGGTGCGAAGCAGCTGGGTTGGGAATCATAGACCTGACCGGAAAATGTGGCGGGATTTGCCGCCAGCAGGTCGATAATCTCCTGCTTGCTCAGCTGGGGCATGTCCAGGGAGCCAGTGACAAGCTTGCCCTTGGCGGAGGTTCCTGGGACATCGGATTGGGAGGGCTGCGCAGGCTGCGTATTGGGATTCTGGGCGGGGGCGGCTTTCGCCGCGGCAACCTTCGGGGAGAGCTTTACGCCGTCCATGACCTTCCGAAAAGAGGTGGAGATTTCCTTCTCGCCGCCTGCTCCCGTGCGGCAGGGCAAACTGCCCACATTGCCAATGGCCCAGAGACTGCCGTCGGATTTCTGAACCAGCAGCACATCCTGGCCCGAATAAACAGACACCGCGCCGTCAATGTCCACTTTCCTGGGCTTGCTCTGGTAATACACTGTGTGTTCCGCCTGCCAGTCAAGGTCATCGTATCTCTCGATCCATACGTCTGTGCTGTCGGGCTTTTCATAGCCGAGAGCCCAGCCGGACCCAAGGCCCCAGCTATACAGGCTGCCGTCCGCAGTCAGGGCAAAGCGCTGGTTTCCATTGGACCACGCGCCAACGGCGTTGTTCAGAAGTCTGACCGGGGAGGCGGACGCTTGGCCGGCGCCGTTCCCTACAGTCCATTGCTCCCCCCAGCTCCACAGGGAACCGTCCGTCTGGATGGCTATACCGTCCGCTGCATAGGCAACATTGTCCATCACCTTGCCCAAGGCGCCGCTATTTCTGCCCTGGTCACGGCCTAAGGCTGGGTTGACCGCTGGCGCCGTCCCGCCAAAGCCCTTGCTCCAGAGGGAACCGTCATTTTTCAGGAGAAACAGGGCGTGGTCTCCAACGGCAATCTGCTTCACGCCATCGGCAAGTTTCTCGTTATAGCTCCAGACCGTACCGTCATTTTTCAGGACAACGCTATATTCAGTAGATACCTGCGCTACATTGTCGATGCCTGGGAAGAATATCTCGCTATAGAGGGCGGGATTATCCAGAGCCGCCAGTTTGCCGTCCTCCTTGAGCAGGTTGGGCGCTGCAATCGCCTTGTACCCAGAGCCAACGGCAGTGAGTTCATAGCGCTTTGCCGTGACGATCTTTCCATCCAGTTCGACGGCATACCACGCTTTCAGCGTGCCGTCCGCCAGAATCGCGGCGGTGTCATCAAAGGTCATGTTCTGGTCGCTGACAATACCGGTCCACTTGGTATCAGCCGCATAGGCAGCGGGAAGCAAGCTAATACACATGACCAGTGCCAACATCAGGGATAGAAATGTTTTCTTCATAGGACTCTCCTCCTTGTAAAATTGGTATATTTAAGTATACACCGGAATCTTAAAAATGCCAACTGCCTTTTCTTATTTTCAGTTTGCGCCGGGCCAGGATCATCTTCTGCAGCTGGTATCGTTGGGAACTATATCAGCAAATGGCTTGATGGCTGGATGAACCGGCGGCTCCACCTTGTCAAGCCACCGGAGCATCATTTTTGTAAACATTCCTAAAACAGACGGAACCCCCAAGGGCCGAAGCCCTTGGGGGTCATCTAAAAATTCAGAGAACTGCCCTCAAATTTGGAGAATCGAATCAGGGATTGTTGTACTCACCATAGAGAGTAATGGTTTTATCACTCTCAAGCGCTGCAACACGAGGACCGTCAATCCTCACTGTCACACGTACAGCATGGTATCCATCCTTCGAAGCGCCAGACCAATTAGGCACGTTATCAATGGTAATCGAGCTGTTCGGATCGCCATCAACTTCACCAGTCACAGTGCAGCCGTCCGCCACAAGAACGATGAAGCTGTAGGTATCACCCAGTCCGTCGTTTCCAAGTGCAGGAGCAGCGCCAGTCAACATCGTGACTGTACCAGCGCCAACAGTATGGCCGCTTCTTCCGGCCACTTTAGTCAAGTAAACGTTGTCATACTTGGTATTTTCCGTAGTCGCCAAATTTCTGTAACTCGCGTTATTCGTTGTACCTGCGAACGACTGCTCCAGAAGAGTAACGTGCTTAAATGTAATATGCACAGGTTCGGTCACATCATGGATGGTAACAGTCCAAAGGTTGGCCTTCCCACTCTTGTAGGGATTCTCATAGCGTACAGTTACGCAGTCTCTTGTCAGATCACTATTGGTGTTCTGACCTCTGGCCGTAACGACAAGTACATTACCGGCTTCCAATCCAACAGACCATGTCTTAGTACCATTGTAGAGAGTTCCACTTTCTGTCTGTGAGCCACCAAACAGGAGGCCACCTGCAGGACCGTTGGTCAGGCTGGAGCCAGTATACTCTGCATGATACTCAACATTACCTTGGCTGCTGATATCCACAATCACGAGATCAACAACGGTATCGCTCGTCACGTTGGGAACTGTCACAGTAACGTTCTTTCCGGTCGGATGGCTCACAGTATAGTTGCTGCCATTCTCAACCATATAACCGTCTTCAATGTCGATTGTGAAGGTTGCACTGGCGCCATCATCCACATTGCGGACATAATTGTTTGTCAGTTCAATGAAACCATCTGCCTTCGTCAACTCTACCTTGTGGCCGATTGCAGTCTTGGTGGCAACATTGATTGTCAAAGCGTCACTCAGTCCATCAGCGGAAGGAAGATAGCCACTCTGAGAAGTAAAGACGATGCCGCTGCTCTTGAGAGCACGCTCTACTCTAACAGTAAGGGTATACCCATCAGATGTTTTAGTCGGACCGCTAATCTGATAGTTCTTAGGAGTGCCAGATGCCTGGCCAGAGGAAGCATTGCCCCAAGATGTAGATGCATTTGTTACACTGAGAGGGTTATTGCCATCAAGAGTCAAAACACTCTTAGGATTGGTCTGGGCAAAGTTAAAGGTTGCAGTGTACCACTCTTTACCATCAGACGTTTTCTCTACGTTCGCAACCACAGAGTTGTTGCCCACAACATTGATACCGCTGCCGGAAGTCGTAACTTCAAACCGGGGCATCATCAATGCATCAATATGGAGGTCGCCGCTCTTGCCGAGACCGGTGACTGTAATCTCCCACTCATTGGGATTTGCAGTCTTTTCAACAAGTGCCACTGCGCGATTCTGTCCGCCACTAGAAACATATCCGCCGAAAGTACCTGTGTTCTTTGTCACAAGCGTACTAAGGTCATCCATTCGTACGTCAGGAACAACATTTCCTCTTGTCACAACTTTGAAGGTAATCCCAAATGTCCGTGCCTTCGGAGTTTGACTGGCTTGACATTCTGTTACAATTTTGTCGGTGGCTTTCAAGTCCATTGTCTGCGTAAACGCTTTGGTGACAGATGCCTCAATCCCGCCCTCAACAGGGGTAATAAGATTGATAGTATAACCCTCAGTCTTCAGCAGCATAGTGAACTCAGTCTTGCCAGAATCAATATCACTCAGGGAAATAGTCCAACCGCTCCAATCGACAGTACCAACCTTTTTGGTCTCACCGTTAGGAACCACCTGCACGGTGAAGCCAGGATTCAGTTTCTGTAGCTCATCCGCGGTTTCAGGGGACTTTCCAGGCTCAACAAAGATTTTGAAAGTAGCCTTACGGTTAGAAACGCGAACCTGATCCTTCAGGCCATTTTCGCTTACAAGCTGAACGCCCTTGTCAACGCCCAAGCCCTTGATGTCCAGTACGCGGTAGGGATTGCCGGAAACCTGAATTGTCTCGTCGCTGCCGATACCAGACAGCTTGACAGTCCACAGTTCCATATCGCCATCCCACTCATTGGTAGTCTCCCAGGTAGCTTTCGCACCGTTGAAACCGTGGAGCAGAGGCTCATTGCCTCTGAGGACATAGACCTGGAACTCGAAGGAACCATCTGCCGCAGTACCCGTGCCAGCATCCTTGAGTCTGGCCTTAGCGCCATCGGCAGTCACGGTAACCTGGGGAACCTTGTTGAGGATAACAACCGTACCATTGAGAAAATTATTACCAGCAGCCTTACTGGGGACAATGCTGATCTCCCACTTGCCGTTGTCAAGACTCTTGTAACTAATCTCAGCAGCGCTGCTCTCAATACCAGTCACTCTGGGAACAGAACCATCCGGAACTGTCACAACAAACACTGCGGGATCAAAAACATCGCCATTGGACTTGGTAGTGTAGACACTCTTGAATGCACCACTGCAGCCTATAATTGTACTATTGCCAGGGTAAAGATTGACCACTTTGAAAGTAGCACCAATCGTGTTTTGCACATCGCCAATCTCAATCTTATCCCCATCAACAGCAGGAATCACAGCGGTGGTATTACCCTCAAACAGGGCAGCAGCCTTCCCAATAACTACTGGGACGCTCTCACTGCCGGCGCTATTAACAACTCCTTTATAGTTGATGGTAACAGTAACCACTCCGTCCTTGATCGGAAGCACACAGCTGTCCACCCACTCGGTCAGGCCGTTTTTCTCGGACTTGATCTTCATAGTCGCGCCAGTAACCAGAGGCTTTCTGATGCTGACAGAAACGGTACCCTCACCGGAAACAGGAGGATTGGGGTCCTCGCCGCCCTTGCGGACGCTGAAGTCCAGATTATTGAACTTGGACAGAGTATCGATGGAGCTATCAACTTCAATGGTAACCATCCACAGTCTCCGGGTTCCATCTTCGTTATAGCGGTTGGGTCTTGCGTTGGCAAGGTTCGCAGCAACGAATTTGTCAGCGGAGCTTTCGGTGGGACGGACAACCCAGGTTCCATCTGTGGGGTCCTCGTTGGCAGCAAACCAGAAGTTGGTAGTATAGAGCTTGGTCTCACTGCCGGAACGGGCGGCGCTGCGAAGCGCAGCGCGACCCGTCGCAAAGGGCTGGGGTACATAGTTGGGGAGATTGGGAGCCGCATCTGCAGCTTCCTCAGCTGTGCAGACAACAACGTTCAAGATAACGCTTCCAGCAGTGGGCAGACCAGTGAACTCCCACTTGCCGTCAACACTCTTGATGCCTGCTGCACCGTTCTCGCCGTAGATATCAACAATCTGTCTGTCGGCTCTGACAAAGGTCTGGAGAATCTCAGCATCAGACAGTGCAAGTCCCGCAGTGTTAAATGTACCGATAGAAATTCTTGCTTCGTCTGCAGCCAGACTGCCATCGAGACGGTGGAAATTCACAAGAAATTCCACTTCCTCAGAAGCAACGATATCCTTGGTATAGGTGACAGTAACAGTGACGTCAGCGGTTACATTGAGGGTAGCGGTAGCGTCGCCGGTATTCCAAGCGGCGTTATCAACGCTCTTAACGGTGTAGCCTGTAACAGCAGGGATATCAACCGTGTAAGCGCCGGAAACATTGGCGGTCACAGAAGGAGCGACAGTGTTGCCAGCCTCGTCAACATAGTTGACGGTGACGTTATAGGTGGTAACAGGAGCTTCGTTGTAGTTCTTGACCGCACCGTTCTCAGCAACAACAGAGACGGTGAAGTTGGGATTCAGTTCGCTGATAGCGTTGAAGACGGGTTCTTTCGGATCAACGGAAACCACGCCATTCTCGTTGGAAATAACGGTAACAACAGTGCCGCCCTTAGAGGTGAACTTCCAGGTTGCCTCCGCGCCGTAGGGAACTTTATAGGACTCCACGAACTCGCGCAGGTTCTCGCCGGTGAAGCCGAAGGAATCGGGAGCCAGAGCGCCGTTACGGGTCAGCTGGTTCTTTGCGCTGGCGGGAACAAAGCGATAGGTATAGGTGTAAATCTGGGTCTTGCCGCCATCCACCTGGGACATAACCTGGATGGAGTTGACAGGCAGCAGTTCCTTGTTCTCAGCAGCATTTTCCGCAGCCCAAGTCAGATTCTTGGCGGGGATAGTGCGGCCATAAACGGGGATAGACTCGTAGGTAAAGGTAGATTCGCCGTTGACAGCGATCTTGTTGTTGGCCTTGGGAGTGACATAGAGCAGGGCATCGCTGGTCACATCGACGCTGGCAGCCTGGGACCAGGCTGTAAAGGGGATATCAACAACTGCGTCTGCTTTCAGGTCAAACTTCCAGTCGCCGCTGCGCAGCTGGACGTCGGGGGCCTGGGTCAGGCCAGCTTCAGCAGCGTGGATGAGGCTCTGCCAGACGTTCTGGGCGTAGTCGGCATAGGAGACGTGCTTGCCGGCGCCGTTGCCGCTCATGCCGCTGTCGTAGTTCTCGAAGGAGACGACATAGATGGCATTGCCGTCCTTGTCATAGCCGACGAGGATGTTGTTGTAGCAGCCATAATACTTGCGGCCAGCGGTACCAACCAGGTCATAGTTGAAATCGGGCTTGACCTTGATGTCGTCCTCCTGGACGCGGGGCTGCAGGACCGTGCTCAGGCTGCTCTCGGAGAGGGTAGCGACCTGGCGGCGGTTGCTGTTGGCGTAGTTGAGGGTGTAGTACTTGGTGTCGCTGGTGAGCTTGTACTGCTTATAGCCGTCAGGCTCGAAACCGGTCGCTGTATCCGGACGCATGGTGTTGACCTCGACATAGTCGTAGTCCACGGTGTAGCGTGCGGTGCTGACGTTACCGACAGCAAAGCGGTCCGTAGCGGCGATACCGGCGGAGTCCAGGGAATGGATGGTATAGATACCCTCTTCGCTGGTGGGATAGAGGTTATAGATACCAGGCGCAGCGCCCTGTACATCGGAGTCGGCCTTGTTATAGGTCTTGATATCGGAGGCGGTCAGGTCGATCTTGATGGTCTCCTTGACGCCGTTGCCGCGGATGACCTCCACCTCGTCGATCTGGATACCAGCGCCGACGACAGGTGTGTCAACCAGGAAGATTCTCTCAGCAAACTCCGTATAGGGCTTGTTGAACTCCACGACCACCACGTCGGCGGTGTAGTAGACATCCGTACGCTCATTGCTGGTGCTGACACGGCTGTGCTCGGTACCAACAGCGTAGATGTCCTCGATCTTCTTCATCTCTTCGGTAGACAGGCTGGGCAGCTTGGCATAGCCCTCATAACGCTGTACCTGGATATTCTCGCGGTTGGTGTAATCCTTCCAGACGAAGTAGTAGACGGTGTTGTTCAGAGCGCGGACCTCGAAGGTACCCATGCTCTGGGCATAAGCGTCACCGTTAGCGGTTTCGTAGACGTCAGCCTGGACATAGCTGTCCTTAACGATGGAGCGGTAATAATTCTCCTGAACATTGCTGGTGTTGGGTTTGGGGAAAGCGATCATGGCGTGTTCGCCGCGCTCATAGACAGAGGCGAAGTCCACGGGGATGAGGTTGCCCTCAGCGTCCAGACCGGCCACGGTAGTCCGCAGAGCGTTCTCGCCGTTGATGCCCTTGGCGTTCAGGTCGCCCTTTGCGCCGCCCAGGGAACGGATGTTGCCCCAGCCGTTGTTCTGACCGTCCTTGCCGATGAACAGCTTGCCGTTGCGGTTGATGTCAACATTGATGATACGGCCATCCGCATCCTGGTAAGCCTTCACAGCATACTGATCGTCCTTGCTGGTGCTGTTATAATAGCCGTCCACCAGGAGAGTGAAGCTCTTGGCAGTACTCTTGACGAAAGCGATCACATAGCCGCCGCGGCCCAGGAACATGTCGTAGCTCACGCCGCCGGCCATCTCGGTCACATGCTTGGTATAATCGGGATTGTAGATGTGCTCATGCACGCCAGCCTCTTCATAGACGGTACCGTCATCGGTAGTGGCGGACAGGTCGTTGCGGTTGATCTTGTCGATCTTAGCGGTGACAGGCTCCGCCTTGTAGGTCTGGGCCTTACCGTCGATCAAAGCGTAGTAGACTACGTCGTCCACAGCCAGGGTGTCAGCGGAGACAACCTTCTGGGAACCCAGCTCGTTGATTTCGTCACCGTCTGTCAGTTTGATGTCCTTGGTATCCAGAGTGTAAGAGCTGTCGGAGACCTTGGAGACCTGGGCGGTGGTGTAGACAACCTTCAGGAGATAGTCGGCAATGCCGTCCTTGTCGTTGTCGATGACCTTGATCCAGTTGCCCTTCTCATTGGCTTCCACACTGGTCTCGGTGTCTTCTTTGATGTACTCCGTAACAAACTGCTTGTAGGACATGCTGTCAGACAGGTCCTTCAGACTGGAGGTACCAGCGTACACCTCGCCATAGCTATAGGCGTCGCGGGTATCACGATCCTTGACCTCGACAAAGCGGTCGGCATAGTCGAAGATGGACTTGATGTTGGACTGGTGATCGGAGTTGATCTCATCGCCTGCCTTGAAGCTGGCCTCATAGATCCAGCGGTAGTTGCCAGAGGACAGCTGCTTAACATTATAAGCGCCATTATCATCCACGAACTTCTCCAGGCCAACGGTCCACTTATAGGTGGAACGCTCTTTTTCATACTCGGCCTTAGCGGAGGCGAAGTCATTCGCACCGAAAGTGCTGACGAAGTTGATTTCGTAGCGGATGCGCCAATCAGACATCCAGCGATGGCCCTTGCTGAAGTTGAGGAAGCGCTCAGCCTGGTCGAAATCCAGGGTGATGTTGTTTTCCTTAGCGAACGCTTTCAGAGCATCTTTATCACTAATCTTGGCAGTGCTCTCAGCGGTAGTGTTGCCTTCCTCGCGGTCATTGATGGCGAGGACCTTCTTGCCGTTCTGGATGTAAGCGATATGGCTCTCGCCGATATCGTCCAGAGTGGTGGTGTAGTCGATGGTATAGTCCTTACCATCCACCAGCATCTCGGTTCTGCCGTCGGGGAGGGTATCGTCCTCGTTCAGGTCGGCATACTCGTTGGCGGTAATGACGCCCTCGATCTCCTCCAGCTTCAGGCTGTCATAGCCCAGGGAGGTTGCCTTCTCAGTGTAGCTGAGGGTATTGGCGCTGAAGTCAACCTGGTTGACCAGGATGGCCCGGAACAGGATTTCGGCTACCGTCTCACGGGTAGCGGCCTGGCCCAGCATTCCCTCAGTCACATTCTTGGTGATGCCGCGCTGATTCGCAATGGAAGCAGTACGGATCTGCCAGTTGCTGCCGGTGAACTCGCCGTTCTTGTCGTAGCCCACTGCGCGCAGGATCATTGCCAGCGCCTCGTAACCAGTCACCTGGCCCTGGGGGTCAAAGATCTTGTTGCCGCGGCCCTTGATGTAGCCGGCATTGGCGCAGTAGTTGACGTATCCTGCATACCAGGAACCGTCCGCTACGTCAGTGAACTGACCGTAGGTGGAATAGATAGAAGCCTGGCTGTCTGTCACATCGCCGGTAGCGATGCGGTAGATGATAGCAGCCACTTCTGCGCGGGTGATGTTGCCCTTGGGCTGGAACGTTGCGCCGTTGTCG
>Ga0137310_101154_pt1 | contig 17081 bp, 14 predicted proteins | sample NAcewiD2O_June_2_FD_97183 | JGI IMG/M metagenome (GOLD analysis project Ga0137310, IMG submission 97183) | Mouse cecal microbial communities from Vienna, Austria - N-Acetylglucosamine amended D2O_June | ecosystem: Host-associated > Mammals > Digestive system > Large intestine > Cecum | place...
TGTCCATCGCTGCCGGACAGATCTTTGCAGATGCCAAGCTCCCGGCTATCGGCTGCTCCTGCACCAACCCCCAGGTAACCGAGGGCAACGACTTCTACTTCCGCGTATGCTTCATCGACCCCTTCCAGGGTACTGTGATGGCTAACTATGCTTTCCAGAATGGTGCCAAAAGCGCCGCGGTCATCACCCAGCTGGGCGATGACTACTCTTCTGGCCTTGGCTCCTTCTTTAAAGATGCATTTGCCAAGCTGGGCGGCAATATCGTCAGCGAGGAGCAGTTCCAGACCAACCAGACCGATTTCAAGGCGATCCTGACCAATATCAAGGCCGCCAACCCGGACATTATCTTCGCTCCGTCCTCCATCACCACGGCCCCCCTGATCATCAAGCAGGCCCGTGAGCTTGGCATCACCGCTGTCATCGCTGCCGGTGATACCTGGGAGAACTCCACCATCATTGAGAATGCCGGTGCCGATTCCGAGGGTGTGGTACTCTCCACCTTCTTCGACGAGGCAGAGCCGGCCAATGATGAAGCCGCTGCTTTCATCGATGGCTTCAAGAAATATCTGGCAGAGAACAAGCAGGAGGAGATCATCCCGGCTGTATCTGCCCTGGGCTACGACTCCTATCTGGCTGCCATCAAGGCCATTGAGACTGCCGGCTCCACCGATACCACCGCTATCCGCGATGCCTTAAAGGGGATCCAGATCGACGGCGTGACCGGAAGCATTACTTTCAATGAGACCGGAGATGCAAATAAGGATATCGCATTTATCAAGACCATCAAGGACGGTAAGTTCCAGTTCCTGACCACTACGACGGTAGAATAATGGAACCATTCCGTGACCGTCCGGCTTGTCCGGACAGTCCCCCCGTTCCACCGCCTGCACCGGACAGAGGCCGCATTCACTGCACCTCTGTCCGTCTGGCGTTATCCGTTTCGGATGCCACAGCGCCCCGCCGGCCTGCGCCATCCTGGCCGGATAATCCATTGCGCCCTGCCGGCCCGTGAACCCTCACGTGGATTCTTCTGCCATGCAGCAATTTTTACGAAAACATTGATTTCACATTAGGAGGCAGATTTTTATGAGCTTCACAATCTTTCTACAGCAATGCCTCACCGGGATCTCCCTTGGCGGCGCCTATGCGCTGATTGCCATCGGCTATACCCTGGTCTACGGCATTCTCCGCCTGATCAATTTCGCCCACGGCGATATCTTCATGATGGCGGGATATTTTATGATCTTTGCAATGGTCAGCCTTCCCTGGTTCATTGCCATCCCGGTGACTCTGGCCGTCACCGTAATCCTGGGCGTATCCATTGAACGGGTGGCCTACCGGCCTTTGCGCTCCGCTCCCAGGATGTCCGTGATGATCTCGGCCATCGGAGTGTCCTATCTGCTGCAGAACCTGGCCACCTATCTGTTCACGGCCCTTCCCAAAGGCTATCCGGAGATTCCTTTTCTGAAGAAAATATTCCAGATCGGCGGACTCTCCGCTTCCTTTGTGACCTTCCTGACCCCGGGGCTGACCCTGGTCCTGGTATATCTTCTGATCGTGCTGATCAACCACACCAAGATCGGTATGGCCATGCGGGCCGTGTCCAGGGACTATGAGACCGCATCCCTTATGGGCATCAAGATCAACCGCACTATCTCCTTCACCTTCGCCGTAGGCTCTCTGCTGGCCGGGGTCGGTTCCATCCTGTATTTCACGGACCGTATGACCGTGTTTCCCTTCTCCGGCTCCCTGCCCGGGCTGAAATGCTTCGTGGCGGCGGTATTCGGCGGCATCGGAAGCATCCCGGGAGCTGTCATCGGCGGCTTCATCCTGGGACTGGGCGAGACCGCCCTGGTGGCCATGGGACAGTCCACCTTCAGTGATGCATTTACCTTTATTCTGCTGATCGTCATGCTTCTCATCCGCCCCACCGGCCTGTTTGGTGAGAAGACAACCGATAAAGTGTGAGGTGGCCGACATGAAGAATATGACAAAGAACAAAAACAACCTTTATTCCCTGATTGCTTTGGCTGTGCTCCTGGGTTTTCTTGCATTTCTCCAGTCTGATACAGCAGGCTACAGCTATCAGATCTCCATCCTGGAGCGGAGCGCCATCTATGCGGTGGTGGCAGTCTCCATGAACCTGCTGACCGGCTTTACAGGTCTTTTCTCCCTGGGGCAGGCAGGCTTCATGGCCATCGGCGCCTATACTGTGGCCATCTTCACCATCCCGGTGAGCGCCCGGCCCAGTGTATATTACGTCAGCGGCATTTCCCCGGTCATTGCAGATATCCAGCTGCCTGTTCCCGTTGCCCTGCTGCTGGGGGGACTCATGGCCGCAGGAATGGCTGCCCTGATCGGTATCCCGGTGCTGCGCCTTAAAAGTGACTACCTGGCTATCGCCACCCTGGGCTTTTCGGAGATCATCCGGGCCTTTATTGCGGCTCCTGTGTTCGACACTATCACCAACGGCTCCTACGGTTTAAAGAGTATCCCTGGCTTTTCCAGTATTTTCACTGTTTTCGGACTGGCAGCCTTATGTATCGCTCTCATGGTGCTGCTGATCAACTCCTCCTATGGCCGTGCCTTCAAGGCCATCCGGGAGGATGAGATCGCTGCCCAGTCCATGGGCCTGAACCTGTTCCGCTACAAAGAGCTTTCCTTTGTGATCTCCTCCTTCTTCACAGGAGTCGGCGGAGGGATGCTGGCCATGTTCATGCGCTCCATAGACTCCAAGACCTTCCAGGTATCCCTTACCTATGATATCCTGCTGATCGTGGTTCTGGGGGGCATCGGCAGTGTGACCGGCAGCGTCCTGGGCGCCTTTCTGGTAACCTCCGGCCGGGAGCTGCTGCGTTTCTTTGATGATCCGCTGACCATTGCAGGTGTCCAGATTCCGCTGTTCCGCTCCGGCTTCCGTATGGTCATCTTCTCTATTCTGCTGATGGTAGTGGTTCTCTTCTACCGCCGTGGAATCATGGGAGACCATGAATTCTCCTGGAACGGTTTCTTCCGGCTCATACAGGGCATTCCGGACCGGCTTAAAAGGCAGAAGGCCTCTGGTACCGGGAAGGGAGGTGCAAAGGCATGACAGAGCAGAAAAACGTACTCCACATGAAGGATGTGACCATGCAGTTCGGCGGTGTCGTAGCTGTCAACGGTCTGTCCCTGGATGTAAATGAACACGAGATCGTGGCCCTTATCGGCCCCAACGGCGCCGGCAAGACCACAGCCTTCAACTGTGTCACCGGCATCTACCAGCCAACCTACGGCTCTGTCTCCTTCCAGGGAGAGGTGATCCTTGCAAATACTCCCAAAGGGAAAATGCGCCGTCAGTATATCGGCGATGTGTGGCCCCAGGCCCTGACTCCGGTCTTAAAGACACCGGACGAGGTGACGAAGCTGGGCATAGCCCGGACCTTCCAGAACATCCGCCTGTTCGGCAATCTGACGGTCTTTGACAATGTGCTGATCGCAAAGCATATGCGGGCAAAGCAGAATGTATTCTCCGCCACCCTCCGCCTCAACCACGCCGAGGAGAAGCGTATGCGTGACGAGTCCATGGAGCTGCTCAGCATGCAGGGACTGGCCCATCTGAAGGATGAGACCGCCTCCTCGCTGCCCTACGGCCTCCAGCGGCGTCTGGAGATAGCCCGGGCCCTGGCTACCGGCCCCAGTCTCCTGCTCCTTGACGAACCGGCCGCGGGCATGAATCCCCAGGAGACCCAGGAGCTGACCGACTTTATCCGGCAGATCCGTGACGACTACCATCTGACCATTTTCATGATCGAGCATCATATGGATCTGGTCATGCAGATCTCGGACCGGATCTATGTGCTGGACTTCGGCAAGCTGATCGCCCAGGGCACACCGGACGAAATCCAGAACAATCCAAAAGTAATTGAAGCATATCTGGGGGTGAGTGACGATGTTGACGATTAAGGATCTGAGAGTTAATTACGGCGGAATCGAGGCAGTGAAGGGCATCAGCTTTGATGTGCCTGAGGGCTCCATTGTCACCCTTATCGGTGCCAACGGGGCAGGAAAAAGCACCACCCTGCGCTCCATCACCGGCCTGGTAAAGGCCTCCGGCGGCTCCATCCAGTTCGACGGGACAGAGCTTCTGGGCATGGATACCCCGGATATTGTCTCCAGGGGCATCACCCTGGTACCGGAGGGCCGCCGGGTCTTCCCGGACATGACGGTCCTGGAGAATATCCGCATCGGCGCCTATCTGCGGAAGGATTCCCTGAACCAGGATATCGAATGGATCTACGGACTCTTCCCGCGGCTTAAGGAACGGAGCTGGCAGCTGGCCGGCACCCTCTCCGGCGGGGAGCAGCAGATGCTGGCTGTGGCGCGGGCTCTTATGAGCCATCCGAGACTTATGATGATGGATGAGCCGTCCCTGGGACTGGCGCCGCTGATCGTCCAGGATATCTTCCACATCATTCAGGAGATCAACAGGCAGGGAGTGACCATCCTGCTGATCGAACAGAATGCCAACATGGCCCTGAGAATTGCCCACCAGGGGTATGTGCTGGAGACCGGACGGATCTCCCTCAGGGGATCCGGGAAGGAACTGCTGGCAGATGAATCGGTGAAAGCAGCTTATCTGGGGAAGAAAAAGGGGTAACTTTATTTACTCTTTACTTCTCGCCCAGTCCCAGCCGCAGGTCAACCACCTGCTCCAGAATATCTGCTCCGATCTCCATGGCATGGGGATCGAAGCACATTCTGGGATGATGCAGACCATATTCTACATTGGCCCCGATTCCTATATACCCCATCCGGATTCCACATATCTGACTGAAATAATAGACGTCATCACCCCCGGTGGTCTTTACAATTCCCAGGGATTTTCCAAGAACCCTATTGATAGCCTGATCGCAGAGACTGGTTACCTCCGGATCCAGAATGGCTGCCGGTACTCCGCCATATGTAAAGGCTTCTATGGCGCCGCCGTACATGGCAGCCGTATGGTCACAGATCTTCTGCAGCTTTTGGATGATACTGTCGGCGATCTCATTGGTCTCCCCCCGCAGGTCAAAGCCCAGGTGGCAGGTATCGGGAATGCTGTTTCTGGCGCCGCCGGCTGTATGGATCCGGGTTGGCTTTAAGCTGAAGGAAAAGCCTACATTCTCACGGATCCCATTAGCTGCCTGGATAATGGCCGAAGCAATCTCGATGGCATTGACGCCCAGAAATGGCCTGGATCCGTGAGCTGTTTTCCCCTTTATGACAATGTCGACAAAATAGGCAGCACTATGGGCAACCCCCGCCGCCGCTTCCCCTAACACAGCGTCCTGGGAGGGACGCAGATGCACTGCAACCATCTCCTGAATCTCTGAAAATGCTCCGGTCTGGGCCATCACATATGCCCCCTTCCCGCTGACTTCCTCTGCCTGCTGGAACAGAATATACAGCTTTCCCGTCCGGATTCCCCGCCGGACTGCCTGCTTTGCAGCCGTAAGAACCATGGTACAATTGGCATCATGGCCACATGCGTGGATGGCTGTGCTTTCTCCGTCTATCTCAAAGGGAAGGGCATCCATATCCGCCCTCAAGGCCAGTGCCGGCCCCGGTACACCGCTGTCAATCACACCGAGAATACCGGTATTGCCTATATTTCTCTTTACCTGGTATCCCAGTTCCTCCAGACAGTCTGCCAGATAGGCGGATGTCCGGACCTCGCACAATCCCAGCTCCGGCATACTGTGGAGCTTGTCAAAATTTGTCTTAATAAATGAATCCATATGTTTCTCCTCTCCTTAAATAGGTGATTTTTGTTACCCCTCTCCTCCCAGCTCCACGGCCAGATTCCGCAGCCATCTTTTCTGGCGGTAGCGGATATAGCCTACCACGGCCTTGTAGAATTCCTCTGACAGAACCATGGCATACACAATGTAAATGGGCTGATGCAGGATGAGACCGCCCAAAAACGCCATGGGGATCCCGATGGCCCACACGCCGCTTGTGTCGATAATCAGGCATACCTTTGTGTCGCCGCCGCTGCGCAGGACGCCAACGATATTAATAAAATTAAAATTCTTAAAAGGCATGTACAGGATGAATACCAGCAGGCACAGGTTTACCGCCCGGGCCACCTGGGGAGTGATCCGGTAGAGCCCGATTACATGCCAGCGGATGCCGTAGCAGATGCCCATGGCCGCCAGGGTCGTAAGGGCCGACAGAATAAAAAACTGTCTGGCGTACCGCTCCGCCTGCTTCAGTCTCCCGGCTCCCATCTCGTGGCCCAGGATCACGGCTGTAGCAGCGCTTAATCCCTGGAACAGCACCACCACAATATCCTGGATCGTGGTAGCGATGGTGATAGCAGCTACTGCGTCGTCTCCCATGCGTCCGTAGGCCATGGAATAGACCGTGGTTCCCAGTCCCCACATGAACTCGTTGGCAATCACCGGCGCGCAGGTGGACACAAACTGGTGAAGGAAGGCCCTGCTAAAACCAAACATTTCACGGATCCGGCAGGCCAGAGGAGTCCTGGTCAGATAGACCACCAGCAGCATGACTGCACTCTCCGCGACCCGCGCCGCCAGGGTAGCCGCAGCGGCTCCCGCCACACCCAAAGCCGGCATCCCGAATTTTCCGAAGATCAGGGTGTAATTCAGCAGGATATTGATGAGGATGGCCATACAGCTGGTAGCCACCGGCGCCTTGACCCGTCCCACGGAACGCATCATAGCCACATACACATTGGTGATGGCGATGAAGGGATATGACACGGCAGCAATGGGCAGATAGGTGGCGCCGAGGGCGATGGCATTCTCGCTGGTGGTGAAGATCCGCATCACCAGCTCTGGTCTTGCGATGCTGGGTACCACAAAGAACAGGGAGCCCAGTCCGGCGATCATCAGGGCGGTTCCCAGAACCTTCCGGATATTTTTCAGATCTCTGTTTCCCCAGTACTGGGCGGCCAGAACCCCGGAGCCGCTGACCACGCCGAAGACCAGCAGGGAAAATACGAAGAAAACCTTGTTGGCCAGCCCCACCGCCGCCACAGCCGTCTCTCCCAGAGTCCCGATCATCAGGGTATCCACCAGGTTCACAATGGTGTTCAACATGCCCTGCATGGCTACCGGCAGGGCAATGGTCACCGCCTTTTTAAGGAAGGTCCGGTCCTGGAGCATTTCTTTTGTATCTCTAAACAGTTGTAACATATTCCGGTACTCTCTTCTTTTCTTTTTTGTCTTGAAGCAGAGATAGTTTACCATATAGATTCCTGATTGACAATCAGTATTTTTCAGCAGGACAGCGCACCGGGTACGCAGCCTTGTCTGGACTATTACATAAAAGAACTGCCGTCCACACCGGGCAGCAGTTCTTTCTCTTGAGGAATTTTACCTGTATTCACCTATTTCAAAAATGCTCCAAACAGCACACTTCCAAGGATCAGTACGATCCCGCCGCCGAGACGGGAAGAGAGCTGGGCGTAAGCGATCAGTCCCATCCGGTTGGAGGCACCCAGCACAGCCAGATCACCGGAACCGCCGCGGTTTGCCATACATAAGCCTGCGGTGATGGCTGAATCGATGGGGAAGAAGCCCACCAGGTATCCGACCACGGCGGAACCAAGAATCGCACCCACCACAATGGCCAAAGCAATGGCTACATTTCCCAGAGTGATGGCCTGGGCAAGCTCAATGATATTGGTATCCACGCCAACCCCCACCATGATCACCAGAACCAGGTTGCCGCTGAAAAAGGACTGCAGCTTCTTTGCCGCCGCGCGGACATTTTCCGGAACAATACCGGCTGCTGCTACTATGGCCACGAAGATAATCATGTAAGCAAACTGATGGATCGGGGTTCCAAAAATCTCAGGAAGAATGGCCTTTGCAAACAGTCTTCCCAGGGCATAGAAGCCGATAGCCAGGAAAAAGGCGCCGCCCAGGTCTTTCATGCTGACCGTAACCTTCTTATCCTCGCTTGCGAAATCACCTCCGGAACGAATCAGCTGGGTGCCGTCTCCCGTAAGGGCTGGTCTGGCCTCTCCAATCTTCCGCAGAACAGCCGCAGTAAGAATGGCAAAAATATTAGCAATCGTCAGAATCGTGATAGCAAAGGAATAGTAGTTTGCCGCCGCGTCGCCGGTCACCGTCTCATAAATCTGGCTTAAGGGGACAGCTCCCGCGCCGTTTCCGCCGCCCATGACCGGAAGCACATATTTCAACATGATATTCACCGGATTAACTCCGAAGGGAAGTCCCACAAGGATTCCCAGAAGGGATGCGCCTGCCAGACCGCCGAAAATGGCCGGAATATAGCCTGCAAAGGAACGGATCAGAAGCTTTCTGTCCAGTGCCAGGATAGAGCCTGTGATCAGGAAGATGATGAAGAAGGACAGGAAATCTGCATCATCCATAATCATGATCATGCCTTCTGCATATTTCTCCGGAACAAGCTTATAAGTAAACAGACATGCGGATACCAGGAACGTAAGCACCAGACCACCGCCGATGTAGCTGTTCCAGAAGGGGATACGCTCGCCGACCTCATTGCAGATCAGACCGATGGACAGCATCAGGGCAAAGCACCCTGCCAGATCCGCGGAAAGAGCCCCTGTTGCTGCTGCCGCGATGACAATCACTGCGATTCCCCCTGCCAGCCACCAGGGCATACCAAATGTTTTCAGTGTGAATCCTTTTTGTTCTGACATAGCCTATACCTCCATTATGTAAGTTTTCACCGGGGCAGGGAGAACCCTCCGGACCTTTTCTGCCGGACGGGTTTCCTGCCGCTTTTCATAATGAAAGTATAGGACTCCAGCCTTACAGGGAACATGGTGTTTCCTTACACTGGGTTAAGATTTTTCTTACAAAATGTTAAGGTTTCCCAGAGCGTATCCTGGAGCGTGTTTGAAAACCGCTTTATGTCAGCTGTTCGCCGCAGTCTGTGGGGCATAGCAGGCGCCCCCTTGCGGAGATAGCGGAAATGAATTTTCAGACACCCTTAAGAGTTCACAGCTATAACGGCAGCATTTTCAGACTCCAACGCTTTTTAGTGCCTCCAGGATCATGGAAATGGACACCGGCTTCTGGATGCAGCCGTCCAGGATTCCTCTCTGTCTGGCTTCCACCAGTTCCCGGGTCACCTGGTCTGCCATGACAATAATGGTCATATCCGGGTATCTTCCACGGACCGCCATACAGAAGTCTACGGCACTCTCTCCTCCAATCTCCTGCTCGGTCACCAGGGCATCAAAGGGAGCCCCTTTTTCCTGGCGCTGTGTTCCCTCTGTTCCCTCCAGAAGCTGCCGCGCGTCCTCAAATCCCATCTGGCACTCCATGGCTATGGAGCACCGGTCTGCATCCTTTTTCAGAAGCTGCAGTACCTTAGGGTTGTCATCCACCACAAGAAAACCCAGACGCGGCGCCTGTTCCGGGCCGGGGCCAGCCAGAAAGCCCGTTCCCTGGAAAGTCCGAAAATCCCCATCCTCTATACCTGCTCTTTGTTCCGTTCCCTGCCCATTGACCGGCAAATAGACGGAAAACGCTGTCCCCTTTCCCGGCTCACTCTCCACATAGAGTCCGCCCCTATGGGAACTGATGATCTGCTCCACCAGCGCCAGACCCAGGCCGGTGCCTTTGCCGCCCTTCTTCGTCGTGAAAAAGGGATCAAAGATCTGATTCATGACTTCCCGGCTCATGCCACAGCCATTATCCCGGATCTCTATACACACATAATGATCCCAGTTATCCGAGACCGGGGACAGATGGAGGTTTTCCTGGTCTAAGTCTGCCAGTTCCTGCCGGCCGCAGACCTTTGCGTGAATCAGGATTCTGCCTTCCTTATGGCCTATGGCATGGATCGCATTGACGCAGATATTGAGGATCACCTGATTCATCTGGGTTTCATTACAGAGAATGTATGCTCCGTCCAGACGGATCTCTTCACTCAGGACTACATGGGAGGGACAGACGGAACGGACCATCTTCAGCGCGCGGGTCAGCATCCGGGCGGCATCTGTATTCTTATAAGCCGTCTCCATATTCTTGCGGCTTAAGGAGGAGATCTGCTGGATGATCTCCTTTGCCTTGGCTGATGCCTCGTAGATCTCCAGGGCATTGTCATAGCTTTCGGAATCCTCCTCCAGCTCCATCATCAGCAGGTCCGCATAGCCCATGATGGGAGTCAGCAGATTGTTGAACTCATGGGCAATCCCCCCGGTCATGGTTCCCATAATCTGGAGCCGCTGCTGGTGGGCAATGGTCTCCTCGCTCCGGTGCATTTCCTCCAGCAGACGGTTCAGCTCCGTCAGATAAGCGGTCTGCTCGGTATCCCTCTGCTGCTGCAGCATCATGTGTACCATATAGACAGCCATGGCAGCCATCACCAGGAAAAAGACCATGAACAGGACAAGAAGCCGGAGCACGCCCCTGGCAACCGGAATATAGATATCATTATAATCCATCACCGCGCTGAGGATCAGAAAATCCTCCCCCAGCTGCACCGGACAGTAGGCACTGATCTTGCGGACCCGCGGATAGCCTTCCTCTGTCCACCAGTAGGAGTCGTACTCCTCCACGCCTTCCCGCCCCTCCTTCTGGTGATCCGTCATGATCCGCAGGCTTTCCAGATCCACTCCCTCATACATCTCCATCCGGCCATGGATCACTTCGATCCCCCACTGGGCCCGCTCCGGGTGCATCAGGATAATCCCATTTCTGTCCTTGAGCACCATATAGCCATTGGTCCCCACCTGCAGCCGCTGCATCATAGCCTGATAGTACTGCTCCAGATCCAGCAGCAGGGAAATGGCTCCGTCCCCTGGGATCTCCATCCGGAGAATCAGGTATTTCTCCCCGTCATCCATCTCTGCCATACGCAGACTCCGGCCCGAATCAATCCGGCTGATGGAATATACCTGCTGCAGATGGAGATGCCGGACGCTTTCCAAGACCCTTCCCCTCTCATCCTCCACCATCACATCCCACACCATGGTCTGGTGGCTGTCCACATACTCTGTCAGGAAATGTCCCTGATCCCCGGCCGGTTCCTCCCCAAAAAGCCGTTCCTGGACAGCCATCCGGTACAGCCCCTCCAGATCCTCCACATAATCCCGCAAAGATACCTCCATACTGTCCCCAAGACTCTGAACTGTCAGAAGCATCTGCTGCTTCTGGGTATCTATGACGGAATCCCGGTATTCCTTCCAGATTCCGGTTCCTACACATATGGCTGCTGCCAGCACCAGGACCAGTACTGGGGTCAGGATCCAGCCAGCGCGCTTTCTCTCCTTTGTTTTCTCTGTTTTCTTCCCTGTCTTTTCCATTCATGGTTCCCTCCGGCTTGTAACAGTTCAGTCCCCTGAACTGTTACTTCCTGTTGCTTCCTCTTTCTTAAATCGGATCCTTTACTTGACTAAAGCTTACCTTAAGACTATAATATTTTCAATAATAAATTCTATAACTTTGTGGAAACTCATTCAGACAGACGAAATCCAGACATACAGACCAGTCCCAAGGGAGGAAACACCATGGCAGACAAAATCCTGATCGTCGATGATGATCCGGCTATCCGCAAGCTTCTTGAGAAGGTCATGCACAGCAATGACATGGAGACTACTACCGCTGACAGCGGTGAAAAGGCGCTCCGGCTTCTGGCGGAACATACCTATGATCTGATCCTGATGGATGTGATACTGGGAGACATGGAAGGCTTTGAGGTGATCAGACGCCTCCGCAGCCAGGGTATCAAGACCCCGGTGATGATCGTCAGCGGACGCAACGAGGACTATGATTCCCTCTACGGTCTCTCCATCGGCGCCGATGACTATATCACCAAGCCCTTCCGCCCCGTAGTCCTGGGCGCCAAGGTCAAGGCCCTGATCCGCCGCAACCGGGACATGATCCTGGAAAAGCCAGACCAGCTGGAACGCGGCCTCTTCACCTATGATTACAATACCATGCGTTTCTACAAAAACGGAGAGGAAGTGATCCTCTCCACCCGGGAAGCCTCCCTGTTCCTTTTGTTCCTGCAAAATCCGGGCCAGGTCTTTACCAAAGACATGATCTATGAAAAGATCTGGGGCACCAGTGTGGCCGTGGATGACAATGCCATCATGGTCTATGTCAACCGTCTCCGCGGAAAGATTGAGGCGAACCGGCAGAAACCGGTACATATTGTGACGGTGCGGGGACTGGGGTACCGGTTTATGGCGTGACCGTCCGGTGTCTGACAAGCGCCACTGGCGCCTGACAGGCCCAAAGCTTCCTGCCCCTGACACGTTTCAGGGGCAGGAAGCTGCCTTCATATATACCTCACTTTCAACCATTACCCTGCATTTCTTTTTAAAGCAGGCAATCCCGTATTTCAAAATCCTGTGGCACCCGGCTCTCTTTAGCTCTGCTGTATAGCCGTCTGCCTCAATCTGCTCCAGGGCTTTCTGGCAGGCCAGGTCCAGTTTTTCATTTTCAGCATACTTGACCTCCAGGATCATCCCGACAGCCTCATTCTCAATCTGAATCTGGATATCACTGTAGCCCTCTCCGGCCTCTTTGTTTGATTTCACATACCATCCGCTCTTAAAACCAAGAATGCCAAGGAGAATCCCATGATAGAAATTTTCCTTAAGGGGCTTTCTGACAAAGGTATCCCGGATACTGATAGTTCTGTTTAAGTAAGCGTGAAACAGCCGTTCCACCTCTTTCGCGTCCCCCTTCTCAAGAGCTGTGCAGAATTCCCGGAGAGTCTCCCCATCCCTTCTTACATTCTCCTTAAACATCACCATAATCTGCTCTGTAAAGATATTCCGGATTTCCATGTTGGGAATTGCCAGATGAAACCTTTTCCCATCCTCCTTTCCCCTCCGGGTCAGATAGCCTGTTGTAAAGAGCACACTCCAGATGTGGTCCACCGAATCATACAGGCTGTCATAGGTCAGCTCTTCATGGATCTCTTTGGTCACACATTCCCCGGCTATAAGAGTTTCCAGATCTCCCTTTGCCAGTCCATTGTCCATCTGCTCTAAAAAATGTCTGACTACATCATTGCCGCTTGTATTGGACCAGTAATCCTTTGGGGACATATCCGGTTCGTCAATCAGCTCATCACAATAGTTAATCACGTCCCATGGACAATATACGTCCACGTTTCCAAACCGGTATCCGTCATACCAGTCCTTCACTGCATCATACCTGTTCTCCAGGCCATAGTACTCCAGCATGGTCCTGACCTCTGCATCCGTGAAGCCGAAGTATTCATCGAAACGCACTGTGGTAATGGAACATATTTTAGGATTGTTCAACCCCGTAAAAACACTTTCCTTAGCAACCCGCAGACAGCTTGTCAGAACCGCAAAGTAGAGATATTCGTTGGATTTAAGCGCCTGGTCAAATATACTGCGGACAAGGGTAACCATCTGCCGGTAGTATCCTCTGTCACTGGCCTTTGCCAGAGGCACATCATATTCATCGATCAGAATGATGACCTTCTGATTATAATGCTTTTGCAGAAGTCCGGCCAGCATCCTTAAACTGCCAGACAAGACAGAATCCGGCATAATATAATTTCCCTGATTCGTTTCATCTACCATGGTAAGCTGATGGTATAATTTCTTTTCTTTATCTGTCAGCAGTCCGCTTTCCAGCAGAAACTGGAAACGCATCGCCTCATTTCCTATGGCCGAACAGATCATGGCGCGGGCTGATGCAAAATCATTCCCATCTACACCTTTCAGGCTTACCGACACAACCGGGAATCTGCCCATATACTGGTCACACAATTCCTGTTCCTTTAAAATCTCCAGCCCGTCAAAAACCGTTTTATCTCTGCCGACTTCAAAAAAGGCCTTCAGCATACTCATATTCAGGGATTTGCCAAATCTCCGGGGCCTGGTAAAAAGGTTCACTTTTCCCCATCTCTCCAGCAGATCACGGATCATCCCTGTCTTATCCACATAGTAAAAATCTTCTGTACGGATTTCCTCAAAGTTCTCGATCCCCACCGGAAGCTTCTTCCTTCTGTCTGTATTGCCCATCTGCCATCACGCCCCTTCCCAAGGCTATTTTGTATTCCTGTACAGATTCTGCCATGGATGATATCTTGCGGTTTTCAACTACACGTAACAGTTCAGATACCCCTTGAACTGTTACGGCATCTGCCCATAAAAATCGCTACGCGATGGGGCAGATGCCCTCTGGCCACTACGTTTTCGCACGGTCAGCGCAGCGAGTGCGCAGACCTGTCTGAACTGTTACAACTGCACATCTGCTTCATCCTTCAATTCCTCCAACAAGCCATATAATCTCTGAATCTGCCCTTCCTCCAGCTTCTTTTTCCCGCAAAACTCTGCCACAATATCCTCCAGGGGAAATCCAAATTTTCTGACAAACATATGTCTCTCAAGGGCTGTCTGATATTCCTTTTCTTGAATTGTAAAAATGTATTTCTGATGGCGTCCCTCCTTAATGCTGGATATATAGCCCTTTTTTGTGATGTTATGCAGAATGACTCTTTTTGTTTTCAACGCATGCTGAGGAAAATTTTCATATAATTCATTGCTGGAAATACCATCCGGATACCGCCAGATTACATTCATATATTCCAGCTCTGTTGCAGACAGCCGCTTTAAGCCGATCCCGGCTAGTACCTCCTCTGGTTTTTTCGCCATGGCACTTTCACCACCTTTCAAATTTACATTATACACTGTAAAAGTAAATTTGTCACCCCATAAGCTTTGCCGGAATATCCTCATACATAACCAGCCGTAACAGTTCAAGGGGTATCCTTCCTGTCTATCCGGCAAATCAGGAGTACCCCAGTTGAAATACAAATACATGTTTGAAGTTGCCTTCATTTTCCCGAAGGGTTTCGGTCAGTCCGCAGCAGCCGCCAGACGCGATCAGACTGCTGCACTGGGAGAGCAGGTTCAGTGTACAAAGATACTCTGCCCCCAGCCGGAATCCCTCACCCTCCTTTTTCTCCTTGTGCAGCTCTACCAGCACATGCCCTGGCTCGATCCGGTAACGCTCCTGATCCGTAAATGAAATAAGGTCCCCATACGCCTCCTTCATCCGCAGGCAGACATCCGCATCCTCTGTAGACAGAAAGATCTGGTCAAACTCCCACTCCCCTTCCACTTCCTCTATCTTTTCTATCACCTGCTCTGCAGTCGCTTGTCTGGCATGGCCCGGAAAAGGATTATGGATATAATCCGTCCCCCGGATCAGCACCCCCAGTGTCCGTTCTGGATGGGGAAGAAACCGCTCCCTCCGTTCCTTTATGTAGTTTTCTACCCGTTCATTAAAGAGACCCCGCGGCCATAAAAGTTCACAGCCGACAGATACCTCATCCATAATTCTCCGCAGAACGTTCTTAACCAGAAACATGTTGGGGGAAAGAGCCAGATAACTGCTTTCCCGCACTTCCAGAAGCGAATATGTACTAGAGCGTGTTTGAAAATTCATTCCTGGCATCTGCACGCCCCACTTCGCGGTATATTTGGGCCAAATTCAGGTTACATAGCCCACTATGCGCCCTTCATTTGGCCCAAATCTCCCACAAAGCGGAACGCACAGCTACCAGAAAGCAATTTTCAAACACGCTCTAGGCTGAAAAAAACTTGTTCCAGATATCATCGCCTGGATAATCCGAATACATACTGGAAACAGCCGAGACAATCATAATGGCAGGGGCATAGCCTTTAGCTTTGGCGTACCGGGCTGTCACACAAATGTTTCTGTTCATGGGACGCATCTTCTTGTCCGGCTATGCCAGACAAGAAGCATCGTGAACTGTAACACATAAATAAGGCTGTGAAAAACGGGATTTTATTTTCTCCATTTTTCACAGCCTCTATAACTGGTCATTTTCATAATTTCGTGAACAAACCCGCCTTCTTAAGCACCGGCCGCAATGCCATATACACCACCACTACCACGATGGTCCCGGCCACGGCATTGATGAAGGTGACACCGGCGGCCCAGGTGGACATGATCTTGGCCGCGTCGGACTGGACGCCCAGGACATAGTTCTTGTAGAAATATCCGGCGATTGGATCCATGATCACATTAAATCCCAGCCCTGCGATGGAAGCCACCAGAGTCCAGCGGAACACATAGGCCGTATCATGATCCTCCGTGATATGGGCCACCTTGTGGGCGATGAAACCGGCGATCAGGCCGATACAGAATTTCAGCACAAAGGTCTTGGGTGCGCTGGTGATATAGACCGGATCCAGCAGATCCGCGATGGTCATCCCCAGGGAACCGGCCAGTCCGCCATAAACACCGCCCAGAAGCAGCGCTGCCAGCACACAGAAAGCATTGCCAATATGCAGAGCCACATAGTCCCCGCCAAAAGTAGGAACCGGAATTTTCAAAAAGGTAAAAGCAACATAGCAGAGTGCAGCCATCAGTGCCGTCAGTACCAGCTTGTAAACATAATCATTTCTCAGATTGTTCATAATCTTCTCTCCTTGCTGTAAATGGAATATGTATCTACAAAAAGACTGCCAGCGGCCGCACTTGCTGTCTGCACCCGGATGCTGGGAAAGGCATTTCCAGTGTCTTTTCCTTATCCTTCATGCATACAGATCATGGCAGGCTTTCTGTGTTTTCCCAATCATAGCACAACAGTGGAGTGATATGAATAGCCAGTTTTTGTTTTTTTGACCAGTCCAGTTTTCCTCGTCTAATATCCCTTACAGACATCCACCCAGCTCTTGTATCCGGAATACTTCTCCAGCTCCGGAATCGTCAGCTCGATTGCACTGCTGGCGCTTCCGCAGGCGGGAAACACTGTCTGAAAGCGTTTCAGGGATTCATCCAGATACACATCCACGCCTTCCTTCACCGCGAACGGACACACCCCGCCCACAGCATGTCCCACCAGCGTCTCCACTTCCTCCGGTGTAAGCATCTTCGCCTTCTTGCCGAACTGGCCTTTGTATTTGTGATTATCAATCTTGGCATCCCCGGCTGCCACCACCAGGATCGCGTGATCCTCCACCAGAAAAGAGAGGGTCTTTGCGATTCTCTGGGGCTCACACTGCAGGGCCGCAGCCGCAAGCTCCACTGTGGCGCTGGAAACCTCAAACTCCTGAACTCGCTCTTCTA
>Ga0137310_101155_pt1 | contig 17064 bp, 22 predicted proteins | sample NAcewiD2O_June_2_FD_97183 | JGI IMG/M metagenome (GOLD analysis project Ga0137310, IMG submission 97183) | Mouse cecal microbial communities from Vienna, Austria - N-Acetylglucosamine amended D2O_June | ecosystem: Host-associated > Mammals > Digestive system > Large intestine > Cecum | place...
GACTCAATGCCCTCGGGATCAATCATCTCAACGGGATGGGAATATCCCAGGCTCAGGATCAGTTTGTTGCCCTGTTTCTGTGCTCTGTAACCAACACCGTTCACTTCCAGAACTTTCTCGTATCCCTTTGTCACACCGACCACCATGTTGTTGATCAGGGTTCTGGTCAGACCATGTAAGGATTTCATCTTTTTCAGATCATTTGGTCTGGTTACAAGAATATGTCCATCTTCTTCCTTGATGTCCATCTCCACAGGCAGCTCCCTCTCAAGAGTGCCCTTGGGACCTTTTACAGTCACTTTATTTTTTTCCGCAATTGTTACAGTTACGCCTTCTGGAATCGCGATAGGCATTCTTCCTATACGTGACATGCTGTTTTCCTCCTTAAATTTTCGGAAATGGCGTGTGCGCCATCTCTGTTTTCAGACATCTGCAATGCCTACCAAATAAATGCTAATACCTCGCCGCCTACGCCTAACTGACGGGCCTCTTTGTCAGTAACCACACCCTGGTTGGTGGAAATGATCGCGGTTCCCAGGCCGCCTAAGACCTTGGGCAGCTCCTCTTTGCCCGCGTACACCCGCAGACCGGGCTTGGAGATTCTCTTGAGACCGGACAGGATCCTCTCACTCTTGTCAGCATTGTACTTTAAGGTGATGCGGATGGTCTGGTAAGAACCTTCATCTACCATATCGTATTTTTTAATGTAACCCTCTTTCACAAGAATATCGGCAATGGCCAGTTTCATCTTGGATGAAGGCACATCTACTGTATCATGTTTAGCAGTGTTTGCGTTACGGATTCTTGTAAGCATATCTGCAATGGGATCGCTCATTGTCATGATATATATTCCTCCTATATTTTCTGTGGAAGTTCATCTTCCTCTCTTGGGGGATGGTATGTGCTCCCCACGATTTTTTCAAGGAAGTTCTTCGCCCCCGCAAAGGGATGCCTCACCCTCACGGCATTTTGTTTTAAGGAAGTTCTTCGCCCTTTGGTCGAAGAACGACTGCTTTTCTAAGCTCATCCTTCGCCTTCGGCCCGGATTCGCTAAGTAAAGCATGTCACCAGCTGGCCTTCTTTACGCCGGGGATCTGGCCCTTGTATGCTAATTCGCGGAAACAGATACGGCAGATTCCGTATTTTCTCAAATACGCGTGCGGACGGCCGCAGATTCTGCAGCGGGTATACTCTCTGGTAGAGAACTTTGCCGGGCGCTGCTGTTTAATCTTCATTGAAGTTTTAGCCATGGAATTCTCCTCCTAATTATTACCTCTGAAATGGCATATTAAATAATCTCAACAGTTCACGGGCTTCCTCGTCTGTCCTGGCAGTGGTTACGAAACAGATGTCCATGCCTCTCACCTTGTCGATCTTGTCGTACTCGATCTCGGGGAAGATCAGCTGCTCCTTAATGCCCAGAGTATAATTTCCTCTGCCGTCAAACGCGTTGGCGTTTACGCCTCTGAAGTCACGCACCCGGGGAAGCGCCAGATTGATCAGGCGGTCAACAAACTCGTACATCTTATCGCCCCTGAGAGTAACCTTGCATCCGATGGCCATGCCTTCTCTGATCTTAAAGTTTGCCACAGACTTCTTGGCCTTGGTGGTCACTGCCTTCTGGCCGCTGATGATCTCTAAGTCTCTTACAGCAGAGTCCAGAACTTTCGCGTTGTCCTTAGCCTCACCGACTCTCATGTTGATGACGACTTTTTCCAGCTTTGGCACTTCCATAATGTTTTTATATCCGAACTTTTTGATCATCGCGCCGACGATCTCGTCCTTATAAATATCTCTTAATCTTGCCATGATTTCGTTCCTCCTCTCCTGAATTAGTCGATCACCTTGCCGGTCTTCTTGGCGACGCGGACTTTCTTTCCGTCTCTCACCTCAAAGCCGACCCTGGTGGCCTGGCCGTCAACTACCAGCATAACGTTGGAGATATCCATAGGAGCCTCATGGTTGACAATTCCGCCGCTTGGGTTGGCGGCGCTTGGCTTAGCATGCTTGGTCACCATGTTGCATCCCTCAACCAGCACCTTGCCATCCTTCACCCGAAGGACTTTGCCGGTCTTGTCTTTATCTTTTCCTGTAATAACCTTTACCAGGTCATTTTTCTTAATTTTATGCACAGCCCGCACCTCCTTACAGTACTTCGGGAGCCAGGGAAACAATCTTCATAAACTGCTTCTCTCTCAGCTCTCTCGCGACCGGCCCAAAAATACGAGTTCCTCTTGGAGTCTTGTCGTCCTTGATGATAACCGCCGCGTTCTCATCGAATCTGATATATGAGCCATCTTTCCGGCGCATGCCTTTTACGGTACGCACAACAACAGCTTTTACAACGTCGCCCTTCTTAACAACACCGCCTGGTGTCGCGTCTTTAACACTGGCAACAATAACATCACCTATATTCGCGTATCTCCTGGTAGAGCCGCCCATAACGCGGATGCACAGCAATTCCTTAGCTCCCGTATTATCGGCAACCCTCAGTCTGGTTTCCTGCTGAATCATGCCTGATACTCCTTCCTGTTTTGTCACATTCTCTCCCGCCTCACTGAAAAACGGGAAACCCAAACTCCGCTCCGCCTCGTCTGGGCAGCGAAACGTTCCGACCTCGGCGAAACCTTTCTTTATTTTGCCTTCTCAACAATCTCAACAAGTCTCCATCTCTTATCCTTGGATAAGGGTCTTGTCTCCATAACTTTTACGGTATCGCCGATGCCGCACTCGTTCTTCTCATCATGGGCTTTCAGCTTGTAAGTTCTTTTTACAATCTTGCCATATAAAGGATGTTTTACGTGGTTCTCGATCGCGACTACGATGGTCTTATCCATCTTGTCGCTTACGACTTTACCGGTACGTGTCTTTCTCAAATTTCTTTCCACGACTTTATTCTCCTCTCATTCTAAGCCAATTTAGATTTCTCTGTAATAACAGTCTGAATCCTGGCAATGTTCTTACGAACTTCTTTGATTCTGCTGGTGTTGTCCAACTGGTTTGTCGCGTTCTGGAATCTTAAGTTGAACAGTTCTTTCTTTGCGGCTACAAGTTCAGTATTCAGTTCAGCCGCGGTCTTAGCCCTCAACTCTTCTACATACTTATTCGTTTTCACTGTTATTCACCGCCTTCTAAATCTGCCTTAGCAGCAATCTTACATTTACAAGGTAACTTATGCATAGCAAGACGAAGCGCTTCCCGAGCTGTCTCCTCAGGTACGCCAGCGATCTCAAACATAACCCGGCCTGGCTTTACCACCGCTACCCAGTACTCCAGAGCGCCTTTACCAGAACCCATACGAGTCTCGGCAGGTTTCGCTGTAACCGGCTTATCAGGGAAGATCTTGATCCAGACTTTTCCGCCGCGCTTGATATAACGGGTCATGGCCACACGGGCTGCCTCAATCTGGTTGGACTTGATCCAGCAGGGCTCTGTAGCTACTAAGCCGTACTCGCCGTTGGAAATCTTGTTGCCTCTTAAAGCCTTTCCTGCCATGCTTCCGCGGAACTGTTTACGACGTTTTACTCTCTTAGGCATTAACATTATTTATCGCTCCCTTCCTTGTTTCCTTTCGCTGGAAGTACTTCGCCCTTGTAGATCCACACCTTAACGCCTAATTTGCCGTAGGTGGTATCTGCCTCAGCGAATCCATAATCAATATCTGCTCTTAATGTCTGTAACGGGATGGTTCCCTCGCTGTAGAACTCGGTACGGGCCATATCCGCGCCGCCGAGACGTCCCGCCACCGCGGTCTTGATGCCCTTGACTCCCGCCTTCATGGAACGTCCCATGGTGGACTTCATAGCCCGTCTGAAGGATACACGATTCTCAAGCTGCTGGGCAATGCTCTCTGCCACAAGCTGAGCATCCCGGTCTGGTCTCTTGATCTCTTTGATATCGATAAAAAGCTTTTTCTCTCTGCCCTTGTTGTCCTTGCCGAGGAGCTTCTGAACTTCTTTTTTCAGTTTCTCAATCTCAGCGCCCCCTTTGCCGATAACAACACCCGGCTTCGCGGTGTAGATAACCAGCTTGACCCTGTCAGCGGCCCTCTCCACCTCGATCTTGGAGATACCCGCGCTGAACAGTCTCTTCTTTAAGAACTTTCTGATCTGGTAATCTTCTACCAGATTATCGGCAAAATCCGCCTCAGCATACCATCTGGAATCCCAGTCTTTAATAACACCGACTCTTAAGCCGTGTGGATTAACTTTCTGTCCCATACTTGCCTCCTATCTCTCATTGAGCACAATTGTAATGTGGCTGGTTCTCTTCTCGATTCTGTAGGCCCGGCCCTGCGCTCTCGGTTTTACTCTCTTCATTGTGGGTCCTTTGTTCGCGTAACACTCCTCAATGTACAGATTGTCTCTGTCCATATTGTTATTGTTCTCAGCGTTCGCGATCGCGGACTCCAGTAATTTCTTGATCAGTGAAGAAGCATATCTGGGACTGTAGGTTACAATGCCAAGCGCGGTCTGCACATCTTTGCCCCTGATGGCGTCTAAAACAAAGCATGCTTTCTGAACAGACACTCTGGCGTAGGATAACTTTGCTGAGGGCCTGGTATCTTTCTGAGCATTTCTCTCTCTCTTTATCTGACTTCTATGTCCTTTAGCCATTGCTATAACCTCCTTTCAAATTCTGACGATTAACGTTTGGATTTCTTTTCGTCTTTTCCATGGCCTCTGTAGGTTCTGGTAGCAACGAATTCACCCAGCTTGTGTCCGACCATATCCTCGGTAATGTATACCGGGACATGCTTTCTTCCGTCATGAACCGCGATTGTATGTCCAACCATCTGCGGGAAGATTGTGGAACGGCGGGACCAGGTCTTGATCACCTGATGCTGTCCTGCCGCGTTCATCGCGTCTACCTTCTTCAGGAGATGAGCGTCTGCGAATGGTCCTTTTTTAAGTGAACGTGCCATATGGTTTCTTCCTCCTTCAACTATTTAATGGTCTTACCATCACGTCTTCTTATGATCAACTTGTTGGACTGCTTTTTCTTCTTTCTGGTCTTAAGACCCAAAGCAGGCTTGCCCCATGGAGTACTCGGACCCGGACGGCCGATACCAGTCTTGCCCTCGCCGCCGCCGTGGGGATGATCATTGGGGTTCATAACAGAACCGCGGACAGTCGGTCTGATGCCCATGTGACGTTTTCTTCCGGCCTTGCCGATGTTGATCAGGTTGTGGTCTCCGTTGCCCACTACACCGATGGTGGCGCGGCACACGACGGGAACCATTCTCATCTCGCCTGAAGGAAGTCTCAAAGTGGCGTATTTGCCTTCTTTTGCCATTAACTGCGCGGAATTGCCCGCGGAACGAGCCAGCTGGCCGCCCTTGCCCGGATGCAGCTCAATGTTGTGGATCTGAGCGCCCACAGGGATCTCGCTTAAGGGAAGGCAGTTTCCTAACTTGGCCTCCGCGTGGGGGCCGCTCATAACTTTCATGCCGTCAGCAAGGCCCGCGGGAGCCAGGATATAAGCCTTCTCGCCGTCCTCGTAGCAGATCAGAGCGATGTTGGCGCTTCTGTTGGGATCATACTCAATGCCGATGACCTTTGCCGGGATTCCGTCTTTTTTATTTCTCTTAAAATCAATGATCCTGTATTTTCTTCTGTTGCCGCCGCCCCGGTGTCTCACAGTGATTTTACCCTGATTGTTGCGTCCGGCGTTCTTCTTCAAAGACACTACCAGAGATTTCTCCGGAGCGGATTTCGTGATATCACTGAAATCAGAACCAGTCATGTTTCTTCTGGAAGGTGTATATGGGTTATATGTTTTGATTCCCATGTCGTGAACTCCTTTCATTCCTGTCATTTCAACGCTTCCGCGTGTTTCGTTTATCACGGGCTAAGGTGTCCCGTATAGTCTCTGGCCCTCAAAAGGGCATGTGCTCGGAATGCCCCCGCTGCCGGGGGATATGGTCACCCCGGCTTACAGTCCGGAGAATACCTCAATGTCCTTGCTGTCCTCTGTCAGTTTGACAATAGCCTTCTTGGTCTTGGCTGTCTTGCCGAAGGTCATGCCCCTTCTCTTGGTCTTGCCGCTAATGTTCATGGTGTTGACCTTCTCCACCTTTGTTCCCGGGAACATCTTCTCAACAGCTTCTCTCACCTGGCACTTGTTGGCTTCCGGGTGTACCAGAAATGTGTATTTCTTCTCAGCCATCGCGTTCATGCTCTTCTCGGTGATCACTGGTTTCAGAATGACGTCGTAGTACTGAATGTTAGCCATTACGCGTACACCTCCTCGATATTTGCCACAGCTGCCTTGGTGGCGACAACGGTGTTGTATTTTAAGATATCGTATACATTGATCGTGTTAACCCACGCGGTCTTTACAGTGGGAAGGTTTCTCGCGGACAATACCGCGTTGTTGTTCCCATCATCTAAAACCACCAGGGCCTTGGAAACCTTTAAGTTGTCCATAACAGCCTTAAAGTTCTTGGTCTTGATCGCGTCAAAGTTCAGGTCGTCAACAACGATGAACTTGTTGTCATTGACTCTGCTGGTCAGGGCGGACTTGAGGGCAGCCCTCTTCTCCTTCTTGTTCAGCTTGATGGTGTAGTCTCTTGGTGTTGGGGCGAATACCACGCCGCCGCCTTTCCACTGAGGCGCTCTTGTTGAACCCTGTCTCGCGTGACCGGTTCCTTTCTGCCTCCATGGCTTTCTGCCGCCGCCGGATACTTCAGAACGGGTCTTTGCTTTCTGTGTGCCCTGGCGCTTGTTAGCCAGCTGAGCCACTACTGCCATGTGAACCAGATGCTCATTTACTTCCACACCAAACACGGCATCGTTCAGCTCTAACTTGTCAACTTCTTTACCTTCTTTATTGTAAACAGTTACCTGTGCCATCTGTGTATTCCTCCTTTCCTTATAAAAGCAATTAAACAGCCGCTTTTACTGTTTCTTTCAGCGTTACTAAGGACTTCCTTGGTCCCGGAACCGCGCCCTTGACCAGGATCAGGTTCTTCTCAGCGTCCACCTGAACGATCTCAAGGTTCTGGATGGTCACTCTCTTGTTACCCATCTGGCCAGGCATCTTCTTGCCCTTGAACACCTTGCTGGGGTCAGAACAAGCGCCGTTGGAACCAGCGTGGCGATGGAACTTGGAACCGTGAGTCATAGGTCCTCTGGACTGTCCGTGTCTCTTAATAGCGCCCTGGAAACCTTTACCTTTGGAAATCGCCATAGCGTCAATCTTGTCGCCAGCGGCAAAGACATCCGCCTTAATCTCGTCTTTCACAGAATACTCTTCCGCGTTGTCGAACTTGAACTCTCTCACATATCTCTTGTAGGATACGCCGGCCTTGTCAAAATGCCCTCTCAGAGGCTTGCCCACCAGCTTCTCTCTCTTGTCAACAAAGCCTACCTGCACTGCCTTGTATCCGTCGTTCTCCACAGTCTTAACCTGTGTGACCACACATGGTCCTGCCTGAAGAACGGTTACGGGAACCAAAACTCCCTCGTCATTGAAGATCTGAGTCATTCCGACTTTGATTGCTAAAATGCCTTTCTTCATTACTTTTACCTCCTGTTCATCATCTACAGCGGAACGCTTCCGCGTTCATCCTAGAAACAGGTCATATACGTGGAACACTATGACTCCGGCGCGCCGGAGATGTTGATTCCTCTTTACTTTGAGAATCCGCCGCCTTGGGGGATTCGGATTCAGGTATACTCGCCGCGCCTGTCAGGCCCTTATGTGCCGCCGCGCGGGGGTTAAGGAAAAAAGTGTCGCTTCTATATCAACCCTTCTGGATTTACTTTGTCTGCCGCCCTTTCGCGGCCCTGTCAAGCTCTGATCACTTCTTGGCTTTCATCTTGATGTCAATGTATACACCAGCCGGCATCTCCAGTCTGGAAAGGGTCTCCACCAGCTTCTGGTTTGGAGAAGCGATGTCGATCAGCCTCTTGTGGGTTCTCTGCTCAAACTGCTCTCTGGAATCTTTGTACTTGTGAACAGCTCTCAAGATGGTCACTACCTCTTTCTTTGTGGGCAGCGGCACCGGACCGCTCACCTGTGATCCTGCTTTCTTCGCGGTCTCAACGATCTTCCCGGCTGACTGATCCACTAACTGGTGATCGTAAGCTTTCAATGTGATTCTCATTACCTGACTTGCCATAAAAAAAGTCGCCTCCTTTTCGCACTTTTCATGAAGTACGACAAGCGGTGACTGTACACGTTTCCGGGTGTGTCACAAATCTCCAGACACACCAATCTCCACATCTTGCCTTGTGGAATATCTGTTTGTACAGTGACTTGTCGCCAGTTTCCTAACTTGACATTCGCTCCACGGAAAACCTGTTCTTGCGGAGAACAGCAACCTCTCGCTTCATCGCTATCATGCCACAGCGTTGTCAGTCTATCATACTTTCCCAATAATTGCAAGAGGTTTTTTCAAAAAATTTGGCCGGCCCTCCAGCGGCGGCCAAAAGGGCTGGTCTTCCGCCAGCCCTCTGAAATCCAAATAAACCATGATCAATCCCACACCGGTTCCTGAGGCTCCCGGAATGTGGCGGATGAATCTACCGCTTCGTTGTCGATCTTAGACAGAACTCCGGTGCTGGTGGTTGTATACCGAACCCCGTCGCTGTCCTTGACTCCTGATGTACTCTTTACGATCTTGCCGGAGGTGTTCACCACATAGTTTGTGTGGCCGCTGCCGCCCGGGATAGAGATCACTTCATACTTTGATCCGCTCTCCGCCACCTGAAGCTTGCCCATGTAGTAGAGATACCCGTTCTGTACCCCTGTGTAGCCCTTGCCTGTAGAAGCGAAATAGAACTGGGTCCTGGTTCCATCCCCTTCCTCTATGGTCATCTTGCCGCTCTCCACGGCGCAGTCTTCTTCATTAAAATAGTAAGCCGTGTACTCCCCTTCCGCCTCGTTGACATACACCTTCTGGAGACCGGAAACCGGCGTGCCCTTCTCGTTGAACAGGTAGGTCTTGTTGTTGATCCTGAGAAAATCCTTTGTGGTGGCCGAGCCTTGGGCTGGTCCGAACTTGGGAACACCGCTCTTGGAGAAATAAAACCACTCCACATCATTGTCATAGCCTTTGATGGACCTGGGGGGCTCCGCGGAATACCAGCCGGTCACCGCCTTGCCGCTGCTGTTGTAAAAGCGGTAATCCTCAATAGTAGACGCCTCCTCCACACTGTCTCCCATGTAGACCCAGCCGGTCTGCATGGCTCCGTTGCTGTTAAAACAGTAGTAGTTGCCGTCGATCCTCTTCTCTCCATATTCCGTGCCCCCGGAAAGCTCCGGCACGAACTTTTTGCCGCTGCTGTTAAAGTAGTACCATCTTTTATCATCCTCAAAGGGATCGCTGTCCTCCTCTTCCCCCTCCGGCGGGTACAGCTTGTGCCAGCCTATGAGCGCGGCTCCGTCGCTGCCCCCATAGTACATATTGTCGTCAATCCAGCCTGTCTCCATGGCCCCTTCTGTATTGAAATGATACCACTTGTTGTTGATCTTCTTCCAGGAGTCAGTGGCCGCCTTGCCGTTCTCCGTAAAATAATACCAGTTCTCGCCATCCGTGTCTCCGTTGTGGTCATAGTCCAGCTGAAGCCACTTTCCGGTCACCATGATCCCGTTAGAATCTACATAGTAGGAGTCGTCCACCCAGCGGTCAACAGCCATCTCACCGTAGCTGTCCAGATACCGCCACTGGTCGTCAGCCCCTCTCTTCCAATCATCAGTCACCAGATTTCCTGAATTATCATAATATACCCACTTTCCGTTCTCCATAGCCCAGCCCGCGGCCGCTTGGGAAGCGATGCCGGTTCCCAAGATCATCGCGGCCGTCAGACCCAATATCAATAAACTCTTTTTCTTCATCCAGGCTCTCCTCCGTGTCTGTGTCTATATTTATTTATTGTAGCAAGGCCCAAAGATTTATTCAACCGAAATATCTTTCAATTCTATTACTTTTTCCTTTAGGTTTACTTTGAAAGTTTGTCGCCGCAGGCGATCTAAGTTCAGGTATGCCAAGTGCGCCCGCCATAACTTTCGTGGGTGGTGGCGCATCCATTGCCGGGCGCATGAAGGTTTATTTTGCTTTTTTCTTTTGGAAAGCAGACTTGACTCCTTCCTCCCCCTCCCTTATAATCAAGAAAACACGCGCTTTTATTGATTACACCAGGAGGATATTATGTGGATAGCAGACCATTGGAAGGATTATGAAGTGATCGACTGTTCAAAAGGAGAGAAGCTGGAGAGGTGGGGAGATTTTCTTCTCATACGCCCTGACCCCCAGGTGATCTGGGACACGGCCAGAAAACACAGGGGCTGGAACAAGCCTGACGGCCACTATCACCGCAGCGCGAAAGGCGGCGGGCAGTGGGAATTTTTCGGTCTTCCCCAGCAGTGGTCTGTCAATTACCGGAACCTGACATTTAATCTGAAGCCCTTCAGTTTTAAACATACCGGGCTCTTCCCTGAACAGGCCGCCAACTGGGATTGGTTCGGAGACCTGATCTCCCGGGCCGGACGCCCTGTGAAGGTTTTGAATCTTTTCGCCTACACAGGGGGAGCCACCCTCGCGGCTGCCAAGGCCGGGGCCAGCGTCACCCATGTGGACGCCTCCAAGGGCATGGTTGGCTGGGCCAAGGAAAATGCCCGATCCAGCGGACTGGAGCAGGCTCCCATACGCTGGATCGTGGACGACTGTATCAAATTCGCGGAGAGGGAGCTTCGGCGGGGCAACCATTACGATGCCGTCATCATGGACCCTCCCTCTTATGGCCGGGGGCCGAAGGGCGAGATCTGGAAGATTGAGGATGCCATCCATCCCCTTGTGAGGCTCTGCGCCCGTCTGCTGTCAGACCAGCCCCTTTTTTTCCTGATCAATTCCTACACCACCGGGTTGGCTCCCTCGGTTCTCTCCTACATGCTTTCCGTGGAGGTTGTCTCCGCCCGCGGAGGCACTGTGACCGCGGGGGAACTGGGCCTTCCCGTTTCCTCCACCAGCCTTGTCCTTCCCTGCGGGGCCTCCGGACGGTGGAGCCTGCCTACCTGCCTCCATTGAGGACAGACCACAGAGCGGGTACCCGCTGCCTCAGCCATTTCCCGGTACCAGCGGCAATCCACACCATCACCGCCGGCATGGCCAGGAACAGGACGGTCATCACCAGCTCACGGTCCCCAAAAGCCGCCGCTGCCGTCTTGCTGATCACACGCACCAGGCCGTAGTGAACAGCGTATATATAAAAATTGTATTTCATCCACCATCTGGCCTCCGGAAGTTGCCTGCCGTCTGTAAAAAACCACAGCCCAACAGGTACTGCGGTCCGGAAACACACGGTGGCTGAGATGACCCCGGGCCACCGAGCCATATAGGCCGCCGCGCCGAATGCCATAAGCCCCATCCCGGCCGCGGCCTTTTTTACGGTTCCCTCCCCCTCCACCAGGGATCTCCCGTGGATCCCTCCGTAGGCTGCCAGTGAGTAGTAAAACAGGGCATCCAGATTCAGGTGGGGGATTATGACGCCTCTCTGGGCCAGAAAAAAGGCTGTTCCTACTGCCGCCAGCCCCGGGATCTTGTTTTTCAGGATCCCATACAGAGCCGGAGCCAGGCTGACCAGGAGGATCAGCTGGTACAGGTACCAGAACACAGGATTATAAGTATAATGAAGCAGAGCGGCCCCGGCCGTGTGCCAGTCAAAAGGAACCGGCCCCTTTTCCATAATGCCCCGGACGAAGGGCAGTCTGCTTCCCAGCACATAGCCCATATAATAAAGACCGTTCCACAAAAGAAAAGGGACCAGAATACCGCGAACTCTGCTCCCCCATTTTCCGCCCAGCTTTTCCCAGGAAAAATTCCGGTAGAACAGATAGCCAGACATCATAAAGAAGCCTGGCACCGCGATCTGTCCTATTGTATCACCTAAAAAGTTCTCCAACACCGCCCCGCCGCCCGCGGCAGTGTTCACAGAATGGACCCACACCACAAGAATGCTGAAAATAAATGTGAACCAGGTGATCTTATTGTGAAACCGGTCTTCTCTCATATTCTAATAAAGCCTTTCCAGCACGGAGCCTGAAGTTTTTTCATTATTTTTACTGCACACATCAAAATATCTTCTATAATATTCCGTGTACAGCAGATCCACCAGAAACAGCTGGCTGATCTCTCCTGATGTGGAACCTCCCTGGAGGGGACTCTCATTTGCCCCGCTGAGCAAAATCAGGTCAGCGTAGGAGGTCAGCGGCGATTTGCTGAATCTCGTGACGCAGATCACCCTGGCCCCTGCCCCTCTGGCCATCCGCGCCACATGGATGGTGTCCTTTGTGGCTCCGGAATAGGAAAAGAGCACAGCTACCTCCCCGGGCTTCATCATGGATGCCGTCATGGCCTGCATGTGAGAATCCTGGATACAGTACACCTTTGGCTCAATGCGCAGAAATTTGTTGGTTGCTTTTAATGCTGTCAGGATGCTGGCGCCTACTCCGAAAAAGACGATCCTCTCCGCCTCGTGAAGCCAATCAACCGCCTGGTTAAAGGCTGTCTCGTTCAGAAGAGCGTAGGTCTCTGTCAGCGCGTTGATATTGATGTTCAGCACCTTCTGGGCCAGCTCCTGAAATGTATCACTTAAACTGATGTCACCTGAAAAACGACTGCTTTCTTTCTCATCCTCATTGAGACTTAAGGATAAGACCATCTTAAATTCCTGATACCCTTTTAATTCCATGGATTTGCAGAATCGGAACACACTGGTATCCCCTACGTGACACGCTTCCGCCAAATCCGTAATAGACATAAACAGCACTTTTTTTGGGTTCTGCAAAATATAATCAGCCACCTTCTTTTCCGCTCTGGTAAACTGGTTATAGGCAGTTCTCATTTTTACCAAAAAATCACCTTGCATCTCTACTCCTCCTCCGGTCTCTTCAGTCTGTACACTTGTAGTCTCTCTTAGCTGTTTTTCTTTCTGTCAATCTTTCTAAACCAATGGCGATTTTCACACCCCGCCTGTCTTCTCCTTCTTCAATTCTCTAAACCATTTTATGTAAATCCCCTTTTCCCGCGCCTGTCTTCCCCCAAAGACCGGCGGATTTGGTACTGTTTACTATTGCCCCGGAACCGCCGCCACAAACCGCTTTGTAATCTCCAGCGGCCTTGTGATGGCCCCTCCGATCACCGCTGTCCATGCCCCTGCCTCCAGGACAGCCTTTAACTGGTCCGGAGTCCAGATCCCGCCTTCTGCCACCACAGGCTTTTTGCAGTCCCCGGCCAGACGTTTTATGAAATCCATGTCCGGCAGGACAGCGCCTCTGGTGTACTCTGTGTATCCCCGCAGGGTGGTCCCCACAAGGTCAAACCCCAGCTCGGCGGCAGCCATGGCCTCGTCATAATCCGAGCAGTCCGCCATAAACAGCTGGTTTGGATATTTTTTCCTGACCTCTGAAAAAAATTCTTCCAGGGTCCTGCCTCCAGGCCTTACGCGTTTTGTCGCGTCCGTGGCGATGATGGATACCTGACACTCCGCGAGGGCGCTGATCTCTTTTACTGTAGGAGAAATATACACCTCCGAATCCGGATATTCCGCTTTGATAATGCCGATCATGGGAAGCGGCACTTCTTTCTTGATCTCCTCAATGTCCGCGATGGTGTTGGCCCGTATTCCCACAGCGCCGCCCAGCATTGCCGCGTATGCCATCCTGGCCATAATGTAGGAGCTGTGAAGAGGCTCATCCGCAAGAGCCTGGCAGGACACGATTAGCCCGCCTCTCACCTGCTCTAAAACCCTGTTTTTGGCCTGATCCATCTAAAAACCTCCTGGATATCCGGACAGCCGCGCCGTCGGTTCACCCTGAACGGCAAAAAGCTCTGTCAGCTCCCCGATCACATGATCCGGACAAAGGCCGCTGTCTTTCAGCTCCCGCTCCCTGGCCCGGCCATCTTTTCCTCTTGCGAACCAGCATGTGGGGATCCCCGCGTCAATGCCTCCTTTGATGTCAGAGCTCAGAGAATCCCCGATCACCAAGGCCTCCTTTGGCTCAAATCTTTCAATATGGTCCTTCACATGATCGAAAAATTCTTTGGATGGCTTCCCTGCCCCGACGCGTCCGGAGATGAACATGTCCTTAAAATATTGATCAAGGCCTGACCTGGCCATCCGGGATTCCTGAGTCTGCTGGATGCCGTTGGTAATCACATACAGCTCACAGCTCTCCCGCAGGCGTTTTAAGACCGGATGTACCCCGGGGATCTCCTGAACTCCCTGGTTCAGGTGCCTGCGGTAAGCCCTCTCCCAGTCAGGGCCGTCAACAGCCTTTCCATACAGGGCCATAAGGTCCGCGAACCGGCGGTTCACTCCCTCGTCCACCGTGATCTCCCCTTTTTCGATCCTTTTCCAAAGCCGGGTATTCAGCTGCTTATAAGTCTGGTAGATCTCCTTTGTCCATGTCTCTCCCATGTCTTCCATCATGAGCCGAAAAGATTCCTCCTCGTTGGCGTCAAAGTCCAACAAGGTATTGTCTACGTCAAACAGCAGGATCCTGTATTTCATGGCTGCCTCCTCTCCTTCAGGTACTGTCCCATGCATTTTTCCAGCGCCTCAATATTGATTGGCTTAGACAGGTGTTCATTCATCCCTGCCTGGCGGCTGGATATCCGGTCGTCAGTAAACGCGTTGGCTGTTACGGCGATGATGGGGATCCTTTTGGCATCCTCCCGGTCCATGGCCCGGATCGCCCTGGTGGCCTCATAGCCGTTCATCCTGGGCATCTGGATGTCCATGAAGATCAGGTCATAATACCCTTCCTGGCTGCCCTCAAACATCTCCACCGCCTCTCTCCCGTCATAGGCGCTTTCCACCTTTGCCCCGATCTCCTCTATGATCTCCACGGCAATTTCCATGTTCAGCTCATTGTCCTCCACCATAAGGACCCGGAAGCCCTCAAAGGTGTCTGTCCCAGCCTCCCGCTCTTCCCTTTCAGGCTCTGCCGCCAGCTCCCTGGGGGGCTCTGAGGCCCTCTTTTTCAAAAATACAATGACAGTGAAGCGGGAACCTCTTCCGATCTGGCTCTCCACCTGTATCTCACCGTTCATCCTCTGGATAATATTCCAGGCAATGGCCATGCCCAGCCCCGTCCCCTCGATCTTGCTGATCCGGGAATCCTCCGCGCGGCTGAAGGGTTCAAAGATCTTTTCCTGAAATTCTCTTGCCATGCCTATGCCATTGTCACAAAACACGAATTCATAGCAGCCGTATCCGCTGAGAGGAGAGTCTTTTTCGATTATGGTTATGTTCAGCTTACCCCCTGGCGGAGTGTACTTGATGGCATTGCTGAGTATATTTATGAATACCTGCTGAAGCCGCACCATATCCCCTGTGACATCCAAGTGTTTCACCTCTTCAAACCGGATATTCAGGCTGTGTCCCTTGTCCTGCACCGCGGGCCTGGTCATGGTGACCAGATTCCGGAACAGGTCTGACAGATTGAAATCCTCGTCTGTCAAATCCATCTTGCCGGACTCGATCTTGCTCATGTCCAGCACCTCGTTGATCAGCGACAGCAAATGGTTGCTGGACACCCCGATCTTCCTGAGACACTCCCTGACCCGTTCCGGTTCCTCCAGATGCTTTTCCGCGATGGCCGTCATACCCAGAATGGCATTCATGGGCGTCCTGATGTCATGGCTCATCCGGGATAAAAACTCGCTCTTGGACGCGTTAGCCAGAGTGGCTGCCTCATAAGCCTCCTTTAATGCCCTGTGCTCCCTGGCCTCCCTCCTCTTGCTCTCCGTCACGTCCTGAGCCACATAGAGGGCGATCTTTGGCGCGTCCTTCTCAGATTCCGCCAGGATCACCGTGATTCGAATCCACGCGAAACCCTCTCCCTCCTGTTTCTTCTGGCCGCGGTACTCCATAGCTACCAGAGGGTGGCTGGGGCTGAGCGCTCTTTTCAAATTGTCAAGTCTCATGGTTCTGCTGTACTCTTCCTGATCCAAGGGGCTTACGAATTGCCGACAATAAAGCCGGATTCCCTCCGTATAGTTCTCCTCACATCCCAGAACCTCCCCCACCTCCTCCCGCTGGCTGATCCTGCGGAAGGTATCATGGACCAGATCCACATAATAGGCGGCAAAAAACATGCTGCTCATGGTGTTGATGATGGTGGTTCTCTCCTGCCTTACCCTCACCGCCTCTGCCTCCGCCAGCTTCTCCTGGGTGATATCCCGCCCCAGAATATTGACCACCACCTGGTCATCCTGACGGATATAGAGGATATGCTGCTCCACCCATATAACCGCCTGGCCCCTGTTTACCCGGTACTGACACTGTTCTTCCAGGAAATCCTTCACCGCGGCAGCCTTTTTTCTCAAAGACTCCATGGACATCTTTTCCATAAACAGCGGGATATCTTCTTCATATATGATCGCTCCTACAGATCCGCGGATATACTGGTCATAATCTCCCCACCGTTCTCCCATCTCCGGCTGGTCCAAATAGGACCGTTCGCACAGCCCTGTGTCTAAGTAAACCGTATTCATCACATTGTACCTGGATTTGATGATAGCGGCCATACGCCGGTCACTCTGGGCATGGGCAATCTCTGTCCGCATCTGTTCATCCACATCCTGGAGAGCCAGAACCACATGACTCTTACAGCCATAGTGGTAGAGATGGGCCACGGCTGTCACATACCGGTACTCTTCCCCAAACTTCCTCAAACACACCAGTTCCCGACGCTTCTCATTATTCTTTTCCATATTTCTCAGGGCTTCTATGGAAAATTCCCTGAAAAATTCTTCTCGTGACTGTGGATGAATATGACGTTTCAGCTTTATACCCAGAAGCTCCTGCCAGTCCGTCAAGTTAAAATCCTTGATCTCCGGAATATCCTCCGCGGAACGGATGGGATTGGCGCTGCCGTCCTCCAGGTCAATATCATAAACCCCAAAATTCATCCGGCCCAGAAATTTGATGATCTCCTGATTTCGCTTATTGTCATCCTCCCCTGGAAACTCTACCTCCGCCTGAGGAGTCAGGGTGATCACAAAAGCCGGGATAATCTCCCCCCACAAAACCCTGGAGGCCCTGATCTCCACCA
>Ga0137310_101156_pt1 | contig 17050 bp, 7 predicted proteins | sample NAcewiD2O_June_2_FD_97183 | JGI IMG/M metagenome (GOLD analysis project Ga0137310, IMG submission 97183) | Mouse cecal microbial communities from Vienna, Austria - N-Acetylglucosamine amended D2O_June | ecosystem: Host-associated > Mammals > Digestive system > Large intestine > Cecum | place...
AACAGTTTTTTCATGTCTTTTACCTCCATACATTGTAATTTTCACCATGATGTTTCTCACAAGTAAAGTATATATTGTCCGGAAAATTTTCTACACCCCTTCAAGGGAAAATATTCCTCTATTTTGCGGACTTTGCCCCCATATACAACAGTTCCCTTCTTTGCTCACCGCAAAATCGGCAGGAAAGCCCCGTCTCCCCTGTCAACGCGCCGGACTCCGGTTAGTTCTTCTGACGAACTTCCTCCCGGGCCCGCGCACACAAAAAAGACGCGATATTTCCAAATTTCAGAAATACCGCGTCTTCCGCCTGATCCTTTTTCTTCTATCTCTGACAAGCCCCCCTTAGACTGTCATCCGCCACGGCTTCCACACCTGCGACCGCCTTTTCCCGCTTTGTGATCCCTCCCTTTTTCTACAAGATTCCCATCAAGTACCAGAATCCCTTTGCCCGCCTCTTTGGTCGTATCGCCGCGGTTTACTTCCTATTTCAGTTATGGCAGGTCCCTTTAGACGGGCATCCCCCGCAGCTTCCACATCCACAACCGCCTTTTCCCGCTTTATGATCTTTCACCTTTTTCCACAAAATCCCCACCACTGCTCCTCCCACGACTGCCACAATCACAATATTGATCATACTGTACTCCTTTATTTATTATTGGTTAGTTATCGCTAACTCGATGAGCCAATTCCTACTCATTAAGTATATCTCCGCACAGTCCATTTGTCAAGTACCTGTATTGCTGCTGTACCTTGGCTTAACTGTCAGGCTGTTGTTTACACGTCGCGACAACTTGTCAACCACCCCAAAAAATGGTATAATTTCCTCAAAATTTACAGAAAGGCATGTGTCACTTATGAAACCGAAATATTTTCTTCTCCTGCCGGCCATGGTAACTTTTTTGGGGGCTGCCGGCTGCCGCCATCAGGAAACGCCGGCGGCCCTGGAGCCCCCCGCTGACCGGACCGTGGAGCTGACCGTGTGGGGGGCCCAGGAAGACGAGGCGCTTCTGCGGGAGATCTTTTCCTCTTTTCAAAATCATTACGCCGGCGAGGCAGATTTTCACATCACCTATGAGGCTCAAAGCGAATCCAGCTGCAAGGATATGCTTCTGGGCGACTTGGAGGGCGGAGCCGATGTGTTTGCCTTTGCCGACGACCAGGTCGCGGCCCTGGCAGCCGCGGGAGCTCTGGATCCTATTGAAAATCCAGAGGAGATCCGGGCATCCAATCTTCCCGCCGCCGTGTCTGCCGCCAGCGTGGACGGCACCCTGTACGCTTACCCCCTGACAGCTGACAACGGCTATTTTCTCTATTATAATAAAGCATATTTTTCCCAGGAGGATATTCAAAGCCTGAACCAGATGGTGAAGGTGGCGGAGGAAGCAGAAAAGCTGGTGGTCATGGACTGGTCCTCCGCATGGTATGTCTACGCCTTTTTTGGAAATACGGGTCTTCAGGTAGGGTTAAATGACGACGGCATTACCAACTACTGCACCTGGAACAGCACCGACAATCCTATCCGGGGTGTGGATGTGGCCCAGGCCATGATGGCGATTTCCAGAAGTTCCGGGTTTGCCAGCCGAACGGACACGGAATTTTTGGCAGGAGTCCAGGACGGATCGGTGATCGCGGGTGTCAGCGGTGTGTGGAACGCGGTAGCCATAGAGGAGGCCTGGGGGAAAAATATGGGAGCGGCAAAGCTTCCCCAGTTTACCTGCGCTGGTCAGGAGGTGCAGATGGCCTCTTTTTCCGGTTGTAAGCTTATGGGTGTCAACGCCTATTCTCAGCATCCGGAGTGGGCTGCCCGGCTGGCACAGTGGATCACCAGCCAGGATAATCAGACCCGGCGTTTCGAGCTGCGGGGACAGGGCCCTTCCAACATAAACGCGGCCGCGTCGCCCCAGGTTCAGGATTCTCCCGCCATAGCCGCCCTGCTGGCTCAGTCGGAATTTTCCCAGCTACAGCGGGTGGGGGGCAAGTTCTGGGACCCTGTGACGGAATTCGCTGGAAATATGGCCCTGGGAAATCCTTCCGGCGCTTCCCTCCAGGCCCAGATGGACCGTATGGTGGAGGGAGTAACTGCCCGGTAGGGAAATCATTTTCTAAATTATGGGAGGAATTCGTATGAAAAACAGGCTCACATTGCAGCAGCGTCTTATTTTGCCTATTATCCTGCTGGGTCTGGTGACGCTGCTGTCCAATATACTGGCAGTATTTGGCGTCAATAATGTCAACTCCAGCGCCGGAACCATTGTGGATGAATATATGGTCAGTGAAGCCCGGCTGGAGGAGATCCGCCGTTCCATGATGAACATCCACCGTCTGGCTCTGTCACATATCGTGGCAGCGGACCACAGCACCATGATCCGCCTGGTGGCAGAGATCAAGGCAGAGGAGAAGGCCCTTGATGAACGTCTGGAATCCTACGGGGATATGGTGGAACAGAAAGAACTGGGAACCTATCAGAATCTTTTGTCGGATTATGATTCATTTAAACATGCCCTGGTCCACTTAGTCTGTGCCAGCGCTGACAGCAAGACTCAGGAAGCCTACGCCATGGCAAATGGAGATGTGGCCAGGTACAGCACCGCGGCGGAGGAGAGTATTGACGCCCTCTACAGCGCTGTCAACGATCAGGCCACACAGGCCCGGAACCGCCTCTTTGTGGTCTACATTTCCTCTCTGGTCATCAGCGCTCTCACCCTTCTGGTGGGCATCCTGCTGGTAATTGCCGCTTTCCGCATTATCCGCAAATTTGTCATCGCTCCCATCCAGAATGCCATGGGCACTTTGCAGGGAAGCTCCCAGCGGATCAGTGATGTGGTGGGGGAGGTTCGAAGCCGGACCCAGAACTCAAGCGGAAGCGTCCAGGCCCTTTCCGGGCTCACGGACCAGCTGTCCGCGGCCATTGAGGAGATCGCCAGCAGCACCAACACCATCAGTCACAGCGCATCCGGAACACTAGACGCTGCCCGTACCATGGCCCAGGAGTGTTCCTCCATAACCACCTATTCCATTGATATGCGCAAGCGGGCGGAAGAGCTGGAACAGACCTCCCAGGCAAACATGGAAATGGTCCGCTCCAGGACCGAGGAGATCATGTCAGACTTAAACAAAGCTATTGAAAAAAGCCAGAGCGTCAATCAGATCAGCATACTGACAAAGGATATCCTCTCAATCTCCTCGTCCACAGACCTTATCGCCATCAATGCTTCCATTGAGGCCACCCGGGCCGGGGAGGCGGGAAAAGGGTTTGCCGTAGTTGCCCAGGAGATCCGCCGTCTGGCTGACTCCTGCACAGAGACCGCCAACCATATTCAGGAGGTCAGCGGCATTGTCACCGGAGCTGTCAGCTACCTGTCCGGCAGCGCCCAGGAGCTGGTGGATTATCTGGGGAAAGCGGTTTTGTCCCAGTTTGAGCAGTCGGTAAAGTCCGGACAGCAGTACAGAGCCGACGCGGTCTACATACAGGACTCCATCGAAGCCTTCAACAGCCGGGTAGACCAGCTCAAGGCCTCCATGGATGAGATCGCCGGGTCCATTTCCAACATCTCGGCAGCTATTGACGGCGCGGCTTCCGGCGTCACCGGCGCAGCAGGCAGCACCCACAGCCTTGTGGGGGAGATCGACGGCATAACCGCCCGGATGCACACTAACCAGGAGATTGTGGGAGAGCTGAAAAACCAGATGGAGGTATTCGCCAACTTATAACCGACTTACAACAAAACCAATCCATAAAAAAATCCCACAGGAAAACCAAATGTTCACAAAACATGGTTTCCTGTGGGATTTTTTAGTTCAGGGAATGTCCCCTTTCCTTAAACCCCCATTTTAATTATTGCTGGGAATTAAGGGATACCTTTTTAGCAAAGTTCATGATGATTTCAGCGGCCTGACAGCGGCTTATCTGTCCCTGGGGATCCAAAGGCTCATTTTCTGAAATGCTGATAATGCCGTTGGCCACAGCCCAGTTCATGGCTTTCTGGGTGTCGCTCATCTGGTCAGCCGAGGCATCTGCCGCCGCGGGTGAGCCCTGGTACTTCCAGAGCATTGTCAGGGATTGCTCGCAGGTAATGCCGCTGTTGGGGTCAGCCCCATCGCTGATGCCATTGGCGGCAGCCCACTGCCCGCTCTTCTCATACCATGTAGCGCCGCCCTCTGTCTCCTCTCCGTCAAATCCCGCCAGGGCTGTCATCATCACAGCGTAAGTCATGGGTTGGTCAGGAGCAAATGTAGTCTCTGTTGTGTCATGGAACAGGTCCCTGGCAGACACGAAATCCACGGCCTCCTCAAACCAGGCCCCTTGGGGAACATCTGAGAAGTTCTTGCTGTTATCCACGATTTTTACTGTGGCCCCATTTGACAAAGGCGCTACAACGCTGTTCTCTGTGGGAACAGAACCCTTGACCACCTGGGTGGAACCATCCTCATTGACCACAACCGCTACCGTACCCGCGGTAGGCGAGACCGTGGGAATCGCCACATTTACCACCTGATCCTTTTCCGTATGGACCGTAATAGCCCACGCCGAGTTGACATCACTGGCTGCCGTAACTGCCGAAATAGGCAAGGCAACAGCTCCGCCGCTCCCCTCAGCGGCAGCAACCGCTGAAGCGGATAAGTTGACTTCCATCTTTACGCTGCCGGAAGCATCCGTGGTTGTGGTAATTTTAGTTCCGTCTTCCTCTGTCTTAATCGTGGTACGGGAACCTCTTGCGGACTGTTTTTTGACACTGGAATGGGAACCGCCTCTGGAACCGCCGCCTGATCCGCCAACCACGATAAGCCCGTTATGAATTCCGCCGGGATTGGTTGTGGGGGGCTTGGGCTTAGGTTTATTGTCGTCACCAGAGCCAGGCGGGTCCTTTTCATCGTCATCCGTGTCTCCTGGATTCTTCTCGTCATCATCGGGAGTTGACGGATCCTTCTCGTCGTCGTCCGTGTCTCCTGGGTTCTTCTCGTCGTCATCGGGAGCTGACGGGTCTTTCTCATCGTCATCCGTGTCTCCTGGGTTCTTCTCGTCGTCATCAGGAGTTGAAGGGTCTTTCTCATCGTCATCCGTGTCTCCCGGGTTCTTCTCGTCGTCATCGGGAGTTGACGGATCCTTCTCGTCGTCATCCGTGTCTCCTGGGTTCTTCTCGTCGTCATCGGGAGTTGACGGATCTTTCTCGTCGTCGTCCGTGTCTCCTGGGTTCTTCTCGTCGTCATCGGGAGTTGACGGATCTTTCTCGTCGTCGTCCGTGTCTCCTGGGTTCTTCTCGTCGTCGCCAGGCTGGAAATCGCCTGGGTCGTCAGGCTCTGGGGCGAAAGGATCTTCAAACTCAGCATCATACACTACCTTCACTCTGATCGACTGCAGAGAAGCTGACAAAACTGGATTCATCATTCTGTTCCATTCTGCCTCACTACCGCCAAAATAGATAACCCTTAAGTTTCCGCACGAGTTAAACGGACTTTCGTAGATCCCTACTCCATACTCTCCTCCAATTTGCTGGACGCTTGCTGGAATATACAGTTGTGGAAGCAAACTGCAGGAGGCGAACATACCATCACTAATGCAATCCGCATTCAGAGGCAGCGTTACACTCATTAACTTATAACACCGAGAGAACAAATTGTCCCCTATCTCTACCTCGCCACCTGGCATAAATCTCACACTGACCATCTCCGTACAATCCATAAACGCTCCTGCGCCTACCGATGTAATACTTGCCGGAAAGTCAATATGAGTCAAAGCCGTACAGCCTCGGAACGCATTGTCTCCAATAATTTCCAGTCCTTCAGAAACAGAAGCGGAAGTCAGGTTCGCGCAATTGCGGAAAGCGCTATTCCCAATGGTCTCAACGCTGCCAGGAATCGTAACCGCCAGCAGAGCGGATCCATAAAACGCGCTCTGGCCAATAGATGTCACGCTGTCAGGAATATACACATTGAGGGCTCCGCTCTGATAAAAAGCATAATCCCCAATGCCGGTGACGCCATCCTCAATAACGATTGTAGAAACGCCCAACTCGCTCCACGGCGCAAGGCTGTCTGATGAGTAATCCGGAATAGCCCCATTGCCGGAGACAGTCAGCTCCCCTGCCTTTGTCAGTGACCATTTCAAATTCCCCGCGGTTCCTTCGTCAGCCACCTCGTCAGCGTCAGCGCTGTCTGATGGAATATAGCCCTCCGGATAACGGGTAATAACAAAATCCGCTTCCTCAACATCCGCCACACTCATAGCCCGTCCCCAGTGGACAGATTTATTAAAGTTCGCCTCAGCCACTGTGACTCCGCCCGCGCTCTTTTGAAGAACGATGACGCTATGGCTATTGCCCCTTACACGCAGTATATCACCTACCTTTACATCCTCAAATGTAAAGTTCTTGGTTGCCCTTGCTGGCAAACTGCCAAAGGCCGCGTCGCTGAGGATAAACGCGAAGGCCATGCAGCCAACACCGCTTCTCGCTCCATAGATGGCTCCGCCTTTCCAGGTATAAGCGTCGCCAAGGTCGCCTCTGCTCCCATAGGGCTCAAAGTTCGTCCATGTCATCCCCTCAGGATATTTTTCCTTTAAGTTGATCATATCATTATAAGCTTCCTGATAGGTGGGGACAGCTCCTTCCGCCACTACGGCAATGCCGTCCATCGCGTCGAAGCCGCAGTCAATACATACGCCTCGGTTATCATAGTCATGCTCCCCATAACCGTCCTTGTCTCTGTCATCAGTCACAGGACAGTCTTTGGCATCGCACTCATGCCAGTGACAGCTGCCGTCATAGTCCCAATCCACAGACCAGCTGTGCTTGTGACTTGGTGTAAGTTCTAGAGACGGTTTAACGTCACTCTTTTCGGAATCCACAGATGTTTCCCCATTGGGATCTCCTTCAGGCTTTGATTCCGTCCCTTCATCCATATCAGTGTTGGTCCCGGATTCGGTTTCATCTTCTGTCCCAGCTTCGGTCTCAGATTCGCTTTCATCCTCGGCCTCATCTTCTGCCTCGGACTTGCTTTCATCCTCCGGCTCATCTTCTGCCTTGGACTCGCTTTCAGCCTCGGTCTCATCTTCTGCCTTGGACTCGCTCTCGTCCTCCGTCTCTTCTTCTTCCTTGGACTCGCTCTCGTCCTCCGTCTCTTCTTCTTCCTTGGACTCGCTCTCGTCCTCCGCCTCTTCTTCTGACTTGGACTCGCTCTCAGCCTCGGTCTCTTCTTCTTCCTTGGACTCGCTCTCATCCCCGGTCTCTTCTTCTGACTTGGACTCGCTCTCAGCCTCGGTCTCTTCTTCTACCCTGGACTCGCTCTCATCCTCGGTCTCTTCTTCTTCCTTGGGCTCGCTCTCAGCCTCGGTCTCATCTTCCTTGGACTCGCTTTCAGCCTCGGTCTCTTCTTCTACCTTGGACTCGCTTTCGTCCTCGGTCTCTTCTTCAGACTCGGATTCGCTTTCAGCCCCGGTCTCTTCTTCTACCTTGGATTCGCTCCCATCCTCAGTTTCGTCTTCAACTTTGTCCTCATCTTCATCCCCTGCCTCGGATTCACTTTCAGTCTCAGACTTCTCTCCGGTCTCCTCGTCAGTCAAGTCAAATGTCGGCTCTGGCTCAGTGTCCACCGTTTCAGTGGGCTGGGCCTCCGGATCAATTGGTCCTACCGCCGCCGCTGTCCCCACATTAGAGAACAACATGGCGAAGGACACAATTAATGAGAGTGCCCATTTCCGTTTACGTTTCCATTTCATCTTTAACCTCCTTTTTTTATTGTTCGCCAGAGTGCCCGATTACAGAGCCATCTGGGTTTCGCCCCCCGCAAGGAGCAGTTATATTATATCAAGAGCATGGATTGCCCTGATATACAGTGATTAAAACGACAACTCAGACATAAAAGCCAATACCAGCCTGCCGCATAAAGACAAAATGAAATCACCAACAATCCGCGCGATATCCAGGCCCGTCAAAACCTGGACATTTTTATCTGGTTAAATTTGCACATATTATTATATAGCCATTTTCCCAGACAGTCCAGCAAACTCTTCTATATAAAATCGCCCGCGGCGATGGGATAAGTTGCTGTTTCGGTAGGTTGTGCGCTTGCCGCGCTGACCGTATGATAACCTGGCCTAAAGAGTAAAAATCCCATCACCGCAGGCGATTTTAATGGGCATATGCGGTTTCGTCCACGCACCCCATGTGAACAGCCCCCAGTGACACCCGATACCAGCACACATTATCACATCCGTCTTGTAGTACTTCCCGTCTCGTGGTAAAATTGGATAGGCGGAAATCAACTCCGCGAAAAACCGGGAAAGGATCTGTGTATTCTGATGAAATATGTAAAACAGAGCTGTATCATATTCGGCATTACCATGGCCGGGGAGCTTCTCCGGGCTCTCCTCCCCCTTCCTGTACCAGCCGGGGTTTATGGATTGTTTTTGCTGCTGGCAGGACTTTGTTCCGGGGTGATTAAACTGGAGGCAGTGGAGGAAACCGGCAATTTTCTTCTGGACACCATGCCGCTGATGTTCATACCGGTAACGGTAGGGCTCATGGAGGATTATCCGGCCTTACAGGCAGTGGCTGTGCCCGTGGTGGCCATATCCGCTGTCTCCACGGTGGTGGTCATGGCAGTGACCGGAAAAGTTACGGAATTTTTGATTACTATTATGAAAAGGAAGAAATTATCATGAATGAACTTCTCTTAAACTCCGGATATTTTGGTTTTGTGATCACTCTTGGGGCATACCTCCTGGGACTCCAGGTCAAGAGGAAGACAAAGCTGGCCATTATGAACCCTCTTCTGGTAGCCGTGACCCTGATCATCCTGTTCCTTGTGGTCTTCCGTATTGATTATGAGGTTTACCAAAAAGGCAGTCAGTATGTCAGCTACCTTCTGACCCCTGCCACTGTGTGTCTGGCAATCCCCCTGTACCGTCAGCTGAGACTGTTAAAGGATCACCTGGCCGCAGTTGCCGGAGGAATCGCCTCAGGGGTTCTGACCAGTATCTTAAGCATCTATGCCATGAGCCGGTTATTTGGGCTGAGCCACGAATATTATGTAACCCTGCTCCCAAAATCCATCACCACTGCCATCGGCATGGGCGTCAGCCAAGAAGCCGGAGGAATCGTGGTGCTGACTGTGGTCAGCATCATTCTCACAGGAATCCTGGGAAATGTGATCGGAGAGGCTGTGTTTCGCCTGTTTTCTATCTCCGATCCCATAGCCAAAGGTCTGGCCCTGGGAACCTCCGCTCACGCCATCGGCACCGCCAAAGCCCTGGAGCTTGGAGAGATCGAAGGCGCTATGAGCAGTCTGGCCATCGCCGTGGCAGGCCTTTTGACCGTAGCGGCGGTACCTCTGGTGTCCGGATGGATCTAGGGGCGGGACAAGGCCCCAATCGCGTTTTCTTTTCTCATGCGTAAAACCCCCTGGAAGCTGTTCTGCCCGGCTTCCAGGGGGTTTTCTCTCATATATCGTTTATGGCCTAAACCTCTTCAACAGTCTCTTCCAGGTCATCCATATCCAGAACTTCCTCTGCCTCTTCCATCATCTCTTCCTCCAGAGGCGCCATATCCTGAATATCCTCCTCCTCTTCTTCGTCGTCAAAAAGGATCTCGTCATCCATATCCAGTTCACTGTCCAGCTTCACGGAACGGTACCGCTTCATACCGGTACCTGCCGGGATCAGCTTACCGATCAGTACATTCTCCTTCAGGCCGATGAGGTGATCCACCTTGCCGTTGATGGCCGCTTCCGTCAGAACCTTGGTGGTTTCCTGGAAAGACGCGGCGGACAGGAAGGAATCGGTAGCCAGGGAGGCTTTGGTGATACCCAGCATAACCTGCTTGCCCTCTGCCGGGGTCTTGCCCTCTGCCAGGAGCTTCTCGTTCATGTCATTGTACTCCAAAACATTCATGGACACGCCGGGAAGGATATCGCTGTCACCGCTCTCCTCCACCTTGACCTTTTTAAGCATCTGCCGAACGATCACCTCAATATGCTTGTCGTTGATATCCACGCCCTGGAGACGGTAAACCTTCTGAACCTCCTGGATCATATAATCCTGAACCGCCCGGACTCCCTTGATCTTCAGGATATCGTGGGGGTTCACGCTTCCTTCTGTCAGCTCGTCTCCGGCCTCCAGAACCTGGCCATCCTGAACCTTGATACGGGAACCATAGGGGATCAGGTAGGTCTTGGAGTTGCCTGTCCCTGTATCTGTGACCACGATCTCTCTCTTCTTCTTGGTGTCTTTGATGGTCACGGTCCCGCCAAACTCCGTGATAATGGCAAGGCCCTTGGGCTTTCTGGCCTCAAAAAGCTCCTCCACACGGGGAAGACCCTGGGTGATATCGCCTCCGGCCACGCCGCCGGTGTGGAACGTACGCATGGTAAGCTGGGTTCCCGGCTCACCGATGGACTGGGCGGCGATGATTCCTACCGCCTCGCCTACCTGAACCGCCTGGCCAGTGGCCATGTTAGAGCCATAGCACTTCGCGCAGACGCCGATGTGGGATTTACAGCTGAGCACGGTGCGGATCTTAACGCTCTCCCTTCCCAGCTTCTGAAGCACTTCGATGACCGCCTTGGCTCTCTTGGGGGTACACATATGGTTTTCCTTCACCACCACCTCGCCTGTGTCCGGGTCCGTGATAGTCTCGGCGATATATCTTCCTGTCAGTCTCTCCTCCAGGTTCTCAATGGTCTCCTGTCCTTCCATGAAAGCCTTGATCTCCATATAAGGGATATCCCTGCCCTCACAGCAGTCCACTTCCCGGATAATCACATCCTGGGACACATCTACCAGACGTCTGGTCAGGTAACCGGAGTCAGCCGTACGGAGGGCGGTATCGGACAGACCCTTTCTCGCGCCGTGGGCGGAGATGAAGTACTCCAGCACATCCAATCCCTCACGGAAATTGGACTTGATGGGCAGCTCAATAGTGTGTCCTGTGGTATCCGCCATCAGTCCCCGCATGCCTGCCAGCTGCTTGATCTGCTTGTCAGAACCGCGGGCCCCGGAGTCCGCCATCATGAAAATATTGTTGTATTTGTCAAGACCTGTCAGCAGGTCGTGGGTAAGCTGGTCGTCCGTGGTCTTCCATGTCTCAATAACCTCTTTGTACCGCTCCTCCTCCGTGATCAGACCCCTGCGGAAGTTCTTCGCGATCCGATCCACCGTCGCCTGGGCATCGGCGATAAGCTTAGGCTTGCTGGGCGGCACCGTCATGTCGGAGATGGACACGGTCATGGCCGCTCTGGTAGAGTACTTGTAGCCAATGGACTTGATGTCATCCAAGGTCACAGCGGTCTGGGTAGCGCCGTGGACATTGATAACCTTCTCCAGAATCTGCTTGCACTGCTTCTTTCCCACATGGAAATCCACCTCCAAAAGCAGTTCATTGCCCGGAACGCTCCGGTCCACAAATCCCAGGTCCTGAGGGATGATCTCATTGAAGATAAAACGTCCCACAGTGGACTCGATGACTCCTGTCTTTATGGTGCCGTCAGGCATCTTCTTGCTCACCCGGACCTTTACTCTGGAGTGGAGGGTCACCGCGCCGTTCTCGTAGGCCAGAATCGCCTCATTGGGGTTCTTAAAGCACATGCCCTCTCCCTTCGCGCCTGGTCTCTCCTGGGTCAGGTAGTAGATGCCCAGAACCATATCCTGAGACGGAACAGCCACAGGACCGCCGTCAGACGGCTTTAACAGGTTGTTGGGCGACAAAAGCAGGAAACGGCACTCTGCCTGGGCTTCCACGGACAGGGGCAGATGCACCGCCATCTGGTCTCCGTCAAAGTCAGCGTTAAAAGCCGTACATACCAGGGGATGGAGCTTAATGGCCTTGCCCTCCACCAGAATGGGCTCAAATGCCTGGATTCCCAGTCTGTGAAGTGTTGGAGCCCGGTTGAGCATAACGGGATGCTCCTTGATCACATCCTCCAGCACATCCCAAACCTCCTCCTGAAGGCGCTCCACCATCTTCTTGGCGTTCTTAATGTTGTGAGCGGTTCCGTTGGACACCAGCTCCTTCATAACGAAAGGTTTGAACAGCTCAATGGCCATCTCCTTTGGAAGGCCGCACTGATAGATCTTCAGCTCCGGCCCCACCACGATAACGGAACGTCCGGAATAGTCCACACGTTTTCCCAGAAGGTTCTGGCGGAAACGTCCCTGTTTTCCTTTCAGCATATCAGACAGGGACTTGAGGGCCCGGTTGCCCGGTCCAGTCACAGGCCGTCCTCTTCTGCCGTTGTCGATGAGAGCGTCAACAGCCTCCTGAAGCATACGCTTCTCGTTGCGGACAATAATGTCCGGAGCGCCCAGCTCCAGAAGCCGGGCCAGACGGTTGTTGCGGTTAATGATCCTTCTATATAAATCGTTTAAGTCAGAGGTCGCGAAACGGCCGCCGTCCAGCTGTACCATGGGACGGATATCCGGCGGGATCACGGGGATCACGGTCATGATCATCCACTCCGGCTTGTTGCCGGAATTGCGGAAAGCGTCTACCACCTCCAGCCTCTTGATGATCCTGGCCCTCTTCTGTCCCGTGGCATCCTTTAAGCCCTTGCGCAGCTCCTCGGAGTCTTTCTCCAGGTCAATGGCCTGAAGAAGCTCCTGAACCGCCTCGGCTCCCATGCCTACCCGGAACGCGCCGTAGCCGTATTTCTCCAGCTCCTCTCTGTACTCCTTTTCCGAGAGCACCTGTTTGTACTGAAGAGAGGTCTGGCCGGGATCCAGCACAATGTAGGAAGCAAAGTACAGCACCTTCTCCAGCACCCTGGGGGAAATGTCCAGGATCAGGCCCATACGGCTGGGAATCCCTTTAAAATACCAGATATGAGATACCGGCGCGGCCAAAGCGATGTGCCCTGTACGCTCTCTGCGGACACTGGACTTGGTGACTTCCACCCCGCACCGGTCGCAGATAACGCCTTTGTACCGGATCTTCTTATACTTACCGCAATGGCACTCCCAGTCCTTGCTGGGACCGAAGATCCTCTCGCAGTAAAGGCCGTCTTTCTCTGGCTTTAAGGTCCTGTAGTTGATGGTTTCCGGCTTTTTTACCTCGCCGTGAGACCATTCCAGAATCTTCTCCGGAGAGGCAAGGCCTATCTTGATTGCGTCAAATGTCAACGGTTGATAAGTTTCATTGGTTTCTGGCATCAGCGACACTCCCTTCTATTCTTCTTCATCTATATAGGAAGAGTCGAAATCGCCGAACATCTCTTCAGCGATGCGGGCTCCCTCATCCTCGTCATCTTCCTCCACATCTACCAGCTCTCCGTCTCTGAATTCCTGCTCCTGATAGCCGTAGTTGCCAAATGACTCTTCCTGGTTCTCATAGCGTCTCTCGCCCTCAATGATGGAGCGCAGATCTGTATCACTGTAATCAATATCCTCAGTCAGCTCAACCTCTGTATTGTCATCCCGCAGCACCCTCACGTCCAGTCCCAGGGACTGAAGCTCTTTTAAAAGAACCTTAAAGGACTCAGGGATACCCGGTTCAGGAATGTTCTCGCCCTTGATAATGGCTTCGTAGGTCTTCACGCGGCCTGTCACGTCGTCGGACTTCACTGTCAGGATCTCCTGCAGGGTGTAGGAAGCGCCGTAGGCCTCCAGGGCCCACACCTCCATCTCTCCGAAACGCTGTCCGCCGAACTGGGCCTTGCCGCCCAGAGGCTGCTGGGTAACCAGGGCATATGGTCCCGTAGAACGGGCATGGATCTTATCGTCAACCAGATGGTGAAGCTTCAGGTAATGCATGTGGCCGATGGTTACAGGGCTGTCAAAATACTCTCCCGTCCTTCCGTCTCTCAGCCTTACCTTGCCATCCCGGCTTAAGGGAACACCCTTCCACACTTCCCTGTGCTCTAAGTGATCTCCCAGATACTCCATGACATCCGGTTTTAAAGTGTCTTTATATTTTTCCTGGAATTCCTCCCATTCACTGTTCACATAATCATTGGCCACATCCAGTGTGTCCATGATGTCGATCTCATTCGCACCGTCAAACACAGGGGTGGCGATGTTGAAGCCAAGAGCCCTGGCCGCAAGGCTCAAATGGATCTCAAGCACCTGCCCGATGTTCATACGGGAAGGCACGCCCAGAGGGTTCAGCACGATATCCAGGGGACGCCCGTTTGGAAGGAAGGGCATATCCTCCACAGGAAGCACTCTGGACACAACACCCTTGTTGCCGTGACGTCCCGCCATCTTGTCGCCCACAGAGATCTTTCTCTTCTGGGCAATGTAGATGCGCACCGTCTGATTCACCCCAGGTGACAGCTCGTCGCCGTTCTCCCTGGTAAATACCTTGGCGTCCACGATGATTCCGTAAGCTCCGTGGGGAACCTTCAGGGAAGTGTCTCTCACCTCTCTGGCCTTCTCGCCGAAGATGGCCCTCAAAAGCCTCTCCTCAGCCGTCAGCTCCGTCTCCCCCTTGGGGGTCACCTTGCCCACAAGGATGTCGCCGGCCCGGACCTCCGCGCCAATGCGGATGATACCTCTCTCATCAAGATCCTTCAGGGCATCCTCGCCTACGCCGGGAACGTCCCGGGTGATCTCCTCTGGTCCCAGCTTGGTATCCCGGGCTTCTGCCTCGTATTCCTCAATGTGCACCGATGTATACACATCATCCTGAACAAGCCTCTCGCTAAGCAGAACCGCGTCCTCATAGTTGTAGCCTTCCCATGTCATAAACCCGATGAGAGGGTTCTTGCCCAGGGCGATCTCACCGTTCTGGGTAGATGGGCCGTCAGCGATAACCTCCCCCTTCTCCACATGGTCGCCCTTAAAGATAATGGGTTTCTGGTTATAGCAGTTGGACTGGTTGCTTCTCTTGAACTTGGTCAGATGGTACACATCCCGGTTGCCGTCTACGTCTCTCTTTATGATAATCTCATTGGAAGCGGAGCGCTCCACCACGCCCGCGTTCCTGGCCACCACGCAGACACCGGAGTCAACCGCCGCCTTGGCTTCCATACCGGTTCCCACCACCGGGGCTTCCGTTGTGAGAAGGGGCACCGCCTGGCGCTGCATGTTGGAACCCATAAGGGCCCGGTTGGCGTCGTCGTTCTCCAGGAAGGGGATCATGGATGTGGCCACAGAGAACACCATCTTCGGAGATACATCCATCAGATCAATGTTCCTTCTCTGAAACTCGGAAGTCTCTTCCCGGAAACGCCCGGAAACGTTGTTATTTACAAAATACCCCTGGCTGTCCAAGGGAGTGTTAGCCTGGGCTACCACAAAATTATCTTCCTCATCCGCGGTCAGGTACACGACCTCATCGGTTACTCTGGGGTTAGTCGGATCGGTTTTGTCCACAACCCGGTAGGGGGCCTCCACAAATCCGTACTGGTTTACCCTGGCATAGGTGGCCAGGGAGTTGATCAGACCGATGTTGGGACCTTCAGGGGTCTCGATGGGGCACATACGTCCATAGTGGGTATAGTGCACGTCCCGAACCTCGAATCCCGCCCTCTCTCTGGACAGACCGCCGGGGCCCAGCGCGGACAGACGCCTCTTGTGGGTCAGCTCCGCGAGAGGGTTGTTCTGATCCATAAACTGGGACAGCTGGGAGCTTCCGAAGAACTCCTTCACAGCCGCGGTCACAGGCTTGATGTTGATCAGGGACTGAGGAGTGATGCCATCCATATCCTGGGTGGTCATACGTTCCCTCACCACTCTCTCCATACGGGAAAGGCCGATGCGGTACTGGTTCTGAAGAAGCTCTCCCACGGCCCGGATCCTCCGGTTGCCCAGATGGTCGATGTCATCCGCTGTACCGATCTGCTCCTCCAGATGCATATTATAATTAATAGAAGCAAAAATATCTTCTTTTGTGATGTGCTTTGGCACCAGCTCGCTTAAGTTGCGGCGGATGGCGTCTTTGAGCTTCTCCTCGTCATCCCCAGATTCTGCCAGGATATTCTCCAGAACGGGATAGTATACTAATTCTGAAATCTCAACCTCAGAAGGCTCGAAGTCCACGTAGTGCCTCAGATCCACCATCATATTGGACAAGATCTTCTCGTTGCGCTCCAAGCCCTGAATCCACACATAGGGAACCGCCGCGTTCTGGATGGCTTCCGCCAGTTCCTTATCCAACGCGGTCCCTGCCTCTGCCAGAATCTCGCCCGTGGTCTTATCCACCACGTCTTCTGCCAGGGTATGGCCCGCGAGGCGGTTCTTAAATGCCAGCTTTTTATTAAATTTATAACGGCCCACCTTTGCCAGATCATATCTTCTGGGGTCGAAGAACATGCTGTCCAAAAGGCTCTTGGCGCTGTCCACGGACAGGGGCTCGCCTGGCCGGATCTTTTTATACAATTCCAGAAGGCCGTCCTCATAGCTTGCCGATACGTCCTTGCCGAAGCTGGCCAAAAGCTTTGGCTCCTCTCCGAACACGTCTAAGATCTCCGCGTTGGTGCCGTATCCGAGGGCTCTTATGAGAACAGTGACCGGAACCTTTCTGGTTCTGTCTACACGGACATAAAAGATATCGTTGGAGTCTGTCTCATACTCCAGCCATGCACCGCGGTTGGGGATCACCGTACAGGTGTATAACTCCTTACCGATCTTATCATGTCCAATGCCGTAATAGATACCTGGGGAACGTACTAACTGGCTGACAATGACACGCTCCGCTCCGTTGATCACAAAGGAGCCTGTATCTGTCATAAGCGGAAGGTCGCCCATAAAGATCTCGTGTTCATTGATCTCATCTTTGTCCTTATTGCAAAGCCTCACCCGCACCTTCAAGGGGGCCGCGTAGGTCGTGTCGCGTTCTTTGCATTCTTCAATGGTATACTTGATATCATCTTTACATAATGTAAAATCAACGAATTCCAGACTTAAGTGGCCCGCGAAATCCGAGATTGGAGAGATGTCCCGAAAGACTTCTTTCAAACCTTCATCAAGGAACCACTGATAGGAGTCTTTCTGGATCTCTATCAGATTCGGCATCTCAAGGACTTCCTTCTGCCTCGAGAAGCTCATTCTAACGCTTTTCCCTGCTGTAACAGGACGCATTCTGCTTTTCTCCATTGACGTTTCACCCCTGTTCTCTTTTTC
>Ga0137310_101157_pt1 | contig 17036 bp, 18 predicted proteins | sample NAcewiD2O_June_2_FD_97183 | JGI IMG/M metagenome (GOLD analysis project Ga0137310, IMG submission 97183) | Mouse cecal microbial communities from Vienna, Austria - N-Acetylglucosamine amended D2O_June | ecosystem: Host-associated > Mammals > Digestive system > Large intestine > Cecum | place...
CAATGTCTGCTCTGGGCCGATGCCGGTCGAATCTCCGCCACAGCTCCCTGGCCCTACGGTCTTCATCGTTGGGTTCGCCTCCGAGAAGCACGATTCTTTGGAGAGACTACCGGGCCACCGGCATGGTGCGGGCGGAACAGGTTTCTTGTCGTGTACGCATGGCGCATCCGCTGCGCAGTCCGGCAGGGTCTTCTACATGGAGGGCCGGCAGGCGCAGTATCGACACCCGCCAATCTTGCCACTGGAGCGCGCAGAGGTTCGGAGGAATGGCACCATCTTGTCGTACTGCGCTCTTCCGGGCCCCTCCGGCCCAAGAGGAGTGGGGGTGTCCAGAGGGGGCAAAGCCCCCTTGGCGGCTTTTTGGTGACTTTTTGGCCGTGCAAAAAGTCACCGGGGTCCGGGGCGAGCAGCCCCGGGCCTTCGTCGGAGATGGCAGATATTCGGAAGAAACAAAAAGAGGCCCGGGGCAAAGCCCCGGACCTCAAAGACCGTTTTACTTCAAGCTCTCTGCCACGGCGACGGCCACCGCCACAGTAGCCCCCACCATGGGGTTATTACCCATGCCCAGGAAGCCCATCATCTCCACATGGGCCGGCACAGAACTGGACCCGGCAAACTGCGCATCAGAGTGCATCCGCCCCATAGTGTCGGTCATGCCGTAGGAAGCAGGACCCGCCGCCATATTATCCGGATGCAGCGTGCGGCCCGTGCCGCCGCCGGAAGCCACGGAGAAGTACTTCTTTCCCTGCTCCACACACTCCTTCTTATAGGTGCCCGCCACCGGATGCTGGAACCGGGTGGGGTTGGTGGAATTGCCCGTGATGGACACATCCACACCCTCCAGGTGCATGATGGCCACGCCCTCGCGGACATCGTCTGCGCCGTAGCACCGCACATCCGCCCGCTCACTCTCACTGTAACGGATCTCCTTGACCACATTCACCTTGCCCGTGGCATAGTCAAACTGCGTCTGAACATAGGTGAAGCCGTTGATACGGCTGATGATCTGAGCGGCATCCTTGCCCAGGCCGTTGAGGATGACCCGCAGAGGCTCCTTCCGGGCCTTGTTGGCGTTCTTGACAATGCCAATGGCCCCCTCAGCGGCGGCAAAGGACTCGTGGCCCGCCAGGAACGCGAAGCACTTGGAATCGTCACTCAGGAGCATAGCCCCCAAATTGCCGTGGCCCAGACCTACCTTGCGGTCGTCAGCCACAGAACCGTCGATGCAGAACGCCTGGAGGCCCTCGCCGATGGCCTTGGCGGCCTCAGCGGCGCTGGAGACGTTTTTCTTGATAGCGATCGCCGCGCCCACCACATAGGCCCAGCAGGCGTTCTCAAAGCAGATGGGCTGGATGCCCTTGACGATCTCATAGGGGTCAAACCCCTTGGCCTGGCAGATTTCCCGGCACTCCTCGACACTCTTGATGCCGTACTGAGCGAGGACGCCGTTGATCTTGTCAATTCTTCTCTCGTAGCTTTCAAACAGAGCCATAATTCTTGTCCTCCTCTCTTACTCGTGCCGGGGGTCGATATACTTGACCGCCGCGTCAAACTGACCGTAGTGCCCCTTGGCCTTCTCCAGGGCAGTGTTGGCGTCGTCACCCTTCTTGATGAAGTCCATCATCTTGCCCAGGTTCACGAACTCATAGCCGATGACCTCATCGTCCTTGTTCAGAGCCATACGGGTGCAGTAGCCCTCCGCCATCTCCAGATAGCGGGGCCCCTTGGACGCGGTGGCAAACATGGTGCCCACCTGACTGCGCAGACCCTTGCCCAGATCCTCCAGGGAAGCGCCCACAGCCAGCCCCCCCTCGGAGAACGCGGACTGGGTGCGGCCATAGACAATCTGGAGGAACAGCTCCCGCATGGCGGTATTGATGGCGTCGCACACCAGGTCGGTATTCAGCGCCTCCAAAATGGTCTTGCCAATGAGGATCTCGCTGGCCATGGCGGCGGAGTGGGTCATGCCGGAACACCCCAGAGTCTCCACCAGCGCCTCCTGGATGACGCCCTCCTTGACATTGAGGGTCAGCTTGCACGCGCCCTGCTGGGGAGCGCACCAGCCCACGCCGTGGGTGAAGCCGCTGATGTCCTTGATCTCCTTGGCCTGGACCCACTTGCCCTCCTCGGGGATGGGAGCAGGACCATGGTACGCGCCCTTGGCGACAGGGCACATGTGCTGGACTTCGGTAGAATAGATCATGGCGAATCTTCCTTTCCTTTATTTTCAAGTCGAGAATTTCTTGCAAGTCTCGAAAGAATGCGAACAAAACCTCCGCTTGTCCCGGCTCGGGAACACTCCCAAGCTTACAGAGTAAATTATAAGAAAAAACCGCCCCCTTGTCAAGGCGGCGGTTCTGGAAATTGTGCCGGAATCCGGTCGGTTTTGGACGGATCGTTTGCGTGGGCTGTACAAAAAGGCGCGGTTCCCCCGGTATGAGGGTACCCCGCAATCGGGGGAATGACAGGGAGGCGGTCCCGTGGTAAAATATTTACAAAAGATACTGCGTAGGGCGGGAGATCGACGAAAAAAGCGGGGAACGGACTGACCATTCCCCGCAATTCTGCGTTATTTATGCTTCCCCACGAAAAACAGGGCGATGACCCCCGCGCCGGTATGGTTCCCGATGACGGGCCCCACGTGGTTATAGACCATCCGCTGGACGGGGTATTTTGCCTTGATGGCGCGGCCCAGCTCCTCGGCCTCGTCCAGGCAGTCGCCGTGGCTGATGAACACCAGGGAGGGGTCCTCCACCAGCTCCTCCATCCGCTCCAGCAGAGCCTGGATGGACGCCCTGCGCCCCCGGACCTTGTCCATGGGGATCAGCCGCCCCTCGTTATCCACATGGAGCACCGGCTTCATTTGCAGCATCGTCCCAAAAAGCGCCGCCGCCGCGGACACCCGCCCGCCCCGCTTGAGGTGCCCCAGGTCGTCCACCGTGAACCAGTGGTCCAGATGGTCCCGGCGCTCCTCCACAAAGCGGGCCGTGTCCTCCAGAGGCCGTCCCCGGCGCTGTTCCTGGACCGCCAGATACACCAGAAGCCCCTGCCCCAGGGAGGCGGCCCGGCTGTCCACCACCCGGACGGTGGTCCCGGGGTGGGCCTCCTCCACGTCCTTGGCGGCGATGGAGGCGGACTGGTAGGTGGCTGAGAGGGCGGAGGAGAAAGCGATGCAGAGGATATCCTTGCCGGTGGTCTCCACCAAACTGCTCATCTTCGCCTGGAACATGCCCACGCTGACAGCGGAGGTGGTGCCCATGACCCCGGCGCGGACCTTGTCATAGAACACATGGGGATCCATGTCCCGGTTGTCAGGGTAGTTGTAATACTCCTTGCCCTCCATGTTGAAGGAGAGGGGCAGGACAGTGATATCCAGCTCCCGGACCAGCGCGTCTGGGAGGTCGCAGCAGCTGTCGGTCATGATGATATAGTCGCGCATAGCGGTACTCCTTTATTTCACAAAATTTTTGCCGCCGCCACAAACTCCCGGAAGAGGGGGTGTGCCCGGTTGGGACGGCTCTTGAGCTCCGGATGGAACTGCACCCCTACAAACCAGGGGTGGCCGGGGAGCTCCACGATCTCCACCAGCCGTCCGTCCGGGGAGAGGCCGGTGAGGCGGAGGCCCGCAGTTTCGAGGGCCTGCCGGTAGGCGTTGTTGAACTCGTAGCGGTGGCGGTGGCGCTCGTCGATGTGAGAAGCGCCATAGGCTTTGGCGGCGAGGCTCCCCTCCGCGATTTCACAGGGGTAGCTCCCCAGCCGCATGGTGCCGCCCTTGTCGGTGACCCCCACCTGGTCGGGCAGAAGCGCGATGACCGGGTGGGCGGCGGCGCTGTCCAGCTCGCTGGAGTGGGCGCCGGCAAGCCCCGCGCAGTGCCGGGCAAACTCCACCACCGCCATCTGCATCCCCAGGCAGATGCCCAGGAAGGGCACCTGGTGCTCCCGGGCGTAACGGACGGCGCTGATCTTGCCCTCCACGCCCCGGGTGCCGAAGCCGCCGGGGACCAGGACCCCCGCACAGCCTGCGAGGAGGTCCGCCGCGTTCTCGCCGGTGACCGTCTCGCTGTCCACCCAGCGGATGCGGACCTTCACCCCATTCTCAATGCCCGCGTGGGTCAAAGCCTCCGCCACGGAAAGGTAGGCGTCATGGAGGGCCACATACTTGCCCACCAGGGCGATCTCCACCTCCCCCTCCGGGTGCTTGGCCCGGTGGACCATGGTGGCCCACTCGGTGAGGTCCGGCATGGGGCAGATGAGCCCCAGCCGCCGCACCACCACCTCCGCAAGCCCCTCCCGCTCCAGCATCAGAGGCACCTCGTAGAGGAGATCCGCCGTCAGGTTCGGGATGGCGTGGTCCACGGGGATGTTGCAGAAGAGGGAGATCTTCTCCAGAATATCCCGGGGCACCGGCGCGTCGGAGCGGCAGAGGATCACGTCCGGCTGGATGCCGATGCTCAAAAGCTCCTTGGCGGAGTGCTGGGTGGGCTTGCTCTTGAGCTCCCCGGTGCCGGGGATGGCGACGATGAGGGAGACGTGGAGGAACATGACGTTGTGCCGCCCCCGCTCCGCGGCCACCTGCCGGATGGCCTCCAGGAAGGGCTGGCTCTCGATGTCCCCAACGGTGCCGCCGATCTCCACGATGGCGACGTCCGCCTCCGGCACGTCCAGAGAGTAGATGCGGCGCTTGATCTCCCCGGTGATGTGGGGGATGGTCTGGACCGTGCCCCCGAGGTAGTCCCCCCGGCGCTCCCGGTTGAGGACGTCCCAGTAAATTTTTCCGGCGGAGACAGAGGAGTTGACATCCAGATTCTCGTCGATGAAGCGCTCGTAGTGGCCCAGGTCCAGGTCCGTCTCCGCGCCGTCGTCGGTGACGAAGACCTCCCCGTGCTGGTAGGGGCTCATGGTGCCGGGGTCCACGTTCAGGTAGGGGTCCAGCTTCTGGACCTTCACCCGCAATCCCCTCTGCTTGAGCAGACGGCCCAAAGAGGCGGCAGTGATCCCCTTGCCCAATCCGGAGACCACGCCGCCTGTCACGAAGATGTATTTCACGAGCATAAGAGTTCCTCCTCCCGTTTGGCCGGGGCATCGGTAAACACAGTTTTTTCCGCATAGGCGGTCCGGACAGTCTCCCGGAAGCCCAGGCTGTCGTAGAGCCGCCGGGCGGGTTCGTTCCCCACCACGCACCAGAGGCGCACCTCCCGGTGTCCCCGGGAGAGCAGGTCGTTGACCAGGTATGTCACCAGCCGCCGCCCGATGCCCCGGCCCTGGAGGGCGGGCTTGACCGCCACGCTGGCAATCTCCGGCGGCTCCAGGTGGACGTAGGCGGCAAGCTCGTCCCCCTCCTGCCACACCAGGCGGTCCGCCGCCGTCTCGGCCCAGCGGCGGCGCTCCTCCCCGCTGGGAGGCCGGGGCGCGGGGTGGGGGAAGTCCCCCACAGACAGGCGCATCCGGTAGAAGGCGTCGGCGTAGAGGGCGTGGGCCTCGTCATAGTCCCCGTCCCGGTACTGCCGCACCGGGACCTCTCCCAGAGAGAGGGGCCCGCCGTCGTAGACCATGCAGGCGGAGCGGAAGGTCCGGTGCCAGCCCAGTTTTTCGGCAAAGGCGGCGGCCCGCCCGTTTTCTGCGGGCCAGGCGGTGACGATGGTCTCCGCGCCGCCCCGGCGGAGCTCCTCTTCCAGCAGGGAGGCCGCCTCCCTGCCCAATCCCCGCCCCCGGAAGGGGGGCAGGAGGTACACATAGAGGAACGCGTTCCGCCCCCTGAGGGTCTGGACAACCCCGGCGGGGGTCCCGTCCAGGAGCAGGGCGCGGATGCTCGCGTCCCTGGCGGCGAGGTCGTGGAGGAAATCCGCCTCCGCCTCCCGCCGGTCGATCCGGGGCAGGATGGCCGCGGCGGCGGCGGCATCCGCAAAGGTGAAAGGGGCGTTCATCCGGTCTGACACCTCCCTTAAAAAAGGAAGCGGCGGTATCCCGCCAGCTAATTTTCTTAATGCTAATCTTTTTTGGCGGAAAAGTCAAGAGAAAATGAAAAACACCGGCGTCAAAATCTACAAAAATAACCGAAAAAATTCTCCTCTTTTGTTACAAGATTGTGAATCTTTTTTGCCCCGGTCTGTGGTAAACTAGATAGGTATATGCACGGGGCGGGGAAACTTGCCCCTTCTGACAGGATGATGCGGAAAGATGTCGGCTCTTTCCGCCGGAAAACAGGAGGTCAACATGGAGGGAAGACGGGTCGCCCAGGCGGAGGCGGCGAAAATGAAAAAAAGAGGCCGGAGCTGGGGCTGGATCGCCGGGGCCGCCGTGGCAGGACTGCTGACCGGCGGCATCCTGGGCTTCGGCCTGTACGCCAACGGCTACGAGAGCGTGTTCCCCGGGGTGACCGTCGGGGAGGAGGCCCTGGGGGGTCTCACCCGGGAGGAGGCGGGCGCTGTCCTCTCGTCGGAGGCGCTTTTGGGGGACAGCGTCACCGTCACCGCGGACGGGGAGACCCTGGGGACCTTCACCCCCGCCCAACTGGGGGCCTCCATCGACAAGGAGGGCCTGGAGGACGCCGCCTGGTCCGTGGGCCGGGAGGAGGGCGCCTCCGGCTGGGTGAAAAACGGCCTGGCCATGGCCAAGGGGATGCTGGGGGCAAAAACCGAGCTGGAGGCCCCGGTGGCCTATGACCAGGACGTCCTGCGCCGGACCGCCGCGTCTCTCGCGGAGGGCTTCGACCGCGCCCCCCAGGCGGCAAGCTATGAGCTCAGCCGGGAGGGCCTCTACGCCACCAAGGGCGTGGACGGCCGGGCCCTGAATCAGAGCGGCCTTGCGGAGGCCCTCGCCCAGGGCAGCGCCTCCGGCACCGTAGAGGCCCCCTGGGACGTGATAGCGGCGGAGAGCCTGGATATGACGGCTCTCGCCGGACAGCTGGAGGCCGAGGCCAGCCCCGCCCGCTACGACATCGAGCAGGGCAAGGTGGTGGACGGACAGGTGGGGGTCAAGATCGACCCCGCCGCCGCCTCTTTCGCCCTGGACGCCGCCGCCCCCGGGGAGCGCATCCAGCTCCCGGCGGAGATCGTCTACCCCGAGATGACCGCCCAGGAGCTGGAGGCCGTCCTCTTCCGGGACGTGCTCTCCACCACCACCACCAACGTCAGCGGTACCAGCGTCCGCAAGGGCAACGTGAAGCTGGCCGGACAGGCGGTCAACGGCACCGTCCTCAACCACGGGGACGTCTTTGACTATAACAAGGTCGTGGGCAAGCGGACCAAGGAGAGGGGCTTCGGCGAGGCGGCCACCTACGTCAACGGCGAGACCGTCAACACTGTGGGCGGCGGCATCTGCCAGGTCTCCAGCACCATCTACCTGGCCACCCTCTTGGCCAATCTGGAGATCGTGGAGCGGTACAACCACCGCTTCTACCCCGGCTACATCACCCTGGGCATGGACGCCACCGTCAGCTGGGGCGGGCCGGAGTTCCGCTTCAAGAACAACACCGGCTACCCCATCCGCATCGACGTCAGCTACGCCAACAGCAAGCTCACCGTCACCGTGGTGGGCACCAAGGTCAACGACAATTACGTCAAGATGACCTACGACCTCATCAGCTCCAGCGGCTATGAGACCGAGTACGTGGAGACCGGGGACCTGCCCTACGGCACCCAGAAGCAGAAGCAGAACGGCTACAAGGGCTACGACGTGGTGACCTACCGCAACGTCTACGACAAGGACGGCAACCTCCTCAGCCACACTCAGGAGGCCCGCAGCAAGTACAGCAACCGCAACCAGATCATGCTGGTGGGCACCGCCGGAGCGCCCTCCACGCCGGTGGGCGGCGCCGGAGACGGCGGCGGTGCCTCCGCCCCGCCTCAGAACGACTCCGGCCTGCCCATCGCGCCCAACCCCTCCGCCCCGCCGGAGGAGCCAACCCTCCCGCCGGAGACGGAGATGCCTGCGTGGCTGAACCCGCCCGCCCAGCAGCAGTAACAGCGCAAAGGTCCCCTGGTTCTCCAGGGGACCTTTTTTGCCGCCTTTACTCCTTTTTCCGGGCGCTCCAGAGCATAGAAGCGCCGCTGTAGAGCAAAAATAGGCCAAAGGGCCTGCGCAGGACCGCCACGTCCACCGCCGCCGCGATGAGCGCCCCGGCGAGAGACGCCGCCGCGCCGGGGAGGGCCGTCTCCCGGAAGGCGTCCCGGTCCAGGAAGCCGTTTTTCCGGTGGAAGAAGAGCCCCAGGGCGGCGGTGGGGAGGAAAAAGAGCAGGTTCACCGCCTGGGCCTCCCGGTGGTCCACCCCCAGGAAGAGGGTCATGCACACCAGGAGCAGCGTCCCGCCGCCCACGCCCCAGGCGGAGAGGACCCCCGTGGCGGCGGCGAAGAGCAGGGGGAGCATCCAGTCTACCACAGCAGATACCGCACCCCCCCGTAGAGCAGGAACGCTCCAAAAACAGCCTTGAGCAGGCGCACCGGGATCTTCTGGTAGGTCAGGCCCCCGATCAGACCTCCCGCGGCCCCGCCCAGGAGGTAGGGCCAAATCAGCGCCCACCCCGGCCGGACCGTCCACACCGCCACCGCCGCCGACACACAGCACATGGGGAAGATGGCCGCCACGCAGGTGGCGAAGGCGCACCGGGGGTCCAGGCCGCTCCATTTTGTGAGGAGCGGCAGGACCACCATCCCGCCCCCTCCGCCGAAGAGCCCGTTCACAAGCCCGCCGGAGGCCCCGGCGATGCGGTTTTTCGTGCGTTTTGTCACAGTATACGCCCTCCCCTGCCCTATGTACGGCCGCCAAAGGGCGGCCTTGGGGGCATCAGCCCAGGAGCTTGAAGCTCTGGCAGTCGGTGCACTGGTCCATGGTGGGGTTGGCCTCGTGGGTGCCCACCTGGATGGTGTCCAGGCCGCAGTACTGCTCGTTCTTGCAGTGGTGGGCGCAGTTCTGGACGGTGCACTTGATGGACTTGTTGGGTGTGCAGGCACAGCCGTTGTTGGTGCAGTTCGGCATAGTTGCTCTCCTCCTTAGAAGGTGTTTTGGGGTCGCCGGGGGTAGTTTGCCCGCCGGAGGAGGTTTTATGCACAGGTCCTCAGCCCTCCGCCTCCCGCAGGCGCTCGACAATGGTGGCCCGGGCGGCATAGCGGTAGACCACCAGGGGCGTCAGCGCCCCCAGGGCCGCGAACACCGGCAGTACCACCAGCAGCGGCAAAAGGGTCAGCCGGTAGGAGAAGAACCAGAACACGCTGGAGCACGCCCCGCCGATCACCGGCCCCAGCCCCACCGTCAGCGCCAGGGACGCCAGGAGGGACAGGGCCGTGTAGCAGAGCCCCTCGCAGACCAGCATGGTTTTCAGCTGTTTCCCCGTCATGCCCACGGACTGGAGCACCGCGAACTCCCGCTTCCGGGTGAGGATGCCGGTGAGGATGGCGTTGAGGAAGTTGAGCACCCCCACCAGGCCGATGATGAAGCTCAGCGCGCCCCCCATGGTGAAGAACATCCGCTGGAAGCCCTCGAACTCCGACGCGTAGGAGGCCCGGCTCTCGTAGCCGTAGAGGGTCTGGACGTTCTCCGTGTAGTCCGCGAGGAACGCCTCCATCTCCGGCCCGGCCTCGTCCGTGGTGTCGAAGCACCAGTGCATGACGCTCGCCGTGCCGGAATCCCGCTTGAACACTTCGGCGTTCATCACGTACTGGTCCGCGCCGTAGAAGCGGTAGTCGATGGAACCCGGGACAGTCACCAGGGCGCAGACGGTGTACTCCCGGTCCTCATAGACCGTGGGGCGGGAGGCATAGTGGCGGCCCGTTTGACTGCCGTAGACGGCGTCAATGTCCTCGATGACCTCCCCGGTGTCGGTGAAGTAGTACTCCATCTTCTGGACGTAGCGGAGCTTCACCTTGTCCCCTACCTTGGCCCAGTGGGAGTCCATATAGGGCTCGTTGTAGTCGTTTTCCATCAGCACGGCGGCGATGGCGTTTTGGCTGGGGTCGTAAAGGGGCGCGGTGTCCCCCTCCACCACCTCCAGGAGGTCCAGGGGCAGCTCCTCCATGCCGTAGATCTTGGCGCGGTCCATCAGGAGGCCGTCCGCGCTCCGGACAGCCTCCGCCACGGCGCGGTCGATGATCTCCGGCGGGTTGTGGCGGGCAAGCTCCTGCCGGTACCAGTCCTCGCTGACGAACTGCTGGATGTTGCTGACCTGCCCGTAGGTCCGGCCGCTCTCGGTGATGCCGCCCTGCTCCGCCACCTCGGCGATGATGTCCTCCGGCAGGGCGTCGTCCGACGAGGTGAAAAGCTGGGAGACGTTGAAATAGACGGCGTCCGCCAGGATGAAGTCCACGTCCGCGTTGCGGGCCAGGTATTTATTCATGTCAAAGCCGGTGGCAAAGGTGTAGGTGATCGTGGCCAGCACCACCGCCAGGGTCAATGAGACGACGGTAACAGCCGTGCGCACCCGGTTGCGCCCCAGGTTGGCCCAGGCCATCCCCGGCAGGGACGCGCCGGAGTCCGTCCCCCGCCGCCGTCCCCCGGACCGGGCGGGACTGCCCTCGCTGTAGCGCACCGCCTCCACGGGAGAGACCTTCGCCGCCCTGCGCCCGGGCCGCGCGCAGGAGAGGAACACCGTCCCCAGGGCGAAGAGGGCCGAGCCGGCGAAAATCCACGGACTGAAAGAGGTGGCAGCCCACATGGTGTTCTCGTCCAGGACGGACAGGACCACGGGCGTCAGCTTGACGCCCACGAGAAAGCCCAGCGCCAGCCCCATGGGGATGCCGATGAGGCTCAGGATCAGGGCCTGCTGGCGGATGATGCGCTTGATCTGCCGCCCGGTGGTGCCGATGGTCTTCAGAAGGCCGTAGAAGCGGATGTCGTTGGTGACGGAGATTTGAAAGACATTGAAGATGATGAGATACCCGGTGAAAATGATGAGCAGGAGCAGTGCCCCGATGGCCAGGAGGGTCCCGGCGTCCATGCTGTTGCTCAGCTGCGCGCCGGAGTAGCCCCAGTTGACGCCGGTGCCGATATAGTTCTTCCCCGTGGCGTCCACGGACTGGTACCCGTGGCTTTCCAGGATGGTGAGGAGGTCCGCGCCGATGTGCATGGCGCTCCCCAGCATCACGTCCAGGTTCCACTTGCCGGTCATGGAGTCCGGGTCTCCGCTCCCCAGGGCGCAGACCTCCGCCGCCGCGGACCGGGGCAGAAGGATGTGGCTGGCCGACACCGCGCTGTCGTACTCCCACCAGCCGGAGAGGGTGAAGGTGCGGGTCACCGCCTGGCGCTGGGCGGTGTTCATGTCGATATCAAAGGTGACGGTGAACTCCGCCCCGATCTCCGGCTCGACGCCCAGCAGGGCTAAGACCCGGGTGTCGGTGGCGGCCTCGTTGGTCCCCTCCTCCGGCAGGCGGCCCTCTGCGGGCGTGCAGAAATAGTGGGGGGCGGCGGCGGGCTCGAGATAGCTCACCTCCACATGGGCCTTGTGGAAGGGCGCTTCCGACGGCATCCCCACGAAGAGACGGGCGAAGCCCTCCCGGATGAGGGGGTCACCCCGCAGCTCCTCCACCTGGTCATATGACAGGTCCTTGAAGGTGCCGTGGCAGTCGCCCCCGGCCTGCCGGAAGTTCTGCTGCTGGAAGGACGCGTTCAGCGACGCGGCGATGCTGAAAAGGGACGTGAAGAGCACCGTGGTCAGGGCGATGGCCAGCACGGCCACGATGTTCCGCGTCCGCGCCGCCCCCATGGACCGCAGGCCCAGCCGCCGGATGCAGGAACCGTTGGAGACATTCAGCATGTCAGCCCCTCCTCTCCGCAATCCGGCCGTCCTCAATGCGCACGATCCGGTCCGCCATCTGGGCAATCTCCTCGTTGTGGGTAATCATGACGATGGTCTGGGCGAAGCGCACCCCCGTGACCTTCAGCAGGCTCATCACGTCCTGACTGGTGCGGGAGTCCAGGTTGCCCGTGGGCTCGTCGGCCAGGAGGATGGCGGGCTTTGCCGCCAGGGCCCGGGCAATGGCCACCCGCTGCTGCTGTCCGCCGGAGAGGTTGTTGGGGAGGCTGTGCAGCTTCTGCTCCAGGCCCAGAGTCTCGATGATCCGGTGGAGGTAATCCTGGTCCGGCTTCCTGCCGTCCAGCTGGAGGGGGAGGACGATGTTCTCGTACACGTTCAGCACCGGCACCAGGTTGTAGTTCTGGAACACGAAGCCGATCTTCCTCCGCCGGAAGATGGTCAGGGCCTCGTCCTTGAGGCTGGAGAGGACCTTGCCGTCCACCGCCACCTGCCCGGAGGTGGGCCGGTCCAGGCCCCCCAGCATGTGCAGCAGCGTGGATTTCCCGGACCCGGAGGTCCCCACCACCGCTAAGAAGCACCCCTTCTCCACAGAGAGGGTCACGCCGTCCAGGGCCCGGACCTGGGTGTCCCCGGAGCCGTAGATTTTTGTCAGGTCTTGCGTCTCTAAGATTGCCATAAACATGCCTCCAAAGATAAAGTCTGTGCTGTCTTTTGACAGTACAGACTTTATCACAGGAATCTTTCCACATTCTTTCTGAAATCTAACGGTTTTGTAAGATTTGGGGACGAGTGGATGTTGGGCTCTGCCCAAACCCGCCAGGGCTCTGCCCTGGACCCGGCAGGGGCCTTGCCCCTGCACCCCACCAGGGGCTGAGCCCCTGGACCCGCAGCCTGCGCTCCGCTAGGGCCTGGGCAGGAACACCGAGAACACCGCCCCGCCCCCCTCCGCCGGGTCCACCTTGAGGTAGCCGCCCTGTCCCTGGGCGATCTCCCGGGCCAGGTACAGCCCCACGCCCACGCCCTCCTGCTCCCGGGCTCCGGGAGCGCGGTAGAACCGCCGGAAGATCTTCGAGCGCTCCTCCTCCGGGACGCCGGGCCCCGTGTCCGCCACCCGCACCCGGCAGAAGAGCTCGTAGACCGCCGCGCCTACCGTCACCGCGCCCCCGGCGGGAGTGTACTTCACCGCGTTGTCCAGGAGATTGCACACCGCCTCTCCGGTCCACTTCGGGTCGAACACCGCCTCTGCGCCAGAGGGCACCACCGTCAGCACCACCCCCTTTTCTGCCGCCCTGGGGGCGAACTGCGCCGCCGCCTCCGCCAGCATGGGGTCCAGCGCCCCGGGGACGGGGTGCAGGTCCAATATGCCCGTCTCCAGCCGGGAGAGCCGGGTGAGGACCTCTGTCAGGGCCCGGAGCTTCTCCGCCTGGGCCTCCAGGGCGGCAGCGCAGGTCCGGCCCTCCTCCGCGAGGGACTGCTCCGCGAGGAGCTGGGCGTACAGTAGGACATTGGCGGCAGGGGTCTTGATCTGGTGGGAGAGGTCCGTCAGCAGGGACTGGATGCGCACCTTCTCCGCCTCCACCGCCTCCCGGGACAGCGCCCCGGCGGAGAGGGTGTGGGCCAGCTTCGTCTCCAGGGCGGACAGGCGGCTCTCGTCGAACACCTCCTCCCGGAACTGCCCGGCCTCCGCCCGCTCCAGCATCTCCCCCAGGCGGCGCAGGAGCCTCCGGGAGGCCGCACGCTCCCGGACGGCCCAAGCGGCCGCCCCCAGGGAGAGGATCAGATAAACGATCTCCATACTCACCCCGCCGCCCACGTATAGCCCAGGCCGTACACGGTTTTCAGGTACCGGGGGTGGGAAGGGTCGTCCTCCAGCTTGCCCCGCAGGCGCTTGACCGTGACAGAGAGGGCGTTTTCGTCTACATACGCCGCGCCATCGGTCCAGACGCGGTCGATGAGGGTTTCCCGGCGCAGAGTGGTCCCCCGGTTGGCCACCAGCAGGCGCAGGAGCTTCTGCTCCGTCTTGCTCAGCTCCACGCTCACGCCGTTTTTGCTGAACTCCATGGCCGCGAAGTCGAAGGTAAAGCCATCCTGGGTAAAGACCTCCGTCTGCGGGGGCGCGCCCCGGCGGAGCTGTGCGTTGACCCGGGCCCGCAGGATGGCCAGGGAGAAGGGCTTTGTCACATAGTCGTCCGCGCCGGATTCCAGGCCCATGACGATATCGGTCTCCAGGTCGTTGGCAGTCAGGAGGATCACGGGCACGCCGGACCCGCTCCGCCGCACCTCCCGCAGGAGGTCCAGGCCGCTCCCCTCCGGCAGGTTCACGTCCAGCACCAGCAGGTCGAAGGGCCCCTGTGCCAAAAGCGCCCGGGCCTCCGCGAGCCCGGCGCAGAGCTCTGCCCGGACGCCCTCCGTCTCCAGGGCGAAGCGGACGCCCCGGCCTAACGTGGCGTCGTCCTCCAGAAGCAGGATGCGGCTCACGGCTTGCACTGTCCGCAGGGGGAATACCCCTGGCTGACCAGGTCCTCCCGGACGCCGGTCCACTCCTGCCGGTTGCCCTTGCTGATGGAGGCGGCGTTGGAGCACGCCGGATCGTGGAACTTCTTGGAGCTGGTGTTGAGGACGTAGCTGACGGCCTCCCCGCCGCCGGAAGCCTCCCCGTCCAGCCGGCTCTCCCCGGTGGCGTAGTCGATGGCCACCCCGGGCTGGCAGTTGTAGACGTACACGCTGAAGCACACGCCCTCCCCGGCGTCCTCCACGCTGAGGGCCTCCATGATGACCCCCCGGGCCACCAGCTCCTGCCCTACAAAGTGGGGCGTCACCCGGTACATCACATGGTTCTCCGTCTCCTTCACGTAGTCGGCCACCAGGTTCTCAAAGGGGAGCATCCCCTCTACGTTCATATACCGGGTGCCGGTGATGAGGTTCTGCTTGTTGGCGTTCTCCCCGCTGAGCTGGTAGCCGATGAGGTGGCACCGGTTGTAGAGGTATTTTCCATCCACGCAGTCGTACTTGGCGCTCTGCCATCCGGAGGGCTTCACAGACCCGATGGACCCCCGCTCCTCGGTGGGCATCAGATCGATCCCCACGCAGGCCTCCGCCGTGCCGCACCGTCCCAGCTCGTCCAGGGGGGCATAGGTCTCGTAGGAGTTGGTGGTGGTGTTCTCGAAGTCCGGCTTGGAGTTGCCGATAAACACATAGGGCTCGCCGGAGAAATCCGGGACGTACTCCACCGAGGACACGGAGGTCATGGCCTCCTGGGGGGGCGAGAGCCCGATCTCTGTGCACCCCGTACTCACCAGGCACACCAGGACCAAAAGTGCCGCTATCGCCCGCTGTTTCCAAATCTTCATCGCTTATAGACCTCCTTGGTAATCTTCTCGTGGCTGGACCCGGCGAATTCCTCCCGCCGCTCCAGCTTCCAGGCGCTCAGGTCGATGGTGCAGTACAGCCCCGCAGGGTACTTCCGGTTCCAGCGGTAGACGATCAGCCCTTCCGCCCGGTCTGCCCAGGCCGCGGGGTCCTCCGTCTCCAGGAAGCAGACCTCCCCCGGCCCCGCCTGCTCCAGGAAGTCCTCCGCTGTGCGCAGGCCCTCCGGAGGCGGGTCGAACTGCCGGGCGCTGTAGGCGTTCATCCACAGCGGACCGCCCCCCGCCTCCCGGACCAGGTCCTCCCGGAGGACGCGGTCCTGACTCTGCCTGCGGCCGTTGAAGAGCATCCCGTTCCGGTCGTCGATACAGACGGCAAGGATCATGGTAAGACCTCCCTTTTCGTTTGTTCAAAGGCGCGCCCCGGCGGATCGCTCCGCCGGGGCGCACCGGAGGACAGTATAGCATAAATTTTCCGTCTATGCCACTATCCCCCCCAAATTTTTATTCGCCCTGGGCCTTCCCCAGCATTTGCAGGATGCGGTAGGCCATGGTGAGGGCCTGCTCCCGGGTCATGAGGTCCTCCCACATGAAGTTGGGGGACCCGTCCGGCAGCGTCCCGCCGCCCTGCACGATGCCCTTCTCGATAAAAAACTCCCGGGCCTCCTTGCTGTAGGCGCTGGAGTCGTTGTCCCGCAGGGTCTGCCGGTAGGCCTCCATGGCCGTGCAGAAGCGCTGGTTGAATTCCTCCTGTGTCATCTCCTCGTCCTCCTTCTCCTCAAATACGGGCCGCACGGCCCCGACGACCATTCTGCTTGCCCGCTCCCGGCGCTGGACCTGACCGCCGTTGGCGTCGTTCCCGGCGCTGGTGTTGCCCTCGATGGCGGTGACGCCGGTCTTTGCCACCCGCTCCACGATGCCGCAGTGGACGGGCGCACCCTTCTTCCCGGAGAAGTCGTAGACCACCACGTCCCCGGGCCGGAAGTCCTCCGTCACCCATGCCCCCTTCTTCTGGGCCGCCCGCATCAGGGCGGAGCAGGAGGCGGTCCGGGCCGGGAGGGGCACCCCCGTCTGGTGGAACACCCACTGGACGAACGCCATGCACCAGGGGTAGGCCCCGCCGGAGACCTCCTGTCCGTAATACCAGGTGTTGTAGAGGACCCGGTTGCTGTCCGGGGGATTCTCCTTGATTCCCAGCTGGTCCCGGGCCAGGGCCAGCAGGGCCTCAACCTTCTTTGCTTCCATCTTCCATCTCCTCCACGGCCTCTACGGCCTCCTGGACGCTCTCCACGGCCTTTTTGATGCCCTCGGCATCCAGCCGCCCCTCTGTGACGATATACGTGGCCACGGAGGCCACCGCCACCACCGCGCCCGCCACAGTGCTGATAACCGCCTCGTCCAGGCCGAAGGCCATGGCGAGGCCCGCGGACAGTCCCGCCAGCGCCGCCCACAGCTTCCGGCTGGTGAGCTTGCGGAACAGTTCCTGCTTCGTCATTGCGCGCTCTCCTTTCCGTCCCCTCGGGGACACTCCATCTTATGCGCCGCCGTCGTGGGCGGCCTGGTTCAGGTGGGCCTCCAGCTTGCCCAGGGCCTCGGTGACCGGGCCGTCGCAGCCCTGCTCCTTGAGCCCCTTCAGGCAGGCCAGCACGCCGCAGCAGATGAGGATCTGCTCCTGCCGGATGGCGGTGAGGGCCTGATCCTGCTTCTTGTTGCCCTCCACGAAGCGGAAGAGCCACACCAGCCCCCCGCCCAGCGCCCCCAGCGCCCCAGCCAAGGCCGCCGCCTGGATGACCGCCTCCGCCGTGATGGTCACTTCCACGTCCGCCGCCCCCTTTTGCTGTAGAATCTTCGCATGTCGATCCCCTCCTGTCAAAAATTTGGGCCCCGGCTCACGGAGCCCTTACCCATGGGGGGAAACCGCCGGGAA
>Ga0137310_101170_pt1 | contig 16899 bp, 13 predicted proteins | sample NAcewiD2O_June_2_FD_97183 | JGI IMG/M metagenome (GOLD analysis project Ga0137310, IMG submission 97183) | Mouse cecal microbial communities from Vienna, Austria - N-Acetylglucosamine amended D2O_June | ecosystem: Host-associated > Mammals > Digestive system > Large intestine > Cecum | place...
ACAGACAGCAAAATGCCGATATCGTCGTACAGACGGTACCGGCAATTTTTTAAGGGATAAAAGGGAGGAGAGCTGATAAATTATATTATCAGCTCAAGTATTATGAAAAAAATCTTATAAGCACTTTGGCACTTTGCATCAACTTGTTTTCTGTTGATGGTTATAGTATACGCGGCAATCATGAAGAAATCATGATAATTGTGTAAAAGGTTTTTGAATGATTTTTGAATAAAATATGAACGGAGCTTATTCTCCCTTGTCTTCCACGCATTCCAGCACATGGGTATAGAAGGAATCCATGTCCTCCTCGGTGTCAAACACAGCCACATACATCTGATTGCCCATGGCCCCTGACAGCGCGTCGGGAATCCTCCCTACCATTTTCAGGTTGGCGCCGTATTTTTCCAGAATGTCTTCATGGCTCATGACAAAATCCTTCCCATCCCTGAGGCCGGCGAAGGCGCAGAAGGCGTGTTTGCCCACAGGAACCGTGGAGTGTCCGAAGGCGATCATGTCCGCCCAGATCTTGTATACATTGGTGCTGTTGGCAAAGTTCATCATGTCGGGGGAGAAGCCGCCGCATGGCCGCATATTCACCTCCAGGGCAACGATCTGCCCTTTCTTCCCCAGCCCCTTGTGGTCCTTGAGGAGACGGAAAAATTCAAAGTGAACAAAACGGCTCTTTACCCCAAAGCTCTTCACCGTGGCCCTTCCGGCTTCCCTGGTGTCGTCAGCCAAATCCTTTACAATATAGTAGATGGAATTGTCCAGATTGTTGACAATGTCCATGATGGAGTTGGGAGTCACGTTGCCTGTCTCGAAAACAGGTTCCCCGTTGGCGTCAATGATGGCATCGTAGGAGTTGACCTCCGCATCTACAAACTCCTCCATAATGAAAATGTCCGCGGGATTTTTGTGATTTAAGAAAGTCTGCAGCTCTTTCTTGTTGGAGATCTTATAGGTGTGGGAAGCCCCCACGCCGTTGTCTGGTTTGATGATCACGGGAAAGCGTACCTTCTTGATGAATCCCAGACAGCCCTCTAAATCATCCACTATGTGGTGGCGGGCCACCGGGATCCCGGCCTTTATGTAGTATTCCTTCATGCCGGATTTGAATTTGACCCTGGGGATGTCCTCTGTCTGGAAGCCGCTGGTGATGTGAAAATCCGTCCTCAGCTTGGCGTCCTTTTCCAGCCAGTACTCGTTGTTGGACTCCAGCCAGTCAACGCGGCCGTATTTGAAGATGAAGAAGGCCACGGCCCTGTACACCTCATCTTCGTTTTCAAGGCTGCTGACCTTGTAATACTCGTTTAAGCTGCCTTTCAGCTCATCGGTCAGCTCGTCGTAGGGCTGATCGCCGATGCCTAACACATTCATGCCATTGTTCTTTAACTCCCGGCAGAACTGCCAGTAGTTGGTGGGGAAATTAGGTGAGATAAAAACAAAATTTTTCATAACTCGTTTCCTTCCTTTGTGGTTTATTTGAGACGGCGAATTTACCAGGCCAAAACTCGTTCTTATGTCTGACTGGAGGGGAATTGTCTAGCTCAAAAGATACGGAACAAAATAAGCGACCTGTTTGTACCACCAGGGCCAGTCGTGGGCGCAGTCATAGCCCCAGTAGTCCACCCACAGGTTAATGCCTTTGCTCTGTAAAATGGAGTGAAGCTGTCTGGTGGAATCCGGGATCTCCCAGGGGCCCTGCCCAACGCAGATCACGGCTTTGCTCCGGTTGTACAGACCAATGTACGGGTGATCCAAAGGCATGTTGGGAAGAAAATGGACCGGGGAATTCTCATATACCAGGTCATTCATAAACCCGTCAAAACCATAGTCAGCGGTGTAGATTCCGCTGAGGGCCAGAAGACTGTCAAACAAGTCAGGACGGCGGAAAAACAAAGTGGCGGCGTGGGTAGCGCCTAAGCTGCAGCCAAAGGGGATGATCCCAGGCGCGCCATCCCAGCCGTTGCGCTCTCTCGCTCTGGCCTGGATAAAGGGGACCATCTCATCAACAATGTAATGCATCCACTGCTCATGACGCCAGATCCGCCAGCCCGGGTCCCCGCCTTTGTTGGACCAGGTCTCCAGGTCTATGGTGTCAATGGCGAACACCATGACCTGGCCGGACTCGATCCACGGAGACCACACATCGGTCATGCGGTAGTTCTCAAAATCAAAAAATCTTCCGTCCTGGCAGGGGATAAACAAAACCGGGCGGCCTCTGTGTCCGTAGACCTTGCACTCCATGTCCCGGTTCAGAGCCGGGCTGTAATCTTTAAAATATTGAACTTCCATTAATTTCCTCCTGTAGGCATTTTCCAAAGGTGTCAGCCAGGATGGGGAACCTGACCTTTTGCCGGGATCCCGGTCCGGGGTTAATCTTTCCTGCTGTCATATAAAAAGGTTTCCATAAAAAACGGGATCTGCCGCTCCCAACTGGCCTCGCAGTGATTGCCTCCGGGGACGATCCTGCAGTTTACGTAAACCTGCCGTTCCAGAAGAAGGGAGGTGATCTTGCCGAGACAGCGTATCATGTTGGTGTGGTTGTAAAGCTCCCTGGAACCGTAATCCATGTAGAGGGTGGTATCGGCGTGGAGCTTCGCGTGGCGTATGAGATAGGACAGCCGGTCCGGATCCACCCACAGTGACGGCGACAGAGCGGCCGCCTTGGAGAAATACCGGTTGTACTCCATCAGAGCGTAGAGGCTCATAAGCCCCCCCATGGAGCTGCCCGCGATGAAAGTGTGATCCCTGTCCGGAAGGGTGCGGATGTTGCTGTCGATCTCAGGCTTGAACTTGTGGACCAGCCACTCCATGGTGATCCTGCCCCAGCCGGGGATCTGACCGAACCGGGAATCCCGGAAAGTATAAGGCGAATATTCCTTCAGCCGACCATGATCCGGGCTGTGGTTGCACTCCACGGCGGCAATGATCAGGGGAAGCCGGCTTCTGTCCATGAATTCTTTCATGCCCCAGCTTTTGCCGTAGGTGGCGTCGGAATCAAAAAATACATTGTGTCCGTCAAACATATAAAGAACGGGATAGCGTTCATCTGGGGTATTGTCATAATAGTCCGGAAGATAAAGGTAAGCTCGCCGGGTCTCGCTGCCTGTCAGCTCCGGAATGGTAATGTCCCACTTCTCTACCATAATTTTCTCCATCCTTGTGCATGTTCTATGTGTCCCGCTGTGCCCCATGTGCTGTGTCACTTGCCTGGCAAAGCGGGATATTCTCGTTTTCTGCTTCGTTAAATATAGCACAACAGGTGGTAAATATCAAGATTGGATTGATTTAATAATGCATAAGTTTAAAGCAGTGAACGCAAAAAAGACCGAATAGATTTGAAGCAAACCGTTTACAATATGTCCCGGAACCGTTGTGAGAAGGAAATGAGTTTAAGCGGGGGCATAAGATGAAGGACAGGAGAAAAGTCAAAAAATGCATACGGATCGCCGGCGCGGCGGCGGCAGTGTACGGGAGCTTCCGCTTTTTGCTGCCATTCGTGGTCCCTTTTTTGTTCGCGTGGCTGACAGCCCTTGTGCTGAAGCCGTCAGCCAGCCGGATCTCTTCAAGGCTCAGGGTGACGTGGCGGGGTAGGTCCTTTGGGGTGTCCGCCGGCGCGGTGGGGATTCTGGAGCTGGGGATGGGGGCGGGAATCGTGGGCTGTCTGCTGTATTTTGGCGGAAGGAAATTGTTTCAGGAGCTGTCCATGCTGGCCAACCGCTTTCCCTGGTGGATGGAACAGCTGGACCTTTATCTCACCGGTGTGTGCCGTCAGGTGGAGGGAACCCTGTCCTTGAAGCCGGACACCATGGTGTGCATAGTCCGGGACATGATCCGGGGGCTGGGAGGCACCTTAAAACAGGGGGCCATGCCCTATCTCATGGGAAATTCCGTCAGCGCTGCCAGGTACTGCGTTCATTTCTGTGTCATCATGGTTTTGTATGTCATAGGCGTTATGCTGTTTATCCAGGAGATGGACTTATGGAAAGAGAAAATGGCCAGGTCTGTCTTCTGCCGGGAATTTGACAGGATCATCCAGCTGCTGCGCAGGGCGGGCAATGCCTATGTGCGGACCCAGGGAGCCATTATGGTACTGACCACGGTGGTGTGCGTGGCAGGATTTTTCTTTCTGGGAAATCCCTACTATATTCTGGCCGGTGTGGGGATCGGCCTTTTGGATGCCCTTCCCGCGTTCGGCACAGGAACGGTTCTGATCCCCTGGACCATATTGTGTTTCCTGGGCGGACAGTGGGGAAGAGGACTTCTGGTATTTGGGCTCTATCTGGTCTGCTACTTTTTGAGGGAGATCCTGGAGGCGAAACTGATGGGAAATCAGGTGGGGCTGACCCCTTTAGAGACCTTGGCTTCCGTGTATGTAGGCCTCCAGATGTTCGGCCTTCTGGGGTTTTTGCTGGGACCGGTGGGACTTTTATTGGTGAAAGAGTTTGGAGGAGACTAAAAGGCGGTTTTTCTTTACAGATCCGGCTGTGTGTGCTAGAGTTTTCTTAATATGTGCCAGAAAAGGAGAAACCGCCATGTTTACCTATGAAGAGATCATGAGCCTTAATGAGCTGGAGATGAATGTATATCAGTACATACTGAAAAATAAGGAGAAGGCGGGCTACATGAAGATACGGGAGCTGGCGGATGAGGCCCATGTATCCACAACTACGGTGCTGCGGTTCTGCAAGAAGATGGGGTGCGATGGGTTTTCTGAATTTAAGGTACGGTTCCGCCAGTATCTGAAAAATCAGGTCCAGCCGGAGGCGGATGTGGATATCACCACCCTGGTGGACTACTTAAAGCGGTTCCAGACAAAGGAGTATATGGAGACCATCGACCAGGCGGCGTATATGCTGAGCAAGTCTGGCAGCATTATTTTCATCGGCGTTGGAACGTCGGCTGTGCTGGCCAAGTATGGAGCCAGGTATTTTTCTAACGTTGGCTGGCTTTCTCTGTGTATTGATGACCCGTTTATGCCAGTGTTTGGTGAACATGGCGGTGAGACAGCGGTGGTTGCCCTTTCGGTATCAGGTGAAACAGAACAGGTGCTGAGCATGGCCAATGAGTTGAAATTAAGGGGATGCCGCCTGATTTCTATTACAAATACCCCAAATTGCACTCTGGCAAAAATGAGTGACTGTAATATCTCCTATTATATGCCTGTGAGAAAGACAGCCAGATTTTTAAATATCACCCTCCAGGCACCGGTGGTGACCATTCTGGAGATCCTGGGCAATAAATTGTACCGTCTCTCATCTCTGGATTAACTGGCTGACAATTTCCGTTTTATCTGGATAGAGGACAGGCCAAGCGGCGCGGATAAAAAACGCGCTGTTTTTTTATTGTAACAATTTATAATCAGCGGTAACTGTTTTATCTGTTGGCAAATGTGCTGACAAACAGGAAGAACTTTACTATAATGTGCTTACTAAATCAACAAAATGCCGCGAACCAGAAAAGCTTTTTTGGGTATTACGTATACAGAGGATTGCTGAATATGCCAGAAAACCTGCAAAGCGGCAGAAAGAGGAGGGTTCATTATGGGTTTTATGGAAACCATGCAGGCGAAAATGGATGCTACATTTGTCCCTCTCGCCGCAAAACTTAACGGACAGCGCCATGTGGCGGCTGTCAGAGATGCCTTCACCCTGGCATTTCCGCTGACCCTGGCAGGCTCCATCATCACGCTGGTGAATTTCGCGGTGCTGGACCCAAATGGGTTTATTGCCAAGATCCTGCGCTTGGGGGATCTGATCCCCAACCTGTCAGACTATCAGCAGATATTCACCCCCATCTTAAGCGGTACCAGCAACATCATGTCCCTTTTGATTGTATTCCTGACCGCTTACAAACTGGCGGAGGAGAAAAACGGGGATAAGCTTCTGGCCGCGCTGTGCGCTATTGGTACTTTCTTTATCATCTACCCAGGATATGTGTCAAGTGAGGCGGGTAATGCCCTTCCCATGACCTTTATGGGAGCACAGGGATTGTTTGTGGCCTTGATCGTAGGTCTGGCTGTAGGTGAGCTGATTCCGGCCATGGCAAAGAACAAGAAGCTATGTATTAAAATGCCTGATTCTGTTCCTCCCGCGGTTGCCCAGTCATTTAACCTGGTAATCCCCATTATCATTGTGTTTGTGGGAGCGGCTGTTATCAATTACATACTGGGTTTTGTGGCAGAAGGCGGCATTCAGTACGTGATCTACAACAGTATCCAGGCTCCGTTCCGTTCCCTGGGCGGCAATATTTTCACTATTTTGATTTTTGTTATTGCCCAGCAGTTTTTGTGGCTTTTAGGTATCCATGGCCCCAACACGCTGAGCGCTATCCGTTCAGTTATGTTTGCGGAACAAGGAGTCGCTAATCTGGCATATTTTGGGATGAACGGCACTACTCTTGGGACGCCATTTCCTATAACCTGGGGCAGCATTAATGACGCTTTTGGAAACACCGGTGGTTCCGGCGCGACGTTAGGACTTCTGATCGCCATATTCCTTGTGGCCAGGAAGGACAAGCAGCAGATGACCATCGGCAAGCTGGCGCTGGCTCCGGGGCTGTTTAATATCAATGAGCCTCTGATGTTCGGTCTTCCCATTGTTATGAACCCGATCTATGTGGTTCCCTTTATTCTGGCTCCAATGTCCGGCAATCTGATCGGCTGGATAGCCACCAATGTGCTGCGGATTATTCCACCGGTAACTCTTGATATTGGCTGGACGACACCAGGTTTTCTGATTCCGTTTTTAGGGTCAGGAGGTACCAATCCCCTGTCCCTGGCAGTGGGTCTTCTGTGCGTGGCGGTCAGCACCCTGATCTATCTTCCGTTTGTGGCCGCCGCTGCCAAGATCAATATGGCAAATGCCGGTGAGGAGGAGTAAGATATGGGTTTGAGAAAAGATTTTTTGTGGGGCGGCGCTGTGGCTGCCCACCAGTTAGAGGGCGGCTACCGGGAAGGCGGCAAGGGCTTAAGCATCATGGATGTGACCACGGCCGGAGACAGAACCACCCCCAGGAGGGTGACGGACGAGATCCTTCCGGGGGAAGAGTACCCCAACCATGAGGCCATTGATTTTTATCACCGCTACAAAGAGGACATTAAGCTGTTTGGGGACATGGGCTTTAAGTGTTTCCGCACCAGCATTGCCTGGACCAGGATTTTCCCAAAGGGAGATGAGGCGGAGCCTAACGAAGAAGGGCTTCAGTTCTATGACGATCTGTTTGATGAGTGTCATAAGTACGGCATTGAGCCAGTGATCACCTTAAGCCATTTTGAGATGCCCCTTCACCTGGCAAAAGAGTACGGCGGTTTCAGAAACAGGAAGGTCATTGATTTCTTTGTCAGGTTCGCCACGGTTTGTTTTGAGCGTTATAAAGATAAAGTAACCTACTGGATGACCTTCAATGAGATCAACAACCAGGCCAATTTCAACAGTGAGCTGAGCATCTACGGAAACTCCGGGATCCGCTACCGGGATGGGGATAACAAGGAGGAGGTCATGTACCAGGCAGCCCACTATGAGCTGGTGGCCAGCGCTCTGGCGGTGAAGGCGGGGCACAGGATCAATCCGGACTTTCAGATCGGCTGCATGATCGCCATGTGTCCCATCTATCCGGCCACCTGCCGTCCTGAGGACATCCTCATGGCTCAGAAGGCCATGCAGAAGCGGTATTACTACACAGATGTCCATGTCCATGGCGTGTACCCTCCGGGAATCACAAGCCACTGGAAGAGAAAAGGGTTCTCCATAGACCGCACAGATGAAGACCTGGCGGCTCTGAGAGAAGGATGTGTGGATTACATCGGGTTCAGCTACTATATGTCCTTTGCCACGGAATACAAAGAGTCTAACCCATTTTACGAATATGACGAAAAGGGAGGCCTCGTAAAGAACCCTTATGTGAAGGCTTCCGACTGGGGCTGGCAGATCGACCCTGTGGGCTTAAGATATTCCCTCAACTGGTTCACGGAAAGGTACCCGGTGCCGCTGTTTATCGTGGAAAACGGCCTGGGGGCCTACGACAAGGTGGAAGAGGATGGAAGCATCAACGACGATTACCGCGTTGAATATTTTAAAATGCACATTGAGCAGATGAAGAAGGCCGTGGAGGAGGATGGGGTGGACCTGATGGGTTATACCCCCTGGGGCTGCATTGACCTTGTGAGCGCGGGAACCGGGGAGATGGATAAACGCTATGGCTTCATCTATGTAGATAAACACAATGACGGCACAGGGGATTTAAGCCGCGGACCAAAGAAGTCTTTTTACTGGTACAAAAAAGTGATCGAAACCAATGGAGAAGAACTGTAAACACAGGGGAAAATGTGGTATACTTATGATCTGAGCTGTCAGGAGGCCATAAGCGGCGGCGGAGCCCGGGGCCTGGGACAGTGAAAGACATACTTATACTATGGGGGTGGATATTATGACAGAAAGTAAAGAAGTAAAATACCTGGGGGGAAAATGCCTGTGTATTGATGTTGGGGGTAGTGCCATCAAGCACGGGATTATCGGACCGGATCTGAACCTGACCCATAAGGGGGAGGTGCCTACCCCCCATGAGGGCGCGGAAGAATACCTCGGGGCCCTGGAAAAACTTTACAGGGAAGCAAAAGATCAGGTTGAGGGAATCGCCATGTCGGTTCCGGGGGTGATTGACAGTGAGAACGGAATCTGTATCAGCGGGGGGAATTTAGATTTTATTGAGAATTTTAATCTCGCGGCGGAGATGACCAGGCGATGCAAGGTTCCGGTGACCGTTATGAACGACGCCAAGAGCGCGGCTATGGCAGAGGCAAAGTGGGGAGCTCTGTCTGACTGCCGGGATGGCATTGTCATCGTTTTAGGGACCGGCATCGGGGGAGCTCTTATCAAAGACGGAAAGGTGCATTTTGGCAAAAGCTTCGCGGCGGGAGAGTTCAGTTTCCTCACTCTGGGGGAGGACTTTGACGAGGGCCAGGACACCTGGGCCGGAAGGGCCGGAAACCCCAGGCTTCGCCGTCTGGTGGCAAACGTAAAGGGCATCGAGGATCCTGACGAGATAAACGGGTTTGACGTGTTTCGGTGGGCCGAAGAGGGGGATCCCCTTGTCCTCATGGCTCTTGACCAGTTTACCAGAAGCATTGCCCACATGATCGTGAACCTGCAGATCATCTACGATCCCGACAGGTTCGCCATCGGAGGGGGGATCAGCAGACAGCCCCTGCTTCTTGAGTATATTAAAAAGAACATAGATTATTTTTACACCCAGTTTAAATGGCCGGGGCAGAACGCGGATGTGACGACCTGCAAATTTTTTAATGACGCCAATCTGATCGGCGCGTACAGCTATTTTCTGACCCGATTTGGAAATGATGACTGACGAAAATTCGTTTGTGAACACTCCTAAGACAGCGGGGCGGACAGGTCTTTGTGATCGGTCCGCCCCGCTGTCTTGCCGCGTAGATCAAAAAAATCGCCGGAAGGTGGGCCGGTTCAGGTTAACGGGGTTCTTCACCTTGGATAAAGGTCATGATCATCTCGTTTGTCAGGCTGTCCCCGGATGGCTCAACAGGAATCATTTCCCTGTCAAACCACTCTGCTGAGGACAGCTCATTTTCATCTAAGGTGATGGTTTCGTCGTCCCCTTCTAAGTCACAGAAAAATCCCATAAGTACAGTACCGCTAAATGGCCATGGCTGGCTTTTGTAGTTCCATGAGATAAGCTTATACAATATGATAGCTGGGACAAACGGCAGCTGTTCTACCTGTCCAAACTGTTCGCGGAGGATCTTCTCGCGGGACAGGATTATTCCCTTCTGAAAAAATGTGTGGAATCAGCATTTTAGATTTTAACCTGCCTTATGTCCCATCTTGACAATCTGGAAAATATAGCGTAAAATCACCATACATCAACAGCGTTATTGGCGATGAAGAGGATTAGTAGGCTGACACACATCACAGAGAGAGGGCCAGAGCTGAGAGGCCCTTATGTCCATGGAAGCCCAACCCGCCTTGGAGCCCTGTATGAAAGTACAGCGTATTCCGGCGTTAACGGACATGAGAGAACAGTCCCTGGGCCATGGGTCCGGACTGTTAATTAGGGTGGTACCGCCGGAGCTTCAGTCATCCGGTCCCTTGTCGCGATATGGCAGGGACTGGATGGCTTTTCTTTTTGTGAAAGGCCGGTACTCTATAAAAAATCAGCAAAAAGAGAGGAGATTTATCATGGCAAACGACAAGAAGCTGGTAGAGGCTATCACTTCCATGGATGTGGACTTCGCCCAGTGGTACACAGATGTAGTAAAGAAAGCGGAGCTGTGCGACTACGCGAGCGTCAAGGGCTGTATGGTGATCAAGCCTGCCGGGTACGCCATCTGGGAGAATATCCAGAAGGAGCTGGATAAGAGGTTTAAGGAAACAGGGGTGGAGAATGTATACATGCCCATGTTTATCCCGGAAGGGCTTCTCCAGAAGGAGAAAGACCATGTGGAGGGCTTTGCCCCGGAGGTCGCGTGGGTGACCCACGGCGGGTTGGAACCCCTGCAGGAGAGGATGTGCGTCAGGCCTACTTCCGAGACCCTGTTCTGCGATTTTTACGCCAGGGATATCCAGTCTTACCGGGATCTTCCCAGACTCTACAATCAGTGGTGCTCTGTCGTGAGATGGGAAAAGACCACAAGGCCTTTTCTCCGTTCCAGGGAGTTTTTATGGCAGGAAGGCCACACTGCCCACGCTACTGCCCAGGAGGCCCAGGAGAGAACTGAGCAGATGCTCAACCTTTACGCGGATTTCTGTGAAGAGGTGCTGGCCATGCCTGTGGTCAGGGGAAAAAAGACCGACAAGGAGAAATTTGCCGGCGCGGAAGCTACCTACACCATTGAGGCCCTGATGCATGACGGGAAGGCTCTCCAGAGCGGAACCAGCCACAATTTCGGCGATGGATTTGCCAAAGCATTTGACATCCAGTTTACAGACAAGGACAATACCTTAAAATATGTCCACCAGACTTCCTGGGGAATGACCACCCGCCTGATCGGCGCTGTTATCATGGTTCACGGCGACGACAACGGCCTGGTGCTTCCGCCGAGGATCGCTCCGGTTCAGGTTATGGTAGTGCCCATTCAGCAGAAAAAGGAAGGGATTCTTGACAAAGCCTTTGAGTTGAGAGACCGCCTGACGAAATCCGGATGCCGGGTAAAGGTAGATGACACGGACAAGAGCCCGGGGTGGAAATTCAGCGAGTGTGAGATGCGAGGGATTCCTCTCAGGGTGGAGATCGGCCCCAAGGACCTGGAGAAAGACCAGGCGGTTCTGGCGCGCCGGGATACCCATGAGAAGATTGTGGTTTCCTTAGGGGAACTGGAGGCCAAGGTGGAGGAGACCCTGAACCAGATCCAGAAAGATATGCTGGAAAGGGCCAGGGCCCACAGGGACGCCCACACCCACGAAGCCACAGAGTACCAGGAGTTTGTGAAGATCATCAACGAGAAGCCAGGTTTTGTGAAGGCCATGTGGTGCGGCTGCCGGGAGTGTGAGGACAAGATCAAGGAAGACACCGGGGCCACATCCCGCTGCATGCCGTTTAAGCAGGAGCGGCTTTCTGACAAATGTGTGTGCTGCGGGAAACCAGCCGCGAAGATGGTGTATTGGGGACGGGCATATTAAGTATGGAAATGGAACAGGAAAAGGGCAAAGAAAGTTTTCACATCGCCATGCCCGCACAGGCGGAAGCTATCCTGGAAGCCTTAAACCACAGGGGTTTTGAAGCCTATATTGTGGGCGGATGTGTCCGGGACAGCCTTCTGGGTCGGGTGCCGGGAGACTGGGACATCACCACCTCGGCCCTGCCGGGGCAGGTGAAGTCCGTGTTCCGCAGGACAGTTGACACAGGCATTGCCCACGGCACGGTCACGGTCCTTAAGGGGAGGGAAGCCTATGAGGTCACCACCTACCGGATCGACGGCGAGTATGAAGATAACAGGCATCCAAAAAACGTGGTGTTCACCTCCAATCTGGCGGAGGATCTAAAGCGCCGGGATTTTACCATCAACGCGATGGCCTACAGCCCCGGGACCGGGCTTATGGATCTTTTTGACGGGGCCGGGGATTTGAAAAGAGGGCTGATCCGCTGTGTGGGTGATCCCACGGAGCGTTTTACAGAAGATGCCCTCCGGATGCTGCGGGCTATCCGCTTCAGGGCCCAGTTAGGCTTTGACATTGAGGAGGCCACGAGACAGGCTTTAAGGAACCTGGCTCCCAGCCTGGTCCATGTGAGCAAAGAGAGAATCCAGACGGAGCTGACCAAGCTTCTCCTGTCAGACCACCCGGACTATATCAGGGAAGTGTTTGACGATTCCATGGCACCCTACGTGTGCGCCGGGTTTTGCCGGATCCGGCCGGAGAACATTTCTATAGACGGCCGCGTTCCTCCGGTCCGCCATTTCCGCTGGGCGGCTCTTCTGCGCCGCCTGACAGAAGAGGAGGCAGGAAAAATATTAAAGGAACTGAAGCTGGACAATGACACCATCTTAAGGGTCCGAAGCCTGACCCGGTGGTGGAGAATACCTGTGGGCCCGGATGAGATCTCTGTGAGAAAAGTCATGAGCCAGATGCCGCGGCGGCAGTTTGATGACCTTATGTTATTTAAAAGGTTTTCCTCTGAAAGGCCGGAGACCGATGAAGAATTGTCACGGATCCAGGAACTGACAGACCGGATCCGGGAGAGGGGAGACTGCGTCAGCTTAAAGACCCTGGCATTGACAGGCCGGGATCTCATAGAGCTTGGGATGGAACCAGGGCCAGCCCTGGGGGAGGCCTTAGAGTCTCTTCTTGGGATTGTACTGGAGCATCCGGAGAAAAATCAAAAAGAAGCGCTGGTTCAGGAGTTGAAAAAAGATCACAAAAAATCCACATAATCCAAATAATCCCTTCATAACCTAGAAGTATCTACAAAAAGGGCGTTTGGAGGGGTGGATGTGAACGAGAAATATATGGAGGCTTTGGCCCGGTATGACCTGACTGTGGACAGCGTCCGCAAGGGCCGCAGCGGGTGGATCTGCGGGACCAGCCAGGGGACAATGCTTTTGCAGGAATACCGGGGCACGATGAAACGCCTGGAATTTGAGACTCAGGTCCTGGGACAGGTCAGGCAGTCCGGTTTGATCCAGGTTGACGATTATATCAGAACCGGGGAGGGAGGCCTGATCGCCCTGTCTGAGGACGGTACAAGGCATACGCTGAAACACTGGTACACTGGCCGGGAATGCGACATTCGGGATCACAGAGAGGTGAGACAGGCGGTGGGCAGGATCGCTGTCCTTCACCAGGTATTCAAACAGATACCCAGGCAGGAAGAGTGGAATCTGGGTTCGATCCAGGTGGACACACCCACTCAGGTAATGGAACGCCACAGCCAGGAGCTGAAGCGGGCCAGAAATTTTATGAAAAACAAGAGGAAAAAGACGGATTTTGAGAGGTGTGCCCTCAGCAATTTTCCTCTGTTTTTTGCCCAGGCCAGGGAAGCGGCCGAGGGGATGGCCCGCCTTGACGAGGAGAATGGGGACCGGCCCCTGGACCTATGCCATGGCAGCCTGGACCAGCATCACATTTTAATAGAAGAGAAGACAGCGGCCATCATTGAGTACCACAAGCTGCACCTGGGAAATCAGATGACGGATCTGTACCATTTTATAAGAAAGGTCATGGAAAAACATGACTGGGATCAGGCTCTCGGGCTGGAAATGCTCAGCGCCTATGACAAGGTAAAGCACCTTGACCGGCGGGACAGGGAAAGCCTCTATTATCTGTTCCTTTACCCGGAAAAGTACTGGAAGCAGATCAATTTTTATATGAACGCCAACAAGGTGTGGATTCCGGCCAGAAATCTGGAGAAATTAAAGGGCTTGGAGCAGCAGACAGAACAAAGAAATCAGTTTCTCTCCGCCATAAAATAATCTTCCCTTTTCGCGGGTTTTGAAGTATAATAGAAGACAGCAAAAAGAAGGGAGAGTTACACAATGAAAGATTATAAAAAAATCTACGAAGAATGGCTGTCCAACCCGTATTTTGACGAGGCGACCAAGGAAGAGCTGCGGGCTATCGCGGACGATGAGAATGAGATCAAAGAGCGTTTCTATATGGACCTGGAGTTTGGAACAGCAGGACTTCGCGGAATTATCGGAGCAGGTATCAACCGTATGAACATTTACGTGGTGCGCAGAGCCACACAGGGACTGGCCAACTATATCATCAAGCAGGGCGGTGCGGGAAAGGGAGTTGCCATCGCGTACGATTCCCGCCGCATGTCCCCGGAGTTCGCGGACGAGGCGGCAAGAACCCTGGCTGCCAACGGCATCATGGCATACAAGTTTGAGTCCCTGCGCCCCACACCGGAGCTGTCCTTTGCGGTCCGGGAACTGGGCTGTATCGCGGGTATCAATGTGACCGCGAGCCACAACCCGCCGGAATACAACGGTTACAAGGTATACTGGGAGGATGGCGCTCAGTTCACACCGCCCCACGACAAGGGTGTTACCGAGGAAGTTCTGGCCATTGAGGACCTGTCCGCCGTTAAGACCATGACCGCGTCCGACGCCAAGGCGGCTGGGCTGTACAAGGTGATCGGCGCTGAGATCGACGACAAGTACATCGCCAACGTCAAGGCTCAGGTGGTGAACCAGGAGGCCATTGACAAGACGCAGGACAGCATCAAGATCGTCTACACGCCTCTCCACGGAACCGGCAACATCCCGGTGAGAAGAGTGCTGAAGGAGATCGGTTTTAAGCATGTGTACGTGGTTCCCCAGCAGGAATTGCCAGACGGCGAGTTCCCGACAGTGAGCTATCCAAACCCAGAGGCCGCGGAGGCGTTCGCTTTGGGACTGGGCATGGCAAAAGAGCTGGACGCGGACCTGGTGCTGGCCACGGACCCGGATGCGGACCGTCTGGGCGTTTATGTAAAAGACGGCAAGTCCGGCGAGTACATACCGCTGACCGGCAACATGTCCGGCTCCCTTCTGTGCGAGTATGTGCTGAGCCAGAAAGCAGCTGCCAACGCGATCCCCGCTGACGGTGAGGTAGTAAAATCCATCGTTACCACCAACCTGGTGGACGCGGTTGCCGCCAACTATAACTGCAAGCTGGTAGAGTGCCTGACAGGCTTTAAGTGGATCGGACAGCAGATTCTGAAAGAGGAGAACACCGGCAGGGGACACTACATGTTTGGCCTGGAGGAGAGCTACGGCTGCCTCATCGGCACCTATGCCCGGGACAAGGATGCCGTATCAGCCAGTGTCGCGCTGTGCGAGGCTGCCGCGTACTATAAGACAAAAGATATGACCCTGTGGGATGCCATGGTCGCTATGTATGAGAAGTACGGCTATTACAAAGACGCCGTGAAGTCCATCGGATTAAGCGGTATCGAGGGACTGGCCAAGATCCAGAATATCATGGACACCCTGAGGAGCAATACTCCCGCCGAGGTAGGCGGCTACAAGGTAGTGTCCGCGAGGGACTACAAGCTGGATACCATCAAGGACATGGCTAGCGGCGAGGTAAAGCCCACCGGACTCCCATCCTCCAATGTTCTCTATTATGATATGAACGACGGCGCGTGGATGTGCGTGAGACCTTCCGGCACGGAGCCTAAGATCAAGTTTTACTACGGCGTAAAGGGAACCTCCCTGGAAGACGCTGAGGCCAAATCAGCGGCATTCGGGCAGGCGGTTCAGTCTATGATCGATCCCATGCTGTAGGGAAAAAGCAAATAAGATTTTTAAAATGGGGACATGCAGGTTTTGCGTGTCCCCAAATCTGTCCTCTATTTTATATTCAGCATATCCCGCAGCTCCTTGAGAGCCTCCCCAAACCTTTTGGAGGAGGCAGAGGGGTTGCCTTTTAAGATCCCTTTCCGGTATAGGGACATGTGGGAGGAAAGCTTCTTTCTGGCGGCCAGCAGCTCCTGCTTCCGTCTGAGAAGAGCCTGGACCCGCTCCGCCACCACGGCAGGCAGTTCTTCCAGCTCTTCCGCCTCCTGAGTGATGAGGGAGGCCGCCTCCTCCTTAAGTTCCGCGGCCTTAAGAAGAGTTTCCTGCCGCAGCCCGGCCGCGCTGTTTTTCCATTCCGCTACCCGATGTCTGGCATCGCCGCGGATCTCCTCCACCCGCTGGGCAGTCTGGGCTTTCAAAAGCGCCAGCTGGGTCTGCATTTCCTCCAGCTCCCCTTTCATCCTTGTCATGGCCTCCAAGGCTTTTCCCAGAGCCAGAGCCTCCTTGGTAGACTGTATGGTATCTGTGAAAAAGAATCCGCTGACCACCGCCAGGAGAGGAAGCTCCAGGGAGGAGGGGAAGGAGAGCACTGCCTGGGCTATGGGCTGATGGATGACCTCTGTCAGAAGGATGGTCAGAAATCCCCAGGCAATGGAGGAGGTGAGACAGATATACCCGTTGATCTGGAAGCGCTGGTTGCTGTAATCCCAGTATTTCATCTTAAATAACCGCTCCATGGACCAGCCGGTGACATATTCCAGTACAGTGGCGGCCACAACCCCGGAAATATATACAAGGACTAAGTTGTCCCTCACGGGAAGGGAGACCCACAGCATCATCACGGCCCCGGTGCCGTAGAGAGGGAGCATGGGAAGGCGGAGAAATCCCCGGTTGACAAAATGTCCTGTCTTTAAGGACACGTAAGTGGACTCAAAGATCCATCCGAAAAAACAGTAGATGTAGAAAAACGAGAGCCAGTGGTACCATTGGTAAGTGTACATAAAAACCTCCTGTAAAAAATCTGACTTTATCATATCTGTTTTTCCCGCCGCCCGCAATACCAAACCTGCCATTTCATGCCTGGATGCTATAACAGGGTAACTTTTCACAGACTTGCTGGCAGACAGAGGCCAGGCTGTTAACATTAT
>Ga0137310_101172_pt1 | contig 16877 bp, 12 predicted proteins | sample NAcewiD2O_June_2_FD_97183 | JGI IMG/M metagenome (GOLD analysis project Ga0137310, IMG submission 97183) | Mouse cecal microbial communities from Vienna, Austria - N-Acetylglucosamine amended D2O_June | ecosystem: Host-associated > Mammals > Digestive system > Large intestine > Cecum | place...
TCTGGTATCAGAAAGTGATTCGCTCGAATGGAGAAGAACTAGAGTAAATTTAGGTGAGGCAGGTAATTTTAGCACCCGATTTCCTATTCATAACATCCAATCTAACAGCGGTTTTGAGAAATCAAGGCCGCTTTTGTATTGGAAAAGATTGACATAAAGCGGCATACAGAGGAAAGCCGTATGCCGAACACCATATAGGTGGTGTGAGAGGGGAGAGAGAATCTCCCCTACTCGATTACACGGGGCCCGCCCCGGCACGGCGAGTAGGGAAGGGCCTGCTCTACTCAATTCCTGAGGGGCTCTCCCGGGGGCTGCTCCTCTGATGTCCTGATGGATTCACAGGGGGGAAACGAGAAAAATGACGTCAGCTCATCTTGTCCGGGGGATTTACCCCGGCTAAATTACAGCTGAATCAGTTCATACTCCCGGCTGCCGAATCCCAGTTCTGCCGCCGCTTCCACGGTGTGAACGCCGTTTCTGGACTGGATCCTCTCGATAAGATCCCCTTTGCCCGGGTCGTCGGAGGCGAATACCAGATCCAGACACGCCTGATCCAAGGCAATGGGGTCTAAGGAAGCCAGGATGCCGATGTCTCCGATCTTGGGATCCTCAGCCACGGCGCAGCAGTCGCAGTCCACGGACATGTTGACCATCACGTTGATAAATGCCATCTTGCCGCCGAAATAGGTCACAACAGACTTGGCGGCGTCTGCCATGGACTCCAGGAAAGAGTCATGGTCCGAGGTCCAAATATCATCCGGGTTTCCAGCGCCGTGGATGTAGGCCTTGCCGTAGGAGGAGGCGATGCCGATGGAGATATTTTTAAGAGCTCCTCCGAATCCGCCCATGGGGTGGCCCTTGAAGTGGGACAGAACCAGCATGGAGTCATACCGGGACAGGTGATCCCCCACAAAGTTCTTCTGGATCCGCTTTCCGCCTTCCGCGGGCAGCTCCAGGTCCTTCTCCTCATCCATAATGTCCACCTGGGCAATGTCGGTCCAGCCGTGGAGTTTCATGGTCTCCCAGTGAGCCTCTGTGGTGTCCCGCTTTCCGCTGTAGGCTGTGTTGCACTCCACAATGGTTCCGTGTACATGATCAATGACTGGCTTTAAAAAGGCGGGACGGATAAAGTTCTGGTTGCCCACCTCTCCGGAGTGGAGCTTTACCGCCACCTTCCCCGGAAGCTCTACGCCCAGGGCCTTGTACATCTGGACCATCATGTCACTGGTGATTTCCTTTGAAAAATAAACTTTCGACTTTGCCATATGTGTCTTCTCCTGTTCTTATATTTTTCCCAGGTACCGGCGCGGACCGGCTCATCAACAGGGAAATGCTGTACTTACTATTATAAGGGTTCGAGTGGCCTTAAGGCAAGAGGAAAATGGTGAGGAATTGCGGGTGGTGGTTATATGCTTCGCTCCATATCGCTCCGTGTACACAAAAAGGTGTAAAGTCCCAGGGCTTTACACCTTTTTGTCTTGCGGCCTTACCCTAAGAAGACACCAGCTCTTCCAGGGATCCGAAACGGTATCCCATTTCCTCCCACTTTGTCAGCAGTTCGTCTAAGATCTCCCCATTGGTTTTTGAGGTGCTGTGAAGGAGCACCACGGCGCCGGGGTGGACCCTGCCCAGGAGTTTTTTGAAGGCTTCCTCCTTTGTGGGCTGCTTATCCTCATACCAGTCCACGTAAGCCAGGCTCCAGAAAAAGGTGGAGTACCCAAGCTCTTGGGCCATTTTTAAGTTGGATTCGCTATACTTGCCCTGGGGCGGGCGGTAAAATTTTTTCATGGTCTGTCCTGTCACCTGCTGGTACAGCTCCTCCAGCTCTTTAAGCTCTTTGGAAAAGGAGTCCTCGGTGGAGATCTTTGACATGTCCGGGTGGTGGTAGGTGTGGTTTCCAACCGTGTGGCCGTCGGAGATCATCTGTTTTACCAGGTCCGGGCTGGTCTCCAGATAATTGCCTACCAGGAAAAAGGTGGCAGGGGCATTGTGCTTTTTTAAGGCCTCCAGTATGGCGGGGGTGTTGCCGTTCTCATACCCGGCGTCAAAGGTTAGGTAGAGAACTTTTTCATCGGTCTGATCCGCATAGTAGGCATTGAACTGTTTTAGATATTCTGCCGAAGCGTTGGCCACGGGAGGTTTGCCCTCCTGCTGGAAGCTTAAGCCCCAGTTTCCGTCAGCGGAGGCGGAAACCGTTACGAAAGGATACCGTTCTCCGATCCTGGCGGCGCTGTCTCCCAGGCAGAAACATAGGGCTGCCAGGAACACCAGCTCCACGATTTTTTTTATGTAATAAGACAGAGTTTTCATGAAAAACTCCCAAAATCATTTTGTAAAACTATATGAGATTCTACTTGCAAAAATGACGGGATGTGATAAACTAAAGAACCTGAAATATTTGGAGATGTATGCTGGGAAGGGCCTGGGTTCAAGGGCCTGGTAAATTCCGGCGCGGGAGGAAAATCATGGAAAACAAGACAATGAAAGATATGACATCCGGTTCGCCCATGAAGCTGATTCTGGGGTTCCTTATCCCCATGCTCCTGGGGCTGTTGTTTCAGCAGCTCTACAGCATGATGGACACCATTATCGTGGGCCGATACTTAGGAGTGAAGGCTCTGGCCGCTGTGGGCTCCACGGGGTCCATAAACTTTATGATCATCGGCTTTTGTATCGGGATCTGCAGCGGTTTTGCCATCCCGGTGGCCCAGAAGTTCGGCGAGAAAAACGAGGCCATGATGCGCAGGTTCGTGGCCAACAGCGGCTGGCTGGCCCTGGGATTTTCCGCGGTCATGACCACCATTGTGTGCCTCTTGTGCAGGCAGATCCTGGTGTGGATGAGAACGCCGGAGGATATTATTGATGGGGCCTACGCGTACATATTTGTGATCTTTTTGGGGATTCCGGCCACTTATCTGTACAACATGCTCTCAGGGATCATCCGATCCATGGGGGACAGCACCACGCCCCTGTATTTTCTGCTGATTTCCTCTGCCATGAATGTGGCCCTGGACTTATTTACCATCCTGGTGCTCAACATGGGAGTCGCGGGGGCGGCCTGGGCAACCATTATCTCCCAGGGAGTTTCAGGAATTCTGTGTCTTCTGTACATGAGGAAGAAATTCACTGTCCTGAAGATGGAGGGGGAGGAGTGGAAGCCGGATTGGAGCGCCATGAAGATTTTGTGCGGCATGGGGATTCCCATGGGGCTTCAGTATTCCATAACAGCCATAGGAAGCGTGGTTATCCAGACAGCGGTGAACACTCTTGGGTCTGTGGCAGTGGCTTCGGTTACGGCGGGAAGCAAGGTCAGCATGCTGTTCTGCTGTCCCTTTGACGCCATGGGAGCCACCATGGCTACCTACGGAGGTCAGAATGTTGGGGCGAGGAAGCTGGGCAGGATCCGCGAGGGCATGAGAGCCTGCATCCTTCTGGGGGCCGTGTACGCGGCCGCGGCCTTTGGTGTGCTCTGCTTCTTTGGAGACACCATCCAGCTTTTGTTTGTAAGCTCCGCGGAGGTGGAGATCCTGGCAAATGCCAGAAGGTTTCTTCTTGTGAATTCTGCCATGTATTTCCCTCTGGCTCTGGTGAACATCATCCGGTTTATGATCCAGGGCCTGGGATTTTCCAAGCTGGCCATTGTGGCGGGTGTGTGCGAGATGGCGGCAAGATCCCTGGTCGGTTTCTGTCTGGTGCCTATTTTCGGGTACGCGGGGGCGTGTTTTGCAAACCCGGCCGCGTGGATCGCGGCGGATCTGTTTCTGATACCAGCCTATTTCCATGTGATGAAGCGCTTAAAGGCCGTGATGCCTGGCGCGGATGGGCAAAAGGCTGGCAGTCAGGATGAAGCCCAGGCCGGACACAAAAAGAGGAGGAAGCCGCTCCATGCTCTGGGGTGATAAGCCTTACCGGAGCCTGGACTATGAGCTGAAGCGGCAGTTTGGCAAAAAGGTCTACAAGCTGGCCCTGGACGGAGGGATGACCTGCCCGAACAGGGACGGGACTGTGGGACAGGGCGGCTGTATCTTCTGCGGCAGCGGCGGGTCAGGGGAGTTCGCGGTTCCCAGAGAACCGGGTCAGGATGTATGGCGGCAGATTGATGAGGCCAGAGAGAAGGTGGCAGGGAAGATACCGGGGCAGGGTCCCTTTATCGCCTATTTTCAGTCCTACACCAACACCTATGCTCCTGTGTCCTATCTGGAACCCCTGTTTAGCAGGGCCCTTGATCATCCCCAGGTGGCGGGGCTGTCAGTTGGCACCAGGCCGGACTGTCTGCCTGAGGAGACCGTTAAGCTTTTGGAAAATCTGAACCGCCGAAAACCTGTGTGGGTGGAGCTGGGACTTCAGACCATCCACGAGCAGACCGCGAAGCTTATCCGGCGGGGATACGGTCTGCCGGTGTTTGAGGAGGCCTTCTGCCGCCTTAAGGAAGCGGGGCTGACGGTTATCACCCATGTGATTTTGGGCCTTCCCGGGGAGACAAAGGACATGATGCTGGAGACCGTGGACTATCTGGGAAACCTTCCCACAGATGGAATAAAACTGCAGCTTCTTCATATACTAGAAGGAACCGATCTGGCCCGCATGTACAAAAGGGAGCCCTTCCATGTAATGACCCTGGAGGAGTACGGGGACTTGATCGGGGAATGTGTGGGCATTCTGCCCCAGTCCGTGGTGATCCACAGGATCAGCGGCGACGGACCGAAGAAGCTGCTCATAGCGCCAAAGTGGAGTGGAAACAAGCGTCTTGTGCTGAACACCATAGGGCGAAAACTTCGTGAAAATGGCGTATATCAGGGGAAATTCCGGGAAATATCCGTGCAAAACAGCGTTTTTTAACGGGATTGGTTGACAAACAGAAAAAACAGGGTTATACTTCAACCATTGCCAATTTGACAAAAAGATTGCAGCTTAAACGAAAAGATATATTGATAGTCAAAGTAAAAAAGGATTTAGGAGGATTAGGAAATGCCAAGAGTAGCTAAGAAGACAACAGATACAGAGAACAAGGCGGCGGTGTCGGCCGCGGAAGTGCCGGCCAAGAAGACAGCCGCTAAAAAGACAGCCGCGAAGAAGGCGGAGGTCCCTGAGGTCAAGGAGGAAGTAAAAACAGAAGAGGTTAAGGCCGAGGCGGTGAAGGAAGACGAGACAAAGAAGGCAGCATCCAAAAAGGCGGCAGCGAAGACAGCTGAGCCGGAGACAACCGTGACCATCCAGTTCCAGGGAAAAGACATTGTGGCCGCTCAGATCGTGGAGAAGGCTAAGGAAGCCTTTGCCCAGATCAGTCCGGATGTGCAGATAGCGTCCCTGGATGTGTATGTGAAACCAGAAGAAGGTGTGGCTTACTATGCGGTCAACGGGGAAGGCTCCGGGGATTTCAAGATTGAACTGTAAATTTTGTGACAGCATAAGAATGGTGCTCTGAGATAATGGATCTCGGAGCATTTTTTATGTAGACGGGGCGGAAAGGAAATGTGGCCGTTTGCCCGGCGAGTAGGGGGAAGAGCTTCCTCTACTTGATTGTAGACGGGACGGAGAGGAATAGGAGGATGTCTGATGTACGATAATGGAATGATATGGATTGGGGAGGATCATGGAGAACGGCTGTGTATCCATCCAAAGATGGCTAACCGCCACGGCCTGATTGCCGGCGCCACGGGAACAGGAAAAACCGTGACCTTGAAGGTGATGGCGGAGTCTTTCAGCGATGCCGGGGTGCCGGTGTTTTTAGGAGATGTAAAGGGAGATCTTGCCGGAATGTGCCATCCGGGGCAGGGTGGGAAGGATATGGAAGAGAGGGTCAGGCAGATGGACCTTTTGGGGGCGGGTTTTCACGATCAGTCCTATCCCGTGTGTTTTTGGGACATTTTCGGGGACAAGGGTCTGCCGCTTCGGACCACCATCTCCGAGATGGGGCCTGAGCTTCTGGCCCGCCTTATGGGGCTGACTCAGACCCAGACCGATGTGCTGTCCATTGTGTTCGGCATTGCTGACCAGGAGGGGCTTTTGCTTCTGGACACCAAGGATTTGAGGGCCATGTTAAACTATGTGTCGGAGAACAACAAGGACTTCGGAGCCATGTATGGAAGCCTTCCCAGACAGAGTATTAACAGCATCCTGCGGACTCTGGCCGCGTTGGATGAACAGGGCGGGGACTTCTGGGGACCCTGTTTGGAAAGTAGGTTTTGTCCGCCTCCGAAGCCTTAAGTCTGGTCATCCCCATCCTTTTTCCCGGAAGAGATATTTCCTATAAGGGTGAGCATGTCCTGCATGTTGATGGTCTGATCTTTCATCTTATCCCGGACATTTGGAATATAGTGCTCCAGCACAGGGAGAAGGAGCATGGCGGTGATTCCGGTGGTGAAGCCGCCGTTGTACAGGATCAGCCCTCCGTGGAGGGCGCTGGTGGAGCCGCATATGGAGGCGCACATGAAACCGGCGGCGATTCCCGCGCGGATGCCATAGCGGCCCACAATGGGGCAGAGGCCCATGGCGAAGGCCACGCTGGTGATGTACCCCTGGGTGGACAGAGACCAGGGAACCTCCAGCCCATTGATCAGGCAGACACAGTGGACCACCGCGGACAGAAGCTGGTAGCCAAAGAGGATGGGCCACACATTTCTCGGATGCTGCCCCATGGCGGTGAAGGTGAGGCCGGCCAGCATAACCCCCATGGTAGGGCCGGTGTATCCGGCCCCCTTTGTAAAATGAATGGACAGGTTGAGATACAAAAGAAACAGGGACCCGTGGCAGGCGATGTTGATGAGGCACAGGGGCATTCCGTATTTGTCCGCGAAATCGCTGGAGTATCCGGTATCCTTCACCAGGTGGTCCATGCCCTTAAAGCTTTTTCCGTTTAAGGCCCATCCCGTCAGGAGGCAGACGAAAAACACGGAGAGAAAAAACAGGTTGGCAAACTCTCCGTAGGAATGGTTGAAGCTGGCATAGATGGCATTGTCCCGGGCCACGCTGCCGTGATTGTGGAAGCCCATGGTCCGGTAGAAAAAATTAAATAGAAAAAATCCCAGCAGACCGCAGGCCAGCCCGCCGTTGTACAGGGTGTAGCCCTTGTGCCAGGCCTGGGCTCCCGGCAGGACTGCGGGGATGAGAAAGCCCAGCATCAGGCTGAAGGCTATGGTCAGCAGCACTCCGGGAACCGTAAGGTGGACTTCCCCCAGCACATAGCCGCCCTGGGTGTATCGGAAAAGCAGCTCGCTGACAAAGGGGCCGAAGCTGGTGGAGAACATGCAGATATGGAGATTCCGCTTGTAATCCAGCTTCCTAACCTTTAAGTACAGGAGGGTTGCCAGGAATGGAGGCCACATGTTGAGAAAATTCAGTCCATAGAAGCAGTGGGCCACTACAAGAAAATATCCGGCCATGGTGTTGGCCCGTGACTCTCCCTTGAGAGAAACCATGAACAGAAAACAGGCCAGGCCGCAGGCCCCCGCGTTTAAGAGGGTGCTGGCCAGTCCGCCCAGAGAGAAATAGTCGGTGACAAGAGGGCAGGGGGAGATCAGGATCAGATACCAGTTGTAAAAGACCTGTCCCCACTCTCCTGTGTACAAGGCTCCTATTGGCGCGGCCAGAAAAAACGCCAGGGAGAAGCCCAGGGCGATCCCGTTGATGATGGTGCTGTTGGATATGGTTTCTTTTGTTCTTTCCATGTCTTTTCCTCCAGGTCTCCGGAGGCGAACCACAAGGTCTCCGGCGGATTATGATGTGCTGTTTTTCATTATATCCGTCCTTCCGCCATATCTCAACTGTTTTTTCTTAAGCTGTTGACGGGAGCCCTGGAATCTGTTACTCTGACCAGAGAATTACAGACAGAGGTGAAGCTATGATAAAAGAAGCGGAAAGACCCGAGCTGCCAGAGGCGTTTCTCACAAAGATGAGAGGGCTTCTGGGGCAGGAGTATGAACTGTTTTTGGAGAGCTACGGGAGAGAGAAGGCCCAGGGCCTGAGGATAAATCCATTAAAAGCAGGGGATGAGGAGGCCGTGAGGAGGCTGGAAGCCAGGTTTGGCTTAAGACCTGTACCCTGGGCCAGGGAAGGCTATTATTTTGACAAAAGCCTGAGGCCGGGAAAGCATGTGTTCCACGACGGGGGAGTTTTCTATATCCAGGAGCCCAGCGCCATGGCGGCGGTTGAGCTTTTAGATCCCAGGCCGGGAGAGCGGATCCTGGATCTGTGCGCCGCGCCGGGAGGCAAGACCACCCAGATCGGGGGACGGCTTATGGGAAAGGGATTTTTGCTGAGCAATGAATATCACCCGGCCAGGGCCAAAATCCTGTCCCAGAACGTGGAGCGCATGGGGATCGCCAACGCCGTGGTCACAAACCAGGAGGCCGGAGCGCTGGCACAGCGTTTTCCCTGCTTTTTTGACAAGGTACTGGTGGACGCTCCCTGCTCCGGTGAGGGGATGTTCCGCAAGGATCCGGAGGCCAGAGCCCAGTGGAGCCTGGAAAATGTGGACATGTGCGCTGCCAGACAGGGGGAGATCCTCAGCAAGGCGGCGGCCATGACCCGGCCAGGAGGAAGGCTGGTGTACTCCACCTGTACCTTTTCCCCGGAGGAAAACGAAGGGAGCGTTCACTCCTTTCTCAGGCAAAACCCGGAATTTTCTGTTGAGCGTGTGGAGGGCGGCAGGGCCCTGAGTCCGGGGCGTCCCCAGTGGATTTTGGGAGGAGGGGAGGAATTGTCCTCCACCTTTCGGATCTGGCCCCATATGGCGGAAGGGGAGGGGCATTTCGTGGCGGTCTTAAAAAAGGACCCGGACGCTTTGGACCTGTCTTTTAGGAAAAACGTGCCTTCCTATGTGAGGGACCGTCAGGTCAGAGGGAGCTGGAGGAAATTCGCGGAAGAGGCTTTTACCAAAAAGGGTTTGGAAATCTTTGACCAGGATATGGAAGACCACATGGTGCTGTTTGGGGAGCAGCTGTACTGGATCCCAAAAGATATGCCGGATTACCAGGGCCTGCGGGTGCTGAGGGCAGGTCTGCGGCTTGGAAGTTTAAAGAAAAACAGGTTTGAGCCCTCCCACAGTCTGGCCCTGTATCTGAAAAAGGACCAGGTGAACAGGTGGGAGGCCAGAGAAGCCCGGAGCCCAGAGCTGGAGGCCTACTTAAGGGGAGAGACTCTTAAGTCAGAAAGCCGCCGGGATGGAGGCTGGGTTCTGATGCTGGCGGAGGATTATTCTCTGGGCTGGGCAAAACAGGTGGGAGAGACCCTCAAGAATCACTATCCCAAGGGGCTGCGGAGGTTATGCTGAAAGGGTTAGAGCCCTGTAGGACAAACCTCATGTCCTCAGGCAGAGGAGCCAGGAAGACCAGTTTCTGCCCTGTAAACGGATGGGTCAGTGTAAGGCGGCAGGAATGGAGAGACTGCCGGCTGATATGAGAGAAATCCGGGTAATACAGAAAATCCCCCAGAACAGGGTGGCCTATGTGGCTCATGTGGACCCGGATCTGGTGGGTGCGCCCGGTTTCTAAGGTAAGGGCCACAAGGGAGCAGTCCAGGTCCTGGTTGTAGTGGAGAAGGCGGTAATGGGTGCAGGCGTACTCGCCGCGCTCAAGATCCACCTGCCGCTGGATGGTGGAGCCGGGAACCCGGGAGATGGGGGCAATGACAGTGCCCTGGCAGGGCGGGAGGCCTTTTACCACTGCCTGATATTGCCGGCGGATCAGGTGTTTTTGTACCATATCGGACAGCAGGCAGGCGCTGAGCTTGTGGCGGGCCAGGAGCAGCAGGCCGGAAGTGTTCCTGTCTAAGCGGCTGACAGCCCTGTACACAAAAGGTTCCCCTTTTTGTTGAAAGTACCAGGCCAGGCCATTGGCCAGGGTGTGGTCATAGTGGCCCTGAGAAGGGTGGACAGGCAGTCCGGCAGGCTTGTTGATCACAAGAAGGTCCGGGTCCTCATAGACAATGCACAGGTCCATGGGGGTGGGAACGATGCCGGGGGAGGAGCCTTCTTCCTCCAGCTGTATGGTAAGAGCGTCGCCGTTTTTCAGGGAATCGTCCACATGGGCCCGCTCGCCGTTGAGCAGGATCCCTTCGGGAGATTTTTTTAAACCGATGAGAAGGTGCCTGGAGTAGCCTTTGTTCTGGAGATATTGGCGGATGCACAGGCCCTGGTCCCCGGCGGTTATGGGGTAAGTCAGTATTTTTTTCATATATGGATTCTATCATGAAGGGGAAAGATTGACAAGAGGTGGTAGAATTGTATAAAATAGAGGTCAATGGCAATGTTGCTGTGAACGGGTGTGAACAGTAACATGGCAATGTCGCTGTGAACGCATGTGAACAGTAACATGGCGATGGATCGCGGACTGGGAGGAGAGACATGGAAAAACAGTTAATGTTTCATATATTGGGGATTGAGGAGACAAAAGACGAGCAGGTGATCCGGGACGCCTACAGGGCGGTCTTAAGGACCGTGAATCCGGAAGATGACCCGGATGGATTTAAGAGGCTCAGAGAGGCCTATGAGGGAGCGATCAATCTGGCCAGGCGTTCGGAGGAGAATGAGGAGAAAGAAAAGACCGAGATCGATCTGTGGGTGGACCGGGTCGATGAGATTTACCAGGATATTGTGACCAGGTGTGATGAGGAAGAGTGGAAAGAGGCGCTCTCGGATCCCCTGTGCCAGGAGCTGGATACTTCTCTGCAGATACGGGAAGCCCTTCTGGTGTATTTTATGGACCATATCTACCTGCCTCACAGCATATGGAAACTTATAGACAAGGAATTTCAGATCCTGGAGGATCAGGAGAATCTTCTCCAGAAATTTCCAAAGGATTTTCTGGACTACATTGTCTACTATACAGAACACCAGTCTTTTATTGACTATGAGCTGTTCCAGGTGAGGGACAGGGAGAAGGCGGATGCGGACGCCTATATCCGGGGCTATCTGGAGATCAAAAGGGAGATCGACCAGGGGCAGAAGGAAGGAGCCTTAAAGAGGCTTGAGGAGCTGGATGTTTTTGGTGTCTACCATCCTTACGCGGATGCCGAGAAGCTGAGGCTTCTGTGTGAATCAGGGGAATCCTGGAGGGAGGACAGGGAAGAGGAAGACGGGGCTCCCCGGGGAGCTGACAGCCAGGAAGTACGGGAGGCCGGTGCTCTGGCGGATACCTTATTGGAAAGATACGAGACGGATTCCTATGTGCTCCTCTACTGCGGGGAGGCCAGATGGGCCGCGGGCCGCAGGGATGAGGCTTACCACATCTGGAAGAGGATTCTTGAGGAGAACCCCGACCACTATACAGCCAAGTACGCGGTGGCCCGGTGTCTTATATGGAAGGAAGATTACCAGCAGGCCAAAGAGCTGATGATGGAGCTTTTGAACATTGACGGAAGGGACCCCGCGGTCCTGGAGGACATGAGAAAGACCAATGAGGTCCTGATCGCCCGGTACCGACAGTCTGTAAGTGATGAGACCGCGAAAGAGGAACAGAGGAACAAAGACACCGTGGAGCTGGGCTGGTGCCTGTTCCAGAACGAGTACATGGACGAGGCCATAGAGCTGATGAAGGACTTTGTCCCCGTGGAGGAGGAGCGGTATTCCTACGAGAACCTTTACGGCAGGCTGCTGTACAAGGCAGAGCATTATGAGGAGGCACTGCCCCATTTAAAACAGTGGCTCGCGCTGATTCAGGAGACTCCCGACGACGGGAGCCAGGAGAATATAAAACGCAGGTCCAGGGAATTTCGGGCGTGCCATATCCTCAGCGGCTGTTGTTATGAGCTGAAACAGCCCGAGGAGGCCCTCCGGTATGTGGAGATGGCCATTGAGAAAGCCCAGGAGCCCCAGGACCGGCAGGCCTGCATGCAGTACAAGGCGTACCTGCTGTTTGAAAATCAGCAGTACAAGGAGAGCATTGATATGTGCGATCAGATCCTGGCTCTTGACGAAGGGTATTTTCCGGCAGTGCTCCAGCGCCAGGAGGCAGCCTATGAGCTGAAAAACGGACAGCAGGTAGTGGATGATTACTACAGGGCCATCCGGATCTTCGCCGGGTATTACAAGCCCTATATGCTGGCCGCGGAGGCGTTTTTCTACAGCAACCAGTTTTCCGATGCCCAGGGGGTTCTGGACAGGGCCAGGGAGAACAAGGTGGAGTTCAGCCTCAATATGAAGCTCTATGAGATCAAGATTTTGCGGAATCTCGCGGAGAACCGGGAGGACCGGAAGAAGCCCTTTGCCCTGGCCGAGGAACTTTTAGAGCTTATAGAGAAAAAGGACGACGGGCAGGATGAGGATATGGACATTGAGGACCTGTCGGAGGTGGAATATGAGATCGCCCTGCTCCACTGGGACAACGATAATCTGTACGCCGCCCTGGAGCACTTAGAGACAGCCATCAGCCAGAATCCCGACCGGATGCAGTACCGCATGATCCGGGGACATGTGTATCTGGACAAGAAGGATTATAAGAACGCTCTGAAAGAGTACAGCGCGGCGGAGGAGGTTTACGGCGGCGCTCCGGCCCTCCACTATAACCGGGGCCTGTGCTACGAGGCCCTGGGGACCAATGTCCTGGCCATGGAAGCCTACGAGAAATCCTTAAACTGCCAGGAAGCCTACCGGGATGCCAACGAAAAGCTGGCAGACTATTACAAGGAAAAATACACCTCAACCTATGATGAGGCTGATTTTGAAAAAGCCATGGGGTACCTGGACCGGCAGCTGGCTTACCGGGAAAACTGCTACTACCTGGTGGAGAAAGGGCGGCTTTACATGAGCGCCTACCGCCTTGAGGAAGCCATCGCGGCATTTGAGAAAGCTCTGGCATACGAGCCTGATGACTGGGCTTCCCACAACAACTTAGGGTGCTGCTACAAGTATTTAGGCCAGTTTGAGAAGGCCATCAGGTGCCTGGAGAAGGCGGCGGAGTGTATGGGCGAGAGAAAGAGCGTTCTTCCCTACAGCAACATGGCGGACTGCTATGAGGCCATAGGCGATTACAGGAAAGCCATCTGGTGCTATGAGGAGGATCTGAAGATGTTTCCGGACCGGAAGAGTTTCCGGAAGGAGATCGGACTTCTTTACCAGTATCTGCAGGACTATGACAATGCCCTGAAATATTTCCAGATGGAGCCGGACCTTGATGATTACTATGACAATGTGGCCACCATATATTTTCTCAAGGGAAAGGTAAGAGAGGCGGTAAAGACTTATGTGAAGGGGATCAACAAGGCCTCAAAGGATGAAAAGTGCCGCAGGCTCTGCGATCTGGCTTATTTTTATAAAGAGCTGCTGGGGGATTTTAAAAAGGCGGAAGGGTATTATAAGAGAGGGCTCGCGGCCGCCATCACTGAGGATGACCGCAGGGAGACAGAGTGGAAGCTGGCCTACCTGTACTTCCGCATGGGCAGGAAAAACGATGCCCGCTTTCACGCGGCCAGCGCCATGGAACATTTTAAAAAATCCGACAGCGGCACAGAGGAGGATTATCTGAACTACCTTTCTTACCGCCCGGCCCGGCTTATGCGTTTTGGCTGGCTGTATATCTGTCTGGGTGAGACAAAGAAGGGGCTTGACATGTTCCGCGAGATGAATGAGTGCCACAGGTGCAGGCAGTGCAGGTACCAGGAATGTTATGAGAGCTACCAGCACCTGGGCATGTACTACGAGGCCATAGGAGATATGGAGAAGGCCAGAGAGAATTACGAGAAAGCATGTGAAAGGAACAGACACGGGATAGCTACAAAGATTGCGTTGAAGAGGATACAAAAATTATGATTATTGGAATTGACCTTGGGACCACCAACAGCCTGGTGGCGTATTTTACAGAAGAGGGGCCGAAGATCATCCCCAACAGGCTGGGCAAAAACCTGACCCCGTCGGTGGTCAGCATTGACGAGGAGAAGCAGGTATATGTAGGAGAGCTGGCGGCAGAGCGGATGCTTTTGTATCCGGACAGCGCGGCCAGCGTGTTTAAGAGGGACATGGGAAGCAAGAGGGAGTTTAAGCTTCTTGACCAGACCTTTCTGGCAGAGGAATTGTCCTCCCTGGTGCTGAGGGCCTTAAAGGAGGATGCGGAAACCTATTTAGGCGAGACGGTAGAGGAGGCTGTCATCAGTGTCCCGGCGTATTTTGACGATGCCAGAAGGAGGGCCACCAAGAGGGCAGGGGAACTGGCCGGGCTTAAGGTGGAGAGGATCATCAGCGAGCCCACGGCGGCAGCCATCGCCTACGGCCTCTACCAGAGCCAGGCCCAGGCCCGGTTTTTGGTGTTTGACTTAGGAGGCGGCACCTTTGACGTGTCCATCCTGGAGCTTTACGATACCATTCTGGAGGTGCGGGCCGTGGCGGGAGACAATTTCCTGGGAGGCGAGGATTTTACGGCTGTGCTGGAGAATCTGTTTTTTGAGAAGCACTACAAGCTGGACAGGCTGTCCCTGGATGAGAAGACCTTGCGCCACATCCACAAGCAGGCGGAGCTGTGCAAGCTGGGATTCGGAGACAGGCGGGTGTCAAAGATGAGCTGCAAGGTGGGCGATGAGCTTTTGGAGCTGGAGGTGGATCTTCCCAAGTACGAGGAGGCCTGCGGCGAGCTTTTGGAGAGGATCCGCAGGCCGGTGAAGAGGAGCCTGGCAGATGCCCATATCCGCCTGTCGGACATTGACAAGGTGGTTCTGGTGGGCGGCGCTACCAAGAGCCCTGTGGTCCGCCGGTTTGTCAGCAAGCTGTTTAAGATGATCCCGGACACCAACATAAACCCGGATGAGGCAGTGGCCTTAGGGGCTGCCATCCAGGGTGCCATGAAGGAGCGGAAGGAGGCCATAAAGGAGGTTATCCTCACCGACGTGTGCCCCTTCACCCTGGGAACCGAGGTGGTGCGGGAGTGGGAAAACAACCAGTACGAGGGCGGCGTGTTCTGCCCCATCATTGACAGGAACACGGTGATCCCCGCCAGCCGCACGGAGCGGCTCTACACGGTCAGGGACAACCAGGACAAGATCCGGATCAATGTCCTTCAGGGAGAGAGCCGTTTCGCGGCCAATAATCTGTCTTTAGGAGAGCTGCTCATCGACATTCCCCAGGGCAAGGCCGGGCAGGAGTCGGTCGATGTAACCTATACTTATGACATCAACTCCATCCTGGAGGTAGAGGTTAAGGTTATATCCACGGGGGAGGTGGAGAAGAAAGTTTTCCTTGGGCGGGATGTGGACATGACTCCGGAGGAGATCGAGGAGCGGTTAAAGACCCTGTCCTATTTGAAGATCCATCCCAGAGACAGGGAGGAGAACAAGTACCTTCTCTTAAGAGGCGAGAGGGTGTATGAGGAGAGTCTGGGAGACGACAGGCTTTTTGTGGAGCGGGCTATCCGCAAGTTCGAGAAAGCCCTGGACACCTATGACCAGGGGCTGATCGAGGAGGCCAAGGAGGAGTTCAAAAGGTTTCTGGAGATGATGGAGGAATAGCCGATGTTAAATGAAGAGCTTTATGAACAGCTGGAACGTGAGTTTACCAGGTGCCGTATCGGCGAGGAGGTGGAGGATATCCTCCTGGAGCTGGCGGAAGCCCTGGGGGACATGGGGGTCATGGGAAAAGAGATCTCCGTGAAAGAACAGGCGGGCCGGGGCAGGCTGGAGGCCCGGGGGATCTGTGAGGAGGGAGAAGAAGGGGAGGCTCCCTCCGTGTACATAAGGACCCTGACCGTCAACGGAAAAGAGTTTGAGATTGAGGATTATTTACTTTGAAAGTCCCATCGCCGTCAGGCGATCTGAATTCAGGTATGCCAAGCGCGCCCGCCATAACTTTCATGTGTGGTGGCGCGTCCGCTGCCGGGCGCGTGAAGGTTTACTTTAAAAGTCCCATCGCCGTCAGGCGATCTGAATTCAGGTATGCCAAGCGCGCCCGCCAGACTTTCATGTGTGGTGGCGCGTCCGCTGCCGGGCGCATGAAGGTTTACTGTAAAAGCTCAGCGCCCTGGCGCTGAGTCCCGGGAAAACGGGGCCGCCCCCGTCCCCGGTGGTCCCGAAGCGTCAGAGATGGTGCTTCTTTTTGCCCACGGCGTGTTCCACCACGGAGTCGGTGTTTAAGAAACTGGCCCGCTTGACGCTGTCGATGCCGAACTTCCCCCGGATGGCATCCACGGCTTTCTCCATCTGCTCCAGCTTCTGATTCCGTTCCGTGTCAAACAGGTTCATCTGCACAAACCCGTCATCCGATATCTTGGTGGCCCGGACACCCATCAGGCGCACCGGGGTCAAGTCCCAGAATTCCTTCAGCAGCCTGCGGGCATTGTCGTAGAGAACCGTGGAGGAGTCAGTGGGGGTGTCCAGCATCATCTGATGGGAGAGGCTCTTAAACCTCCAGTCTTTTAATTCCACGCAAACACAGCCGCACAGCACATGGTCCCGCCGCAGCCGGGTTCCAACGGTTTCGCACAGGGCCAGAAGGACCTGGAAGGCAGTGTCATAGTCATCCACATCCCGGGACAAGGTGGTGCTGTTGCCGTAGCCTTTGTTCAGAGGCTCTTTCTTCGCCACAGGGTCCTCATCCACGCCGTTGGCGTACCGGTGGATCTGTTCGGCGTATTTGGTTCCCAGATGGGAGCGCAGGACATTTAAATCGCAGTGGGCCAGGTCATAGATGGTGTGGATCCCCAGGGAAAGCATCTTCTTTTCCGCGGAGCCGCCTACAAAAAACAGGGACCGGACAGGGAGAGGCCACAGCTTTTGGGAAATCTCATGATCCCACAGGGTATGGCACAAATCTGGCTTTTTAAAATCCGAGGCCATCTTTGCCAGAAGCTTGTTGGAGGCAATGCCTACATTCACTGTAAATCCCAGCTCTTCTTTCACCCGTCTTCGTATCTGATCCGCCACCTCATCCGGTTGCCCGAAAAGATGGATGGTGCCGGTCA
>Ga0137310_101173_pt1 | contig 16868 bp, 11 predicted proteins | sample NAcewiD2O_June_2_FD_97183 | JGI IMG/M metagenome (GOLD analysis project Ga0137310, IMG submission 97183) | Mouse cecal microbial communities from Vienna, Austria - N-Acetylglucosamine amended D2O_June | ecosystem: Host-associated > Mammals > Digestive system > Large intestine > Cecum | place...
CTCTCTTCGAGTTTTGCAAAGGCTTCCAGAATATCATCAAAAGAAAAATAATCGGAAATGTAATCCTTCAGATCGATTATACCGGATCTGATCCAGGAAAGGATCTGCGCGTTCGCCTCTCCTTCTTCCGCCTTGCTTGGGAACTGCTGGAACTGCAGCTGCCAGTTATAGGGCGCTTTTGTCCAGTCGATATCGAAGCGGCACTCCGGCGCAATGCCGTAACAGCAGATCTTTCCCTGATCGCAGATCAGCTCCATCGCCTGATTGATCAGGCCGAGGATCCCCACCGCATCCAGCACAAATTCCACACCGTCCGGACAGATCTTCCGTATTTCCTCTTTCGGATCACAGTGTTTGCTGCAAAAAGCATGATCCGCCCCTTTTTCCAGAGCCTCCGCCGCCTTTTCCTCCACCACATCAAAGGCAATGATCGGATGCACGCCCAGAATACTCATAAAACGGATGAACGTAAGCCCCACCGGACCGCAGCCGAATACAGCCACGCTTTTGTTTTCCTTTATCCCGAACCGCCTGATGGAACTCAACACCTCTCTCAGTGTAACGATCATCGCCGCATCCACCGGATCGATATCCTCCGGCACGATCGTCTGGGCATAAGCGCATTCCGGGATATCATGTCCCTGCGCGCACTTATCGTTGACAACGGCATATTCGCTGTACGCCCCCCATGCCGAACCCAGTTTCCCGTACAGCGCCTCATCCGCATCCACAAAAGGAAGCAGTACCACATCTCCGGTTTTGTAACCTGTGACATCCTTCCCGGTCTCCACCACCCTGCCGACCCCTTCATGTCCCAGCATCAGCGGATATTCGGAAAGTTCCACCCCTTTAAATTTCCGGTGGATCAGTTTTGCGTCCGTCCCGTTGCATATCCCGCAGCTTATCATTTTCACAAGCGCCTGATTATCACCGCAATGGGGTTTTGGTATCTCCTTTACGGATAATGCACCGTTTTCATCCACGATCAATGTTTTCATCACTGTTATTTTCCCTCTCCTTCCGTATAGACCAGCAAAAGCGCCTCATATACTTCATTAAATTTCTTCCGCCTGCCGCAGTAAAAGCGATGGCTGTCCCTGTCGAACTCTATCTTTTCTTTCCCCATAAGGAAATGATCCGCCGCCGAGAAATCCTTTAACAGGCCGCTTCCCACACCGGCGATCACCGCCGCCCCGATGGAATTTGCCTCTTCCGTATACCCCGGTATATTGACTCTGACGCCGAAAATATCCGCTATGCTCTTTTGCCAGATCCCGCTCCTTGCCACGCCGCCGATCAGCGTCAGCTCTTCTATCGCCGTGCTTTCCCGCAGAATGGAAAAACACTCCGCCAGATTCATCACGATCCCTTCCATCACACTGCGCAGCATATCCTGTCTTGTAGTCTTTGCCGTAATGCCGTAAAAGACGCCTTTGGCATCCCCGTTCCACTTCGGCGCCCGCTCCCCCATCAGATAAGGCAAAAACAGCACTCCGCCTGCTCCCGGCGCACTTTCCGCGATCGCCCTGTTCATCCGGTCATAGGCGGAGCCGCCCTCTTCCTCTGCCCGTCTTGTCTCGTCCAGACAGATCGTATTTTTAAGCCAGCTGTACGATCCTCCTGCATACTGCATCGTACCGTTGGGCGAATAGAGCCCGGGTACGGCGTGGGCCCAGCAGACAATCCTCTTTGCCTGATCAAACACAGGCTTTTCCGACGTGGACGCCACCCAGGCGGAAGTTCCCATACAGCAGTAGGCTTTCCCCGGCGCCACACAACCGGCGCCCACATTGGCGGCAACACCGTCCCCGGCGCCCATGATCACTTTCGTTCCGGTGGAGAGCCCCGTCTCCTTCGCCGCCCTTTCCGTCACATTTCCCACATGGAAAACGGATTCCACGATCTTCGGCAGTTTATCCTGATCCACCCCGGAAGCCGAGACAATCTCTTCCGACCAGTCACGTTTTGCAAGATCCAGACAGTCCATGCTGTTGGCATCGGAGCAATCGGTATAAAACTTTCCGGTCAGCTTATAGACCATATAATCTTTGGCATTTAAAAACTTATCCGTCCGCTCATAGACCTCCGGCAGGTTCTCCTTGATCCACATCGCCTTCTGTATACCGTAGGAAGCGGTATTTCTGTGCCCTGTAATGCCGTAAAACCTGTCGTCATCTATTTTCTCCCGCAGCTTCTCCGACTCTTTCTGCGCCCTCATATCCGCCCAGATGACCGCCCTTGTCAGCGGATTTCCATCCCTGTCCACCGGAAGCGCTCCCATCATCTGTCCGCTGAAGCTTACGGCTTTTACCTCCTCCCCGCGGATCCCACACTGTAAAAGCAGCTTTTTCGTGGACAGGCAGACCGCCTGCCACCAGTCCTTTGGATCCTGCTCCGCCCACAGGGGCCGCTCATAAAACACCCCGTAAGCAGTCTGCATACTGCCGATCAGCCTGCCGTCCGTCGAAAACAGCACGGCTTTATTACCTGAAGTGCCCAAATCATGGGCAAGAATATAATCCCCCATCTTCACCTCGTTTCCGCACCGTTTTATGCCGGGACATATCCCGTTTTCGTATGGCAGGGCCTGTTTGCACGGTGCAGACACAGTCCCTGCCTGTTCTTTTCCATATGATATCAGAGCTCCAGATCCAGCTCCGCCATCGTTGCCGGCATCTCGTGCGCCGTGTTTACCTTTGTCTCGTCCGTCACAAGGTCAAAACAGGAAACTACGATCCTGCCGTTCCAGATAATGGGCTCTCCCGGCTGATCCAGCTCTCCCTGAAAGCCGTCGCAGTCCGGAGACTGTGCGATCCTTCTTGTCACACGATCCTTATCCACCATTACAATGGCGTTGTTGTTAAAGTCCGCGATATAGAGATTTCCTGTGTTCTCGTCCATGATCATACCGTCCGTGGAGACCAGTTCCGCCGGATTTTTCGCATATACTTCCTGCTCCAGGATATCTCCGTTCTCATCAAGACGGAATTTCCAGACTTCCCCGTCCCCGAAATTACCCACATACAGATTTCCCCTGCTGTCGATCTCGATGCCGTCCGCACCGTACTGGCACTTCGGATTGTGGGTCACAAAAGTCGTAAAGATATGCGGATCCTCCAGCGTATTTGTGATCCTGATGTCTTTGGCATCCAAAGGGAACCTGTAGACACAGCTTACCAGTTTCCCTGACCTGTCCCGTACTTTTTCCATGCAGCTCTGGGTCACATACATATAGTCCCCGTATATGCGGACGCCGTTTGGATGCTCCATATCATAAGCCACGGTATACCAGTCTTTTACATTTCTCTCCTCATCAAAGATTACCTTCAGCATCCTGCCCCTGCCTATCAGGGAGGCATCTCCCGACCACCCCTGATTGTCGCAGATATACATATTCCAGTGTCCGTCAAAAGCGATGCCCATATTTCTCGCGATCCCTGTCTCCGGATGGACCGGCACGTCAAACCACTTGCTGATCTTCTTATCCTTTGTGATCCTGAGCACGCACCCGGACATATCATCCTGCGCAAAATTGGGGCACGATAAGATCAGGTCCCCGTTTTTATCAATTTCCATACCATCCGGCGTACAAACACAGCCTTCCGGAAGAAGTGTAAACAATCTCGAAGTCTGCATACTTATTTTCCTCTCTCCTTCTCAAACTCATCACAGATCTTTATGCTGCTGCTGGTTCCGATCCTCTCGGCGCCTGCCATCAGCATGCTTCGGCATGTCTCCCAGTCACGGATACCGCCCGCCGCTTTTACTTTCACCGCATCCCCCACAGTTTCCTTCATCAGCCGCACATCCTCCGCGTCCGCCCCGGAAGTACCGAATCCCGTACTTGTTTTAATAAAATCAGGCTTTACCCCCTTTGCGATCTTCGCTGCTCTTACGATCTCCTCTTTTGTCAGATAGCAGTTCTCGAAGATCACTTTGCTGAGGACATGATGTTCATGGCATACTTTTACGATGGCTTCCATCTCCCTTCTGATATAATCATCATGCCCCATCTTCAGTTCCCCGATATTGATCACATAGTCGATCTCATCCGCACCGTCTTCGATCGCCTTTTTTGTCTCAAACACCTTCGTTTCCAGTTCCGTCTGACCCAGAGGGAAAGAGATCGCCGCTCCCACATGCACATTGGTATCTTTCAAAAATTTCCTGCAGGTACGCACCTGGGAGGAATTGACAGCCACCATGGCAAACCCGTTTCCGGCCGCCTCCTCACATAATTTTTTGAAATCCTCCTCCACCGCATAGGCCTTTAACAGCGTATGGTCCATCATGCCCGCCAGTTCGTCCCTTGTCAGCTTTTCCATTTCCATCATCCTACTGCCTCCTTCTTTTCTGCTTTTTGGGTTTTCACAGTTATTCCACCTCTCTCTTTTCCAGCTTCTCCTTCCAGTGCTGCATCATCAGAAAATGTGCCTGGCATTCCACGGAAGTTCCCGCATGGATAAAATCAGGGGAACCGGACGCCTGAAAGATCAGCCCTGTTTCCGATACCCTTTCACAGAGCGCCTCCCTGATCCGGTCCGCCCTTTGCTTGTACGTTTTATCTATAATGCCTTCCTTGATGCCTCTGTAGATCACATAGGCGGTCATCGCGCCTGTCTCCGATTCCGTAAAGGTTTCCGGCCGATCCAGCACGTCATGGAACGTATGTTCTTTCGTCTCATAGGAAAGCATCGCATCCAGCAGGGCAAGCATCCGGTCATGCACACGCTTCTTCTCTCCAGTGTCCGGATCCGGCATTGCCAGATACAGCCGCATAAGGCCTGTCAGAATCCAGCCGTTCCCGATCCCCCATAAAAAAGGCCGTTTATAGTCTTTTGCTGCATCGTCCCAGATATGGAAATAGAGCCCTGTTTTTTTATCATACAGCCGGCGGATAATACCGTCCATCTGTGTCAGCGCGGCCCGGACATGTCCCGCCTTCGCAAGGGCGCAGGGCATATAAGCCGCCGAATCCGCCCAGATCTCCTTTGTGCGGATCATATGATACACCATGCCGTCTTCTGCTCTCCGGGCATCCTCCAGCAAAAACCGGACGTTTTTTTCGGCGGCTTCCCTGTATCCCCTGTTCTTTGTTTTTTCGGCATAATCCATAACCGCCGGAATACAGAATGCGGAATCCGTCACCGCCGGCGCGTTTTCCACATTGCAGAGCCTTCCGTCCGAACTCTGCCGCTGCACGATATCATGTATGAGCAGCGCAAGCTCTTCCTCCCTGCCGATCTCAAGCAAACACTGAGCCGCAATGCCCTGCTCCCAGCACTGCCTTGTCATGCAGAGCATTGCCTTTAAAACCTTTTCCTGCAAATTCCTGCTCAAAACCTTTTCCTCCTGTGTTTTGTGTTTGAGTCAAATTTTTATACCGTCCTCTTTAAAATCCTGTCTATTTCTTCCATCTGCTCTTTTGACAAAGCGCCGAAGTCAAGCGCAGACACATTCTCCTTTACCTGTTTTTCCGACTTAAAACCGGGAATCGGGATCATACGCTCCCCCCTTCCCCAGATCCATGAGATACACCCCTGCGCCAGAGTCCTTTTGCCGGAAGTCAGGATCTCGCGGACCGCCTCCAGTTTATCCAAAAACACCTGATTCGGTCTCCCGTCTATAAAATATTCCATCCAGGGCGCCGCATGAATACCCCGCAGGTCATTTTCCGGCATCTGCATGCCGCGCCGATACTTCCCGGTCAGGATTCCCATGGCAAGAGGGGATCTGCAAAGCCCCGCCAGCCGGCGCCGCTCACAGAAACCTGTCATCGCCGGATCATCCTCCATCACGTTCTCCGCAAATTCCATCATGGCGGCATGAGCCCCGCCGGCTATGATCCCCGCCCTTTCGGGATCGGACGTGGACCAGCCGTAATACCGGATCTTTCCGGCACGGACCAGTTCTTCCAGCGTATCCAGGACCATCGGTGCCTTTTCCTTATCGTAATCGCCGCAATGAAATAAAAACACGTCGATATAATCCGTCCGGAGCCTTCGAAGCGAATCCTCACAGGAAGTCACGATATCTTCCTTCGACTGCACGATCCCCGTGGTACATTTTCTTTTCTCATCACAGAGGATGCCGAACTTCGTCACCACCACCGCCTGATCCCGTTTGCCCTGCAGCGCTTTTCCCACCAGTTCCTCACTGTGCCCCGCGCCGTAGATATTAGCAGTATCGATCAGCTTCGCCCCCATATCCAGCCCGGCCTGCAGCGCCCGCAGCGAGACGGCGTCATCCACATCCCCCCAGCCCGCCTGTGCGCCCATATCGGTCCATTCACCGCCGATTGCCCAGCAGCCGAGCCCCACAGGGGGGATATCTATTCCCATTTTTTCTATCTTCATCCTACCTGTCCTTTTTGTCCCGGCTCTTTGTCGATATACCTTGACAGGATATCCTCCGGGATGCGTGTTGTCTTTCTGTTTTGTATCTTCTGTTTTAATATGACATGTTCCTGCTCCCTGTTCCCCTCGATCACTTTTTTGAGCAGCCGGTAACAATAAATGCCCAGCTCGTCTTTATCCTGACAGATCGTTGTAAGCGGCGGCTGGAAAAATTTGGAAATGGAAATATCGTCAAATCCGACGATGCCCAGCTCCTCAGGCACTTTGATACCGTTAGAGAGCGCAGCAGCTACAAAGCCCTGTGCGATCAGGTCATTGGACGTCAATATCACATCCGGAACGGGCCTGCCCTTTTCGTCCGTAAAAAGCTTCATAAAAGCGGCATACGCGCCGTCTATCTTATCGATATGCAGATCCTTCGTCATAACATGGATCCGGTCACGTTCGGGCACACCGCAGGCGTCCAGCCCCTTGACAAACCCCTGATACCTGTATTTTAAGTTTTCCTGAATATCCAGCGGCTCACCGGCATAAGCAAACTTCCTGTAGCCGCTCTCATACAGCGCACAGATCAGATGATAAACCGTTTCTTCATTATTAAATTCCACACAGGGGTGTTTCCCGTCATTCCGGTCGCCTAAAACCACAGGAATATTATATTTTTCTATCTCCTGCAGAATATCCTCGTCATTTCCGCCGCCCACAAACACGATGCCCTCCACCCGCCGTTCGATCAGCGCCGACACCTGCGCCCTGACATTGTTATTGTCAAAACAGGCATCCATAACCATCAGGGCGTAGTTGTCCTTCACCGCTTCTTTCAGCATACTCGCCGTACACTTGGCATAAAATTCACTGGAAATATCCTGCAGGATGACACCGATCAGCCTTGTTCTTTTCTGCCGCAGGTTTCTTGCCGATGCGTTGGGCGTATAATGCAGCGCTTCAATGGCGCGCAGCACCTTTGCTTTTGTCTCATCCGTGATCTGGGCAGTTCCGTTCAGCACATGGGATACCGTACTCGGAACAACGCCTGCATACTTCGCCACCTCCACGATCGTCACTTTGGCCCCGGAACTGTTTTCTATTTCTTTCATGGTAAAACCTCCGCTTTCACTTAATCATACCATAAAATCATAAACCGTTTCCGATTTTTTTCTGTCTAGGAACGTTTCGATGTCCTCATGGCATCAATAAATACCGCGCTGACAAGGACAAGCCCCTGAATGATCTGCTGCCAGTAAGCATTTACCTCAAGCAGCGTCATACCGTTTACCAGTGTGGAAAGAATACCGACACCGATCAGCGTGCCCCACACATTGCCGCGTCCGCCCGCCATGGAAATACCGCCCAGTATCACGGCTGAAATACCGTTCATGTCATTGCCGTAGCCCTGGCTTGCCATACAGGAAGAAGCCTGACATACCGTGATGATGCCGCCTAAAACCGCACAGATCCCGGCAATGATATGGGATACAAACCTTACGCGGTTCGTATTGATGCCGGCAAGTTTTGCCACCGTAAGATTGCCGCCCACCGCGAATACGGAGCGCCCGTACACGGTATATTTCAGTACATACCAGATGACCGTATAAGTGATCAGCATAATGATCAGACATGCCGGCACGCCTGCGATCCTGCCGTTTCCGATAAAGTAAAATACCGGATCATCGATGCGGATATATCTTCCGTTTGTCAGAAGGTAGGCAAAACCGCGGAAAATAAACGAAGTGCCCATGGTACAGATAATCGGATTTACTTTCATCACCGTAATGATGAACGCGTTGAAGCTTCCGCCCACAATACCGAGTACCACAACACATAAAAGGATCAGATAAGGATTTAATCCCGCCTCATAAAGTACGCCCAGCACCATGCCGCCCAAAGCCGCAAGCGCGTACTGGGATACGTCCAGGCCGCCCAGCAGCATCGCCACGGTAAGGCCTGCCGCAAGGGTTCCCATGATCGACATATAGGAACCGATGTTCATGATGTTCCGGAACGTCAGAAAGTAAGGGGAGCCCACTCCAAAAATGATCCATAAGATTGCCAGCATGATCAGGGCACTCAATTCGCCCCTTGCGTTTTTAAATATATTTTTCACTTTACTCATATTACTCCACCTCACCAATCGCCAATTTCATAAGCTTTTCCTGCGTAAAATCTTTTTTCTCCACTTCTCCCGTAATGCGCCCTTCACACATTACATATATCCTGTCACTCATTGCCATGATCTCCGGCAGCTCGGAGGAAATCATCATCACAGCCCGGTTGTCTCTGCAGATATCGTTGATCAGATCATAGATTTCCACCTTCGCGCCCACATCGATCCCTCTGGTCGGCTCATTTAAGATCAAAAACTTAGGATCCGTATTCAGGCATTTCGCAATGACAAGTTTCTGCTGATTTCCGCCGCTTAAGCTGTCCGCCGGCGTGTCCAGCGCGGGGGTTTTTACCTTAAGTTTTTCCGCCCACCTTTTTGCCACCTCTCTTTCGTACTTCAGATCCAGAAGGCGATGTTTCGTAATTCCCTTTAAGTTGGATAACGTAATGTTATCTTTCACGGACATGACCAGATTGCATCCTTCCGTCTTTCTCTCCGCAGGCACATAGGAAAGTCCGTGATCCAGCGCCTCCTTCGGCGTTCTGTTCTCGATTCTGCCGCCTTCCATGATGATCTCCATGCTGTCAGGCCTCTGCGCCCCGAACAGGCATCTCGCGGTCTCGGAACGCCCGGCCCCCATCAGGCCGAAAAATCCAACGACTTCCCCTGCCCTCACATGGAACGAAAGATCTTTCAGAAAACCTGTGCTCAGATGCTTTACCTCAAATACGGTATCTCCTATCCGGCAGTCCCGTTTCGGATACATCTCTTTCACCTGGCGTCCCACCATACCGGCAACCACGTCATCCGTTGTCATCTCCGACACCGGCCGGTCCGTCACATATTTTCCGTCACGCATGATCTCCACACGGTTTGCCACTTTGAAGAGTTCTTCCATCCGGTGTGATATATAGATGATGCCGATACCCTTTTTCCGAATCTTAAAGATCAGTTCGAACAGCTTTTCCGTCTCCGTCTCGTTCAAGGCGGAAGTCGGCTCATCCATAACAAGGATCTTTACATGATGGGAAAATGCTCTTGCGATCTCGATAAGCTGTTTTTCCGCCACGGATAAAATTCTCACCATATCTGTCGGTTTCCTGTGTCCCAGGCCGACTTCATCCATAATGCCGCGTACACTGTCGTACATTTTCTCATAATCCACTTTTCTCAAAGGCCCTTTTACCGGCACCTGCCCGAGCAGTATGTTTTCCGCAATCGACAGATCGTTTAAGTAGTTCAGTTCCTGATAGATCACCGCCACACCTTCATCCAGTGCCTGCTTTGTCGTCAGGCTGCTATGACTTCTGCCGTCAATTATGATCTCACCGGAATCCGGCGTATACATACCGGAGAGGATCTTGATCAGAGTCGATTTCCCGGCGCCGTTTTCCCCCATAAGTGCCAGCACTTCCCCCCGATACAGTGTCAGATCCACCTTATCGACAGCCACCACGCCCGGAAATGCTTTGTAAATCTGCTTCATTTCCAACACTTTATCCATGCTTTTTACCTTTCCCGTTTCTGTTTTCCAGCTCAACTCACATGTCTTATATTCTGCAGCCTTCCATCTGTGCTTTTCTCATGGCAGGCTGCAGAAAGTCAAGTGATCAATGCTCTATGAAATTTGCCTGTACTTCATCACGTTCCGCAATATAATCATTTACGTTTTCCGTTGTCAGGGGAGATATCTCAGCATAACGCTGCATTTCCGCTCCGCCTGCCATAATGTCTGCCACATATGCTACGATCTGTTCCCCGTATAAGAAGGAATTGTAAGCCATTGTTGTCACCCATGCCGTAGCTGTCGGGTCATCCATATTTTTCTGCAGATTTTCTACGGAAGAGGGATCTGCATTGTGGGAACCGATCAGGCAGTTTGCCACTCTGTCCGCCGCGATGACAGCCTGATTGATCGCATAGCCTCTGTCGTCGTTCTGTCCTACAAATACGATATGCTCCGCTTCCGGATGGGCATCCAGCCAGTCTCTTGTCATGGACTGTGTCTTGGTATCGTCAGCCATGGAATCCAGCCATACCACCTGATCATCGCTCAGGCCGTATTTTTCCTGGATCTCGTCTGTTGCGCCTTCACAACGCATTTTTACAACATCGCCCGCCTGGGAATCCCAGAGTGCAACAACGAAATCCACTTCGCCGCCGAATCTGTCATCGACAAACGTTTCCAGAGACTTGCCAAGCTGTGTTCCCGCATCATAGTTGTTTACGCCGAAGAAATAAACGCCCTCGCCGTAATCGGAATCGACGGACAGCATCGGAATGCCCTCTGCCGCAAGTTTCTCACCCGCTGCGGCGCCCTGTTCCGGCAGGCAGTTAAAGTCAACGATGATATCCGCGCCTTTTGTCACAAGCGTTTCAATGCTCGTTACCATCTTTGTGGAATCACGATCCGTGATCGCCAGATTGTATTCATAACCTGCGTTTGTTGCCGCCGTGTAGATCGCGCTTTCCACCGTGATAAAGAAATCCTCCTTCATCTGCTGGTTGCAGTACCCGATATTGTAGGTTTCTGCCGCGGGAGCCTCCTCTGCGGGAGTTTCCTGCGCAGGTTCCTCCTCAGCGGGAGCCTCCTCCGCCGCCTCCTCAACAGGTGCTGCAGGCGCCTCCTGGCCTGCGCTGCCGCATCCGGCAAGCATACCTGCCGTCAAAGACACACATAATAAAGTTACTAACATTTTTCGTTTCATTTTTTTCCTCCTTTAAAAAATGTAAACATGTATTTGTCATAGCGTTTCCGCCAGGTGACCATAGTCAGTTTTCCCACGGAAACCTGAAAAACGTCAGGCTTTTCCGTTTATGGGGAAAGCAGAGATCAGCCGGACAATTTTGTACGGAAATGGTATTTTCCGGACAGTACCCCTGCCGTCACTTTCTCCTTCCCGTAGACCACATCCAGCGCAGTCCCTTCTATCGTCTGAAGGCTTCCGGCCTCCGTACAGGGAAGTATAAGCTTTGCGCTGGTGTTGCAGGGTATTTTGAATACTATTTCAAATAGTTCCCCCCGCCATTTCCAGTCAACCGATATTTCTCCGTAAGCGCTTTCGTAAGTGCAGCTGCACTCCCTTATCTCTTCCGATACGCCCGGATGGATCAGGATGTTTTTAAATCCGCCGCAGAGGGTATCGATCCCTGCCAGCCCGAATACCAGATAAGCACCTGCCACCGCATATCCCTCATGACACAGGGCGTTCATGGACTGCGGATGAAGGGAACCGTCTTCCCTGACGCCGTCCCAGCGCTCCCAGATCGTATCATAGCCCATCTTTCCCATATACCCGATGCTTGGATACCTTTCGGATGTAAGGAACCGGTTTGCCAGAGTTGTTTTTCCCAGTCTCTTTAAGGTCGGAAGAAGGTAAGGCGTAGTGGCGGTTCCGCCAAACCAGCGGACATAACCTTTTTCCGTCATCTTCCGTTCCAGAAAGGCCATCGCCGCTTCCTCCCGGTCCCCTTCAAACATGCCGCATGCCAGCGCGATCAGGTAGTCCCCCTGTTTTTTATAGCGCAGGCTCCCGTCTCTCTGCACATAGTGCAGCCTGAGCGTCTTTTGGATATCTCCCAGAAGCCTTTCATACTTCCCGGCATAATCCCACTCCTTTATCGCCCTGCACATCTCCGTCATCATCATTACCGTAAACACATAATGCGCGCTGCCGAGAATCGTAGGGGCGCTCTCCCCATAGCCGTGCTGTTCATCGGAATACCCTGTCTCCTCCAGAATACCGAGCCAGTCACAGCCTATCGCCGTCCGGATATTTCTGTCGCTGTTGCGTTCCAGATAGTCAAAAAATTTCAGCATTTTCGGGAAATATTCCCGTATCACATCTGCATCTCCATACATTTTATAGAGCGCATAGACCATATAAACGCCGTGGTTGGACTGGATGTCTCCCACAAAGCCCTCCACATCCTTCATCATCAGGGTGGGAGCAATAGCCTCCAGCCCGCCGTCTTCCCGCTGGCCGTCCCATATATCCTTTGCCCATTTCCGTATGCTCAGATACTGATCGTTCAGATAGGACATGGCAAACAGAAAATGATTTCCCTCATTCCCCCAGCCGAGCCGCTCATCCCTCGCCGTACAATCCGTAGGCACTTCAAAAAGATTCGCCTTCTCCGTCGCCAGAGTCATCCTGTAGACCCGGTTGACCGTTTCCTGATCCGTATGGAACCTTGTTGTTCGAAGCAGCCGCGTTCCAAGCTGTACGCCCTCTATATGCAGAAGCTTTACCGTCCCGTATATCGTTACTTCCGCATACCGGAAACCGTGATAGGTAAATGAAGGTGCAAACACCTCCTCTGTTCCTCCCGCCAGAATATATTCATCCTGGCTGCGCGCGGAGCGGTTTCCCCTCAGATGAAGCTCCCCCTTCTCATTCAGCGTCTCCGCGTGGCGGATCACGATCCGGGAGCCCCTTGTCCCTTCCAGCTTCAAATTCAGCACACCGCATATGTATTCCTCGAAGCGGATCAGTATTTTCTTATCTTCCGTATCCGTGATCCCGGCGGGGCTTACTCTTTTATGCTCCACAACGCCAATACCCGGATGCGGCACCGGAGTCAGATCATATTCGCTGCCTGTCTCAACACTGTCCCATTTCGTATCGTCAAAACCGTTTTCCCGCCATCCGAAAGGTTCCTTTGCGGCGTCAAATTTTTCTCCTTCAAAAATATCCGCCTCCTCAAGTCCGCCGTAAGCGCATTTCCATGTACTGTCCGTTGTTACGGTGTGCACCGCGCCGTCCGTTCCGGTTATCCGCAAATTGATCCGCACTCTCGGTTTGCTGCCGTACCATTCCCGGTTATTCAGCCCCATATATCCCGCATACCATCCGTCTGCCAGTACCACGGAAAGAGTATTTTTTCCCTTCCGCAAAAGCTTTGTCACATCCCACGCCATGCTGTAGACCGTCTCCGCATAATTGGAAAGTCCCGGTACAAAACGTTCCGCCGCTATCCGTTTTCCGTTGATCGAAACCTCTGCAAGGCCGAATGCCGAAACATAAATCTTAGCCTTTTTTATTTCCTGTTCCTGCGTAAACTCTTTTCTGAGATAAGGCGGCGGCGGAAGAAAATAGTTATTTTTGCCGTCCGTATAATCATCCGAGCAATGAAAAGGTATCCCGGAATCAAACACTTTTCCGTCAACAGGTTTATCGTATCCGATCCACTCTCCGTCCCAGCAGGAAATCCCCGTCTCAAAATATGACTTTTCGAAGTCCGTCTCCCTGCCTTCCCCGTCCCAGACTTTTACCTGCCATTCGTATCCGGCAGACTCTTCCAGCGGTTTTCCCTGATAGGGAATATACAGACAGGCTTCACTCTCCACCTTCCCGGTATCCCACAAAACCTCCCGATCCTTTTTTACGACCAGCCTGTATGCCGTCTGCTTATCCCCCTCCTTTGAACTCTCCAGATTCCAGCCGAAGCACAGCTTTTCGGGGGACACCTGCAAAGGTTCTTTTTCTCCGTCGCATTTTAAATTGATTATCCGCATTGTTTAAATCCTCTGTTTGTGAAAACGTTTTTATTGACAGCAAAAATATATGGCTCAGGAGGAAGTGTAACGGGCTTTTGCCCATTACACGGCAAGCTCCATCCGCTTGATGATATGATCCTGATAGCATTCATCCAATTCCACAAAATATCCGCTCCATCCCCATACCCTTACAATCAGATTTTTATATTTTTCCGGATGCTTTTTCGCATCGATCAGTTTTTCACGGTTTACCGCATTGATCTGCATCTGATGGCCTCCCAGATCAATAAATGTTTTCACAAACCGCGCCGTCTTTTCCGTACTCTCCTCATCCCGGAACATACTGTCAGTCAGTTCGATCGTCAGCGGACCTCCGTTTGCCACTCTGGACAAATGCGGTTTTGCAAAGGACTTGATGATGGAGAGAGGGCCGTCCAGCCTTGTAAAAATACTCGGACTGTAATTTGCCGCAAATTCCTCTCCCGCCTTTCTGCCGTCCGGCGTCGCCGGCATCCCTTCGGACTGCCAGATATAATACATGGCGGAACCCGTACCTGCCCGATAACAGCCGCCCCGCTCATTGACACAGCCCTCCAGGGAATCCGCAAACCAGTCCAGAAGCGTTGTGGCGATCGCATCCACCCCGTCATCGTCGTTCCCCATCTTGGGTCCCTCATATCTGAGCATATTCGCCAGTCTCTCTCTGCCCTCAAAATCGGTTTTCAGCGCCGTGAGAAGTTCCGTCCTGGTCACGGTCTTTTCATCAAACACATATTTTTTGATACCGGCGAGGGAATCCACCGCCGTGGCGATACCGGTGCCGTGGAAACCGAAGTTGTTGTATTTGTTTCCCCTGCTGACGTCCTCTCCTTTTTCCACGCATCCGTCCATTAAGATACTCATCAGCGGAGCCGGTTCCATATAGATATCATGCACGCCTTCCCTGAGTTTTTCGGACTGTGCAAATATGGCTTCCTTCACTTTCCCCATCAACGCTTCAAAGCTGTCCGCCTCCTCCAGCCCGTCAACCGCCTCCATCACGCACGCCGGGAATGAAAGTCCGTTTAAATTGGGGATATCCATGCCGCAGCCGGGAATGATAAATTCCCAGCACGCCGCCACGGCATAATCGTAAGCATCCTTTTCTTCATATCCCCAGTTCTTTAACGCCTCTATCACCACATCATCATTGGAATACTGCGGAAATCCCAGCCCTTCCTTTGTCAGTTCCGTTCCTCTTACATAGAGGGAAAGCGGCGTGTTCTGATGCACCCTCAGATTGATCTTCGGATCGATCAGCTTCAATTCCAGACTTGCCTGCATACAGAGATCGGACAATTCATTATAACTTTCCGTTCCGTCCGGATTTAAACCGCCAAGCACCATACTCTGGCCGTTGTCTCCCTGCTGCATACCGGTATACAGATCACTGTCCTTATTGAAGCACAGGAAAAACTCCTCCAGAAGTTCCAGCGCCTCTTCTTTTGTCAGCTTTTTCTCCCTGATGTCTTTCTCATAAAAAGGATACATATACTGGTCAAATCTCCCCAGCGTATTATGATACTGGAAGCTGCACCAGAGACAGTAATGTATGATCCGCAGAAACTGCAGCGCTTCCAAAAAGGACCGGGGCTTTTCCCGGGGTATACGCTTTAACACTTCCGCTGCCGTTTTATTTCCTGCTCTTTCAGCCTCTTTCTGATATCTCCCGGTAAATTCCTCCATGATGCAGAGGGTATCGTACATCGCTTTTTCCGCGGCTGCTTCCTGCGGCCTGTTTTCCGCCCTGAAGGCTTCCAGCCTCTCCGAGATCTGCCGTTTTTTCTCTTTTGTGCCGCAGGAGAGCAGTTTCAGGTAATCCGGATTGATATTGCACACTTTTCCCTGTTCATGGATATAATGCTCTTTTTTTATCGCGGAAAATTCCTCCTCCGTAAAAATTTCAGGCAATGCTGCAACCGTGCGCATAAAGGCAATGGACTCGTCAGGCATCACAACGGGCACCTCTTCCGAGAGTACATCCCGCAGTCTGCATACACTGCGCTCCAGATCCCCCAATCCCTTTTCTGCATAATCTGCCGCATAGCGATACGGATCTTTTTCCTCCTGCCTGAATTTATGATGTTCTTTCCTCACTACATAATAATCCAGCATATTCCTGATCTTTGATGTCATTTCCGTCTTCTCCTTCTATCATGTCTTTCCCGTTCACTGAAAATATCTTGATACCGCTACATTAACTTGACGTTAATGCCGTATTTTTCAAACATTTCCGTATTTTCGTCCGGTATTCCATCCTCCTGAAATGCCAGCTGATACCGTCTGCCCACCATCGGATATTTTGCTCCTGCCGTTTTATGATAAGGCAGCAGTTCCACCCGCTCAAGGAACAGCGTCCCTGCAAGGAGCTTCGCGGTATCTTCAAAATTCCGCTCCGAGTCGTTTACACCGGGGATCACAGGAATCCGGATGATAAAGGGAAGCCCGCTGTTTTTCACCGCTTCCAGATTATGTAAGATCAACTGATTATCCCTTCCGGTCCATTTTTTATGCTCTTCCGGATCGATCAGTTTCAGATCCATAATGACATAATCCAATTCTGCCAGAATTTCCCGGAATATATCCGGCGCACAGCAGCCGCAGGTCTCTATGGCACGATGCATCCCCCGCAGTTTTCGGAGTACGGAAAGAAGAAATGCCGGCTGTGCCGTCGGCTCGCCGCCCGAGAAGGTGATGCCGCCACCGTTTTTCTCAAGAATATCCTTATCCTTCAGCAGTTTTTGAGCCAGTTCATCGTCCCCGTAAACCGTTCCGCATATTTTCCTGAGATGCAGCGGACATACCCGGACGCATTTGCCGCAGGCTGTGCATTGTCCTTCATCAGGACAGGCTTTTTTACATGCGCCGC
>Ga0137310_101183_pt1 | contig 16829 bp, 12 predicted proteins | sample NAcewiD2O_June_2_FD_97183 | JGI IMG/M metagenome (GOLD analysis project Ga0137310, IMG submission 97183) | Mouse cecal microbial communities from Vienna, Austria - N-Acetylglucosamine amended D2O_June | ecosystem: Host-associated > Mammals > Digestive system > Large intestine > Cecum | place...
ATCCTCCCTGCGGATCAGGCTGGCAAGCTCCCGCTTCACATCGGAGGCCGTAGCCCTGACGGGCCCTTCCTGTCCGGTCTCTCTGTCCGGCTTCTGACCTGCGGCCGCTCTGGCGAAAAAGTATCCCAGAGGGAATATTCCCCAGATGCACTGGAGATATTTCTGCCGCACGGCACGGCTGACCGTAGACTCATGGATCTCCAGGGCCTCGGCGATATCTGCCATCCGCAGTGGTTTCAGGTACTGGGGACCATGATGGAGGAACTCCTCCTGCCGCTCCAGGATCGCCCGGACTACCCGGGATAAGGTAATATTCCTCTGGGCCACACACTGCTTGATCCATTCAACCTGGTGGATCTTGTCCAGCAGATACTGCTTCACCTCCTGGTCCTCCTGCTTCGCGCACATGGACACATATTCCTGGTTCAGGGTAATGTCCGGGTACAGAGACTCATTCAGCAGGATATCAAAATGATCCTGAAACTTAACCACCACTACATCCGGCACCACATAGACCATCTGCCGCACATCAGAAAACCGTGCCCCGGGCCTGGGTTCCAGCTCCCGGATGATGCCGCCGAACTCCTTGACCTTCTCCAGGGGCAGATGCATCTCTTTGGCGATCTGGGGCAGCTGGTTTTTGGCAATCTGTTCCAGATGGCCCCGGATACATTCCTCCAGCTCCGGCGTCAGTCTGCCCTGATGCTCCAGCTGGATACAGAGACATTCCTCCAGACTGCGGGCACCTACCCCTGACGGCTCCAGACCCTGGATCATTGTAAGAAGCTCCAGCACCTGGTCTTCCGGTACATGAAAGCGTTCTGCCACCATCTCCGCCCCGTCCTTAAAATATCCCTTGGAATCCAGACAGTCCAGCAGGAACTGGAGAATCTCCTCCTGCTTTTTGTCCCTTACCCTGCCTACCAGCTGGCTCCAGAGATGCTCTTTTAAGGTTTCCGGACCGCTGGTGTCAATATTCCACTCAGGAAAATCGTCTTCCGCGGACTCCAGCTTCTGGTACAAGTATCGGTTCTGCTCATCGTGGGCACAGATCCACTGGTATTTCTCCAGGTCCTTCCGGTCAAATTCCTCCGGCCTCTTCTCCGAAAGCTCCAGCACCGGGTTCTCCAGCGCCTGTTCATTTAAATACTCTTCCAGTCCGGCGGCTGTCATCTGCAGAATCTCTGCCGACTGGATCATCTTGTGGGACAAAACCTGCTTCTGCTCTGTTTTCAATGATAATTCCATGACTTATCCCCCGTCGTACCTGACAGTCCAGGCAAACCAGCCCGGTCTGCAGCCATCGTACCTTTCCTATTCACATGTACAGTTCCCGTTCCTGTCAGAGGCTGTCTGGGCCGTATCGCGCCTTAGCCGCCTGGGAACATGCCCTCACTAAAGCCGCCTGCCGCACATTCCTGACCAACAGCCGCCTGCCAGGATATCCCCCTTATCTGGCCAGGTTTACAAACTTCGTATATTCCGGCTGCCACAGCAGATTCACTGTGCCGATGGGGCCGTTACGCTGTTTGGCTATGATCACTTCTGCAATATTGGGTGTCTCTGTGTCCTTATTATAATAATCATCCCTGTAAAGGAACATCACTACATCCGCATCCTGCTCAATGGCACCGGATTCACGCAGATCCGACAGCATGGGGCGGTGATCCTGGCGGGTCTCGCAGGCGCGGCTAAGCTGGGACAGGGCGATGACCGGCGCATTCATCTCACGGGCCAGGGCCTTTAAGGAACGGGAGATCTCAGATATCTCCTGCTGCCGGTTGTCACCGGACTTACCGCTGCCGGACATCAGCTGCAGATAGTCGATAATGACCATGCCAAGACCGTATTCCAGCTTCATTTTCCGGCACTTGGACCTAAGCTCTGTGATGGAGATACCCGGCGTGTCATCAATGATCAGCTTGGAATTGCCGATAACCCCAATGCCCTCCACAATGGCGTCCCAGTCCGAGTCAGTCAGATTGCCCGTCCGCAGCTTCTGGGAATCCACATTGGACTCCATGGCCAGCATACGGTTGACCAGCTGCTCCTTGGACATTTCCAGACTGAAGACCATGCAGGGAATCCCTTTGCGCACAGCCACATGATCCACCAGGTTCAGCACAAATGCAGTCTTTCCCATGGAGGGACGGGCCGCAATCAGTACAAAATCCGAGGGCTGCATACCTGATGTCTTGTAATCCAGGTCAATGAAGCCCGTGGGAATCCCGGTGACGGTCCCCTGGGTTCTGGAGGCGATCTCAATCTTCTCCAGCACATTCAGGGCCACCTGCCGGATGGGAACGAACTCTCCGGAATTGCGGCTCTGGAGCAGGTCAAAGATGGTCTTCTCCGTATTCTCCAGGATCTGCTCTAAAGGTTCGGTACCTGCATAGCAGATATTGGCAATCTCTTCATTGGCCTTGATCAGCCTCCTGAGGACAGCCTTCTCCTGGACGATATTGGCATAGAAGCGGATATTGGCTGAGGTTGGAACCATGGCAATCAGCTCACCCACAAACTCCAGACTGCTGACCTCCGGCGGCACATCCTTCTCCCGGAGACGGTCCTGGAGAGTGATCAGATCCACCGGCTTGCCTTCATTAAACAGCTCCACCATGGACTCGAACATGACTCCATACTGGTTCTGATAGAAATCCTGCGCCGTGATGATCTCGGATGCCGCGATTACCGCCTCCTTGTCCATGAGCATGGCGCCAATGACCGACTGCTCCGCCTCCACACTGTGGGGGAGCACACGTTTCATCAAAGCTTCATCCATTGTACTCTCCGTTCTGACAACAGTCCAGACAGGACATCTGAACGCTTCCTGGTTCTGCTTCCAGACGGAAGCCGTTTACCGGTTTACGGACAGGTCCGTGCTCCACGCTGGCCGTAAATACAGTGCCCTTCAGGCTTCCGTCACCTTCACCGCCAGCTTGGCCGTCACATCCTTATGAAGCTTTACCGGCACCTCATGGGTGCCAAAGGTCTTGATGGGATCCGGCAGCACCAGCTTTTTCTTGTCCAGCTCCAGTCCCAGCTGGTCCATGGCTGCAGCTGCGATCTCCTTGCTGGAAATGGAACCGAAAGCCCTGCCGCCCTCTCCGGCTTTCATGGTCAGGCTCACGGACATTTCCCCGATCCTGGCAGCCAGCTCTTTGGCCGCTGCCAGCTGCTCGGCGGCTATGCGCTCCGCATTGGCCTTCTGAAGCTTTAAGTCATTAAGATTCTTCGGCGTGGCCTCCACCCCCAGCTTCTTGGGCAGGATGTAGTTCCGCGCATAGCCGTCATTTACCTTGACGATCTGCCCCTTCTTCCCAAGGGTTTTTACGTCCTCTAATAATACAACTTCCATTATGATACTTCTCCCTTCTCTATCATAAGATTGATTACTTCTTTCACCCGCTGCCGCGCTTCTTCAATGGTGACGCCCTGCAGCTGCGCGCCTGCGATGGTGCGGTGTCCGCCGCCGCCCAGCTTCTCCATCATAACCTGGACATTGACCTCGTCAATGGACCTGGCACTGATATAGATCGTCTTGTGGTAAGGGGTCAGAACGGCGGATGCCTTGATCCCCCGGATCCCCAGAAGCTCGTTGGCCGCCTGGGCGCCTACCACAGTGGGGCTGGGCAGGCCTTCTGCTGTACAGACTCCTATGGCAAAGGCATCCTGATAGACCTCCGCGGACTCGATGGCCGATGCCCTGGCCTTGTATTCCTCCATGCTGTCCCGGAAAAGCTTACGCACACGGGTCACATCCGCGCCGGAACGGCGCAGGTAGGCAGCCGCCTCAAAGGTACGGACGCCGGACTGGTTGGTAAAGTTCTGGGTGTCAATGACAATGCCCGCATACATGGCATCCGCTTCCACGGTCTTGATCTTGATGCCGTCAGCGATATACTGAACCACCTCGGCCACCATCTCACAAGCCGAGGATGCATATGGCTCCACATAGGAAAGTACCGCATTGCCGATGATCTCGCTGCTCTGACGGTGATGATCCAGAACCACAATGGTCTTCACCATCCTCAGAAGCTCCGGGGCATCGGTGATGCTGGGCCGGTTCACGTCCACCACCACCAGCATGGTGTTGGCATCTACCAGCTCTGCTGCCTGACTTCCGGTAAGAACCAGATCATCCGGATAATCCGGGCTGTCCAGGAACCGCTGCAGCATAGGCTGTACAGAGGAGGTCACCTCGTTGATCACCACATGGGCCCGCTTGTTGAGCGCCGTGGCGATCCGGTAGATACCGACGGAGGCTCCCAGGGAATCAATATCTCCCAGCTTATGTCCCATAATCAGCACCCGGTCCTTGGTAGCCATCAGCTCCCGGAGAGCGTGGGCCTTGACACGGGCCTTGACACGGGTAGCCTTTTCCAGCTGCTGGGACTTGCCGCCGAAATACTGGATCCGGCTTCCGTCCTTAACCACCGCCTGGTCACCGCCGCGGCCCAGAGCCATATCAATAGCAGTCCGGGCATACTCGTAATTCTGTCCGTAGGTCTCCCCGTTCATGCCAATACCGATACTGAGGGTCACGGCCATCTCATTGCCGATGTTGACGCTCTTGACTTCCTCCAGGATGGAGAACCGCTCCTCCAGAATCTGATCCATGTGCTTCTGCTTGACGATAAAGAAGTATTTGTCCTTCTCCATCTTTTTGACGACACCTTCTACACTGGTGATGAACTTGTTGATCTTACGGTCAATCAGAGCGGTCAGCAGGGAGCGGCGCACCTCCTCCACACTTTCCAGGGCCTCCTCGTAGTTGTCCAGGTATATGACCCCGGTCACCAGCTTCTCCTCAGTCACCAGCTGACGGTAGCGGAGACTCTCGGTCTCATCAAAAAGGTACACGGCCAGAAGCTTCTCCCGCCCCACCATGGCCTCCTTCTCCTCCGCCTCATTGCTGCTTAAATACACGGGCCGGATGTCCAGACCAAACTTGTATTCTCCGAATGTAGAATGGACATGGACAGTCTCATCATCCACCGCCAGATCTGCCCTGGTCACCTCCGGAAAAATGCTGGTGATATTCTTTTTGGATACCTTCCCTTCGTCCATGACTTCCTGAAAGACCTGGTTCATCCACAGGATTCTTCCGTCCTCGTCAGCCAGGGCGTAGGGGATTACCATCTCCTCCAGAAGCTGCTTCTGGATCCAGGCGTATCCGGAGGAAAATTCTACCAGACCGCCCAGAACCCGCTTGCGCCGGTACCAGTAGATCCACCCGGCCGCTGCCAGATAACCCACAGTAAACGGGCACAGCACCGCCGCAGCGGATACATTGATCATAGCGACTGCTCCGTTCCCGATCACCAGGAACAGAGACAGATACAATGGCCAGGCCAGATAGCCCCTTAGCTGTCCCCTTAACTCTATGTTCTCTTTCATGTGATATCTCCTTACCGGATGGGATACATCCCTGTTGGTAAAAACTATTACTACCGATTATAACACAGATACCACCTTTCGTCCAGAGAGTTGGTAAACAAGGGGTGGACGGCGGAACAGTTGCAACAGTTCAGGGGGTATCTGAACTGTTACCGGACATCAAAAAAACCCGGAAGCCAAGGCCTCCGGGTCTCTCTATCTCATAATTAGTCGCAGGTATAGGGCATCAGGGCAATGTGGCGGGCTCTCTTGATCGCCACGGGAGTTTGACAGTTTCATAAAGGAAAAATCATTGAAAGCCTTGATTTAGGCTTATTTTTTTGTCAAATTTTTCTTATTACATTTGCGTGATGTTGCGTGATGTGTTATAATATAAGGGATTGGAGGTTATGATTTATGAGACTGAAAGTATCCCGTTCAAAAAATGCCGCTTCCCTTTATGTTACCAAAACCATTTACGAGGGCAAAAAACAGCGAACCATTACTGTGGAGAAACTTGGTACTGAAAAAGAACTGCGTGAAAAACTCAATGGTGAAGATCCTTACGAGTGGTCCAGACAATATATTGCAAAGCTTAACCAGGAAGAAAAAGAAAAGAACAGGGAGATCATTCTCAAGTTCAAACAATCCAGGCTTATACCTCTGAACGTTCAGCGCTCTTTTAATGGCGGATATCTGTTCCTGCAGCAGATTTACAGTTCTTTGGGACTTGACAAGATTTGCAAAAGCATATCTGATAAATACAGATTTACATACGACTTAAACAGTATCCTTTCACGGCTGCTTTATGGCAGGATCCTGTTCCCTTCTTCAAAACTGAACACATTTGAAGAATCCAAAAAGCTGCTTGAACCTCCACTGTTTGAACTCCAGCATGTATACCGGGCACTGGATGTGATATGCAGGGAAGATACCTACATCCAGTCAGAACTATACAAAAACAGCAGGCTGCTTTCGAAAAGGAATGACAGGGTCTTGTTCTATGACTGCACAAATTTCTTTTTTGAAATCGAACAGGAAGAAAATATGAAACAGTATGGTCCTTCCAAAGAGCACCGTCCAAACCCTATCGTGGAAATGGGACTGTTTATGGATGGAGATGGCATTCCTCTGGCATTTTCTATCCATCCGGGCAACAAGAGCGAACAACAGACTCTCATCCCTTTAGAAGAACAGATCATGAAGGATTTTAAGCATGCAAAATTCATTGTCTGTACGGATGCAGGGCTTTCTTCTGCCGATAACCGGAAATTCAACAATAAGGAAGGTAGAGCTTTTATTACAACACAGTCTATAAAAAAACTGAAAAAACATTTAAAAGAGTGGTGTCTGGAATCAACCGGCTGGAAACTGGAAGGCTTTGAGACAGACAAAAACGGAAAGCCCATGACATTTGACATCCGCCAGCCTGAAACAGATACGGACCTGGCACAAAAGTTCAAAAATTCTACGTTTTACAAAGAACGCTGGATCAGGGATGACGGTTTGGAACAAAAACTCATTGTAACATTCTCTCTAAAATATAAATGTTATCAGCAGGGCATCCGCAACCGGCAGGTCAAACGTGCTGAAAAGATGCTGGAGGGCAATCTTTCCTCTTTGAAAAAACATAACCAAAACGACTGTAAACGTTTTATCAAAAAAACAGGGGTAACCCCAGACGGTGAGATTGCAGACAAAGAAGTTTATGAGCTTGATCAAAGCATCATTGATGAAGAGGCCCGCTATGATGGTTTTTATGCTGTATGTACAAACCTTGCAGATGAGCCGCCAAAGATTGCCAAAATCAACCACAGCCGTTGGGAAATTGAAGAATGTTTCAGAATCATGAAGACAGATTTTAAATCAAGGCCGGCTTATGTACGCACAGACAACCGTATCCAGGCACATTTTATGACCTGTTTCCTATCCCTGATCCTGTTCCGTTATCTCGAAAAAGCGCTGGACCACAAATATACCTGTGAAGAGATCCTGGATACTCTTCGTGAAATGGATTTCCTTATTGCCGCTGGTGAAGGATATATACCAGCCTATACAAGAACGAATTTAACAGACTCCCTTCATGAAGCATTTGGTTTCCGTACTGATTATGATATTGTTAGCCAAAAACAAATGAAAAAAATTTTTCGCGACACAAAAAAAGAAAAAAAGTACGTAAAAAAATCAGAGTAAAAAAGTGCCAGAAACCTTGATTTCACAAGAAATTCTGGCACTTACCTTATCTCAAACTGTCAAAAACGGGATTATATACATTTTCACCAGATTGTCAACACGATTTTTTCCTTTTTCTGGTTATTGTTCAGGGAGATAGTAACTGTTCAGATATCCCTTGAACTGTTACGTAACCTAGAGCGTGTCTGAAAATTCATTCCCGGCATCTGCACATCCCACAAACTGTGACGCACATCTGCCAGAAAGCAATTTTCAGACACCCTCTGGCACTCCCCCACAAAAAAATGGAAACACCCATTGCTTTTATCCGGCCGTCTTATTATAATAGCATGTAGAACCAGATAGGAGGTATCTACACATGCGATATGAACTGACAAAAGAACTGGAGACCGGAAACACAATCATTGATAAGGAGCACCGGGAGCTGCTGGATGCAGTGAACAAGCTTATGGATGCCTGCAGCAAGGGCCAGGGCCGTGCCTCCATGGAACCCACCATCAAGTTCCTTGTAAATTATGTGCACCAGCATTTTACCCATGAAGAACAGCTCCAGAGACAAAGCCGCTATCCCGGCTATACAGCCCACAAGGCATTTCATGACCAGTACAAACGCACCCTTCAGGAGATCACAGCCAAAATTCCGCCCACCGGCCCTACTGTGGCAGAGCTTGGAACCCTGAACCGCCACATCGGCATCCTGATCTCCCACATCCGCACAGAAGACAAAAAGCTGGGACAGCATTTAAAGAATAGTTAAAATCCTGGCGGGCTGTGAAAAAGTTGTAACAGTTCAGACAGTAGCCGGCAGGAAGCCTTTTCAAACGCATCCTAATCCGGCTGCTGCCCGTCATGGGCCTTCCACTGGCAGTCCAGTAACTGCATTTCAGAAAATACTGCCCTGAAGGAAGACTTCTCCGGCGAACAGGCATAGATACCAAACCGTATCCTGCCTTTTCCCTTGTGCATATGGCAGATGCGCATCTGTCTGAATCTTATCCCGTCTGCGGAACACTCAATGCAGTAGTCATCCTCCCTGCGGCTGAGCCGGTACCACATGGATTTCACCGAGGCATCGATCACCGTGGTGGCCCAGTCCGAATATCCATGGTTTGTCACCACACTTCCCAAATGCTGGTATTCTTCATTTTCATATTCAACGGAGCCCTTTAACCAGTTTTCACTATCCAGATATATAACCACACCGCACTGGTCAAATCTGTGATGGCTCTCTGCAAATTCCGTTTTCACCACAAAGCTGAAATAAGGCTCTTCTGTCTCCATCTGTAAAACCGGCGCATTGTCATTCTGAAAATGATAATACGTCCTCTGCCACAGATCCGTGTGGGGTTTTGTAACGATCTCGATCCTGTCCCCGTCTATCTTACAGCTCTCCGGCTCCCTGGTCCATTGAAATCCTGTCAGGTCCATATTTCTCCTCCTTGTTCACTCCATATTTGGCTTTTGCCAGATTCATATAGTTCCAGACCGCCCTGCCGGACACTCTTTCCCACACCGGCACCATAAAACCGCATCCCTCATTCCCTCTGCCGTGGCCTCCTTTGCCGTGGCAGCAACCGTAAGGCCAGCCTCCATGGCAGCCCTGGTGGTCTCCGGACCGATGGAAATGATCCTGGCCGGTTTTGCAGACCTGTCTTTCGTCATTTCTGCCAGAGCCCTGGCAGCGGATGCGCTGGCAATAGTAATGAAATCAGTATCAGGCAGAATCCTTCCCAGATCCTCCTTCCGGCGTGTATCCACCCAGGTCTCGTAAAGGGGTACATCCCGGAAGGGAATCCCGGCCTTTTCAAGCCCCTTTGGCAGAAGGGAGGAACTCTCCCTTGCCCGCAGAAGCAGCACCGGTGTATCCCAGGCCAGCTCAGGGATCCAGGAATCTGCCAAGTCCCTGCTGGTGTATTCTGCCGGGATAAAGTCTGCATGGAAACCATGGCTCTTTAAGGCTTCTCCGGTCCTGCGCCCGACCACCGCAAATTTCAGATGGGCCAGACTCCTGTGGTCAATATCCAGCTCCCTCAGGAAGGCAAAGAACTGATCAACCCCATTGGCACTTGTCAGCACCAGCCACCGGTACTTCCCCAGCTCCAGAAATGCCTGCTTCTGCTCTTGTGTCCGGATGGGGCGGCATTCCACCAGACTCATGGCCACAGTCTCGGCCCCCAGAGGCGCCAGCACCTGCTCCTGCTCCCTGACCATGGCTCTGGTTCCCGTGAGAAGGATGCGGATTCCTGCGAGAGGTCCCCGCCCGTACCAGTCAAGGCTGTGCTCCCTGCCTGCCGCCTCCCCTACCACCACAATGGCAGGGGGACGGATCCCGGACAGATTTGTCTCTGCCACTATATGTTCCAGATCCGAAACTACCTTTTTCTGTCTGGCAGTAGTCCCCTGCTGGATAACTGCCACCGGTGTACTGCCCCCTTTGCCGCCGGCCAGAAGACTGGCGGCAATCCGCGGCAGATTCCCCAGTCCCATAAGGAATACAAGCGTTCCCTCTTCTCTGGCCAGAACATGGAAATCCAGAGCCTGATGCTCCTTGCCTGCACCCTCATGCCCGGTTATCACATGGAAGGAGGAAGCCACCCCACGCTCTGTCACCGGGATCCCCGCATAGGCAGGAACACTGTAGGAGGAGGAAACTCCCGGCACGATCTCATAAGAGATTCCATGACGCTCCAGCTCCATGGCTTCCTCGCTGCCCCGCCCGAATACCAGAGGATCTCCACCCTTTAACCGCACCACATAGTTTCCGGCAAGGGCTTCCTCAACAAGGAGCCGGCTGATCTCCTCCTGGGGCAGATGATGGGCCCCGGAACGTTTCCCCCCATAGACCAGCTTCGCGTCCAGACGCGCCTCGTTCAGTAGAGAGCCGGATATCAGATTGTCGTAGATGATCACATCTGCCCTGCGGATACACCCAAGACCCTTGCAGGTGACCAGGCCTGCATCCCCCGGTCCGGCTCCTACCAGGGATACCTGGGGATGGCTTTCCGTCCGGACTGCCTCTACTGCCTTCTCTGCCAGACCCTCCGCTTCCGAAAACAGTCTTCCTGCATCCCCAGAATAATCCCCTGCCAGCTCTGTCCTCACCTCCGCCCGGATCATATGCTTCTTATCCGGAGCATATACAGCAGACATGACCAGGCTCTGTCCTTCCCTCCTGCAGTACGCAGCGCAGGGTGCATTACAGCTTCCGCCCAGGGCCTTTAAGAACCGGCGTTCCGCCAGGAATGCCGCCTCCGTCTCCGGCCTGCAAAGTGCCTTCCGCAGCTTTTCCAGCTCTCCTGTCCGGTACTCCACCGCCAGGATCCCCTGGCCTGCAGCCGGGAGAAAGCTTCCGTCATCCAGATACCGGACGGAAAGTCCCTCCGGTTCCTGCAGTCCAAGACGTTCCAGCCCTGCCCCAGCCAGGATGATGGCGTCATATCTGCCTTCCCGGAGCCTTTCCAGACGGGTCAGTACATTGCCCCGCAGCATCCGGACCTGCAGATGCGGATTCCCATCCAGGATCTGGATCTCCCGCCTCAGACTGCTGGTCCCGATCACACTGCCTGCCGGAAGCATCCCCCCGGCAGACACCACCTTGACTCTGTCATCTTTCCTGGTGACCAGCACATCCCAGGGATTGGCCCTTGTGAGGACAGAGCAGACCGACAGTCCTTCCGGCAGCTCCATGGGTACATCTTTGGCACTATGGACCGCCAGGTCAATGGCGCCTGACAGCAGCTGTTCCTCCAGCTCCCTGGTAAACACACCCTTGCCGCCGAAGCTGTCCAGGGGACGGTCCAGAAGCCGGTCTCCCTTTGTAACCACCGGCACCAGTTCCACCTCTGTTCCCGGAAATTCTTTCTGCAGCGCATCCCTTACCAGCTCACTCTGGATCACTGCCAGCTTACTGGTCCTTGTTCCTATCCGAAGTCTCATAGTGTTATATTTCCCTTCTGCTGCCATGAATTGATTGTTTTTCCTTTTACTTAATGAACAGTTTTCGTAACCGTTCAGATACTCCCTGAACGGTTGCCAGTTTTCTTCCCCTCCAGAAAATCCAGGATCCAGGATGGCCCGGAGGGATAATACAGATGAGGAAACCCTGCCATCATCTGTCCGGTCACATACATACAAGGCCACTGACGCGGGCTGGATGGCTTCTTCGCTGTCATAGAATTCCCTGGCCGGGTGCTGTCCCAGTAATGGAACTCATGGCCCCGGATCACTTCTGCGGAAGGCAGGTGTTCCTTGCAGGACGCCTTTTCCCTGGAGAAGGACAGCTCACCAGACGGCCCCTCTTCCCGGATAAAAGACAATCCACCGGACGGCCCCTCTTCCCGGATAAGGGACAACTCCTCAGACGCCCCCTCTTCCCATGAACATTTTTCTTCTAAAAGCTCTGTCGCCCACTGACTTCTCTCCAGGATCACATATCCAAACCGTGACAGCTTCTCCCCGGAGAACCCGTCTGCCGGAATCAGTCCCACCATGGAATACATGGTTTTGTCCAGCCCTTCCAGATTTTTATGAAGATAAAGAAAACCTCCGCATTCTGCCAGAAGCTTCACTCCGCCGGCTGCCGCTTCCCTGACAGCCTGCAGCATTTGCTGGTTGCCGGAAAGCTCCCTTGCATAGCACTCCGGGTAGCCGCCTCCCAGCAGCAGCGCATCCACATGCTCCGGCACACATTTATCTCTGATGGGACTGAAGGGCACAAGCTCCCATCCATGTTCCATAAGAAAATCCAGATTCTCCTGATAATAAAAGCAGAATGCTTCATCCATAGCAACAGCGATCCGGCGTCCAGACCTTCCGCTCCCCTGTCCGGCCCCCTCTCCCGCCAAAGGGCTGCTGCCGTTTTTTCCTGACTCTGCTCCTGAAGTCCCATAACCGGCCTTTACTCTCTCTGCCACATAGACAGCCTCTGCTTCCGCTGCCGCATAACCAGCCTCTTTCTCCCTGGCCCCATGGCCAGCCTCCGCTCCTGCCAGAGTCAGAATTCCATCCACATCCAGACATTTTTCCAGCCGGTCTGCCAGTCTGGCCATCCGGTCTCTGAGCCGTCCCTGCTCCCAGGGCAGGGTAAGACCCAGATGACGGCTCTCCAGTCTGGCCTCGTCACACTCCGGGACAGCCCCCAGGCAGGCTACGCCCACCTCTTCCAGGCAGGGCCGCAGCCGCTCTTCCATAGCCGGACTGGTACGGTTCAGGATCACACCTGCGATCCGGCTGTCCTGCCTGTATTCCACAAATCCCTTCACCAGGGCTGCCATGGAAAGACTGGATTTCTTCCCGTCTGCCACCAGAATTACCGGTGTATCCGTGATCCGTGCGATATCATAGGTGCTGGCCCGGGTGCTGGTTCCGGCTATCCCGTCGTAATAGCCCATGACGCCCTCAATGACTGCCAGATCCCGCCCCTTTGCCTTCTGGCGGAAAAATGCTTCCACTGCCTTATCCTCCAGAAAGAAGCTGTCCAGATTGTAGCCCCGGATCCCCAGCACGTAGCTGTGGAATGCCGGGTCAATGTAATCCGGCCCGCATTTAAATGAGACCAGTGACATACCCCTTTGTCTCAGAAGCTCCATAAGCCCGCAGGTCACCATGGTCTTGCCGCTTCCGCTGGCCGGAGCCGCTATGAGGATTCTGGGAATCCTCTCCCAACATGCATCCCCTTTCCGGTGCCGGGGATCTCCCTGTTCTGCTTTGCGGGCTTCTGTGTTGCAAGCATTTACTTCTCTTTTTTGTGGCCTGTCGCTACATTTCCTGCAATCCTGCATCCTGGTCTGGCTTCTCCCTTCCGTCAATGGTCACAATATACACCGGGTTCATTCCCTCCATCAGATGATAAGCCCCTGCCTGTCTTCCACGGGATATCTGGATGCAGACGACCTCGGCTTCCAGTCTCTCCCGCTCCAGATACCGGGTCATGACTGCCAGCGTTTCCAGGGCAATGATGTTGACCACAATCCTTACCCCAGGATTCTGCCTTCTTACATGATCCAGAATCTCCTCCAGCCTTTTGCCGCTTCCTCCCACAAACACCTTATCCGGAGCCGGTATCTGCCACAGACTTTCCTGCACCGTTTCCCCGCCCAGAGCTTCCGGCACCGGTATGGTTCCTGAATCTCCCGGCATTTGTATCATGCCCGGGCTTCCCTGCACTTGTACCGTGTCCGGAGCTTCCGGCGCCGCTCCCTTGTACAGACTCTCTGGCGCCTTTCCCGGAATGACCGTCACATTTCTGACAGCAAATTTTTCCATATTCTGCCGGATCAGCCTGCAGCCCTCTTCCTTCTGCTCAAAGGCATAGACCCGGGCGTCAGGTCTGGCCAGTGCGGCCTCTATGGACACGGATCCTGTGCCGGCACCGATATCATACAAGACTTCCCCATCCTTAAGCCCCAGCTTGTCCAGGGAAACCGCACGCACCTCGCTTTTGGTCATGGGAATCTTCCCACGGATAAAACATTCATCCCGCATCTTCTCTCCTCCCGCTGCCTGCATACTCCAGAATCACAGCCGCCAATGCCTCTGTCCTCTGCCGGCAGAACTCCTCGGCCTTTCCTGCAAGCAGCTGCTCATCTGCATAGCCCAGTCTTACTCCTGCCATTACCCTGGTTTTTCCATATCCTGATTCACAGAGTCTCTGGCAGATCTGTGCCAGATCCCCGCCGCCTCCCAGCAGCAGAAAAACCCTTCTGTGCTGCCGGACCAGCTCTTCTGCCGCACAGACCTGCCCATGGGCGCTTGCCAGATAAAGGTCTTCATAGGAGATCCGGAATCTGGCACACAGACAGGATACTGTGGAGATTCCCGGGAATACCCGGATCTCCCATGGCCCATCCCCATTCTCCTGGGGTTTCTGGCAGGACGTGGGCTGCCGATTGCATGAAGTTTTCTGCTCCATGGCCTTGAGAAGAGAAGCGCTTCCACTGTGGAATCCGGTATCGCCGGAATAGACTGCCACTGCCCGCATACATTCCGGATGTGCTTCCAGCCAGTCTGCAATATCCTCTCCCCGATAATAAGGCACCAGTCTGGCCTGACCGGCCAGATCCTTCACATCCTCCAGCATCCGCTTCGCCCCCAGCACGGCCTGGGCTCTTGAAAGCACCTCCCGGGCTTCTGCCGTCAGCTGGCTGCCGCCTCCCATGCCCATTCCCACCAGAGCCAGACTCCGTTTTCCAAGGAACTGATCCAGTATGGATTTTGCCCGCTCCAGGCTGATGCCCTCCACATCCCCTGGTCTGGTGATCACCACAGTCCGGATCCCGCAGATGCCTGCCGCCTTCAGCTTCTTTGCGAAACCTCCACGCTTTCCCGATTCCTTGGTGACCAGCCATCCGGCCCCAGTCATCCGGATCAGGGCACAGTTCATTTCCACGGAAAAAGGGCCCTGCATGGCAATCACATGACTTCTCTGCATTCCCAGCGCCTCGCAGGCAGCCATGCCCCGACTGTCCGGAAGAATCCGCGCATATATCCTCTCCGGTGCCTTCAGACCAGAAAGGAACACATCAAGCTCCTTGCTTCCGGTAGTCAGAAGCACCGGCTGATTGTCCCGGTTCAGGATCCGGACGGCTTCCCCGGCTGTATTCACCCAGATGATTTCACCCCGGGCCTCTGCCACATCCCCGGAAGCTTCCTCCCCCCGGCTCTCCGCCGCACTCACCAAAGCCTCCCCCTGATCCCGCAAAACCCGCAGGCAGATAATCCCCAGCTTCTGGCAGGCACGCCTGATGTTCTCTGTTACAAGAACCGCATGGGGGTGGGTAGCATCCAGCACAAGACCGGGGCTCTCACGGATAAAAAGCTCCTCCATCTGGCCCCCATCCAGACGGCCACACTGTATTTCCACCCCCGGACACGCTCCAAGCAGCTGGCTGCCATATTCCCCCGCCACACTGACCATGACCGGTATCTGGTTCTCTGCGGCATATTCCGCCAGCTCCCGTCCCTCCGTTGTACCGCCAAAAATGATCACTTTTGCCATTAGACTCTACCTTCCTTGTTATATATCCGTCCCACAGCCAGGACTTCCTGACAGTCACAGCCTTTTTTGTACAGCCACCTGGATACTGCCGGCTGTCAGCCTGTCAGTATTTCCATCCTCTGGCCGCCACTGCCACTGTGATGCCGTTCCCGGGCTTCTTTCCCACTACCAGCCTGCCATGTTCCCCGGCGGACAGAAGCGCCGCCCGTTCACAGACATTTCCTGTACCGGTAACTGACCGGACAAAATCCGACTCCTCCACTGGCTGCTTTACGTTCTCCAGCTCCTCTGCCGTAAATGTCTCATAGGGAACCTGCAATTGCTCCGCCAGGTCAAGAATCCCTGGTTCCTCTTTCTTCAGATCAATGCTGGCAATCCGGCACAGGGCGCTTATATCCAGGCCTGCCCCCGCCAGCACCTGCTCCACCTGCTGCCGGATCTGGCCTGCTGCCACGCCCCGTCTGCATCCGATCCCAAGGACCAGAACCTGCGGTACCAGCCGGAGCACCGGACGTTTCTCCTGCTCTGTCCCATCCTCCCTGCTGCTGACCGTGATCCAGATCCTGGCCTTCTGCCAGGTATCTGCCTTACACAGCCGCTTCCAGCCCCTGGGCAGAGGCTCCCTGCCCAGCCAGGGCAGACACGTCTCCAGCCACGGATCCCAGAAGACCCCTACCGGCTTCCCCTCCAGGGCCTGTGCCTGCACCTGCCGCGCCTGCACCCGGTCCGTGATCACCAGACCATGATCCCTGGCCCAGAGATCCACCGCACATATCCCTTCCACATCCGAGGCAGTCGTGATCACCGGCTGTGCGCCGATGGCTCCGGCCACCTGCCGGGCCAGATCATTGGCTCCCCCCAGATGTCCGGACAAAAGGGAGATGGCATACTGTCCTCCCTCATCCACCACAACTACCGCCGGATCCGTCATCTTGTCCCTCACCCAGGGAGCCACCGCCCGCACGGCGATCCCTGCCGCACTGACGAACACCAGCCCGTCCACCGCCGGAAATATCCGCTCTGTCCATGCATCCAGCGTCTCCCGGCGGACCAGAATCCGCCCCTGCCTTCCGGTATCCCTCTCCTGCCCGTCGGCATACTTTTCAGGAATATATCCTGTACTCACATGTCCCAGATCCGCCAGCTTTTCCACCAGCTTCCTGCACATTTCTGTCCCCCTGGGGGTAAAACTGATCACTGCCAGATCCATTCCTGCCTCCATATATCAAGTCATGGGCTTCCAGACATCGGTCTGCCATAA